>Ga0307372_10000083_pt1 | contig 145361 bp, 138 predicted proteins | sample OX1MG_FD_202533 | JGI IMG/M metagenome (GOLD analysis project Ga0307372, IMG submission 202533) | Soil microbial communities from Risofladan, Vaasa, Finland - OX-1 | ecosystem: Environmental > Terrestrial > Soil > Coastal area > Acid sulfate soil | place: Finland: Risofladan, Vaasa... | reverse complement strand
CCACCGCAGTCACGAACCACAGCTAACACTGTCGTCACCGGCAAATCACGCACCCCGCCTGGCGTGTCGCAGCCGTCGTCCACGCAGGACTCCGCAGCCGCCGTCACAGGAATTGCGAAGACTTACGCGAGCTGCAGTGTCACACCGTCTGCCGATTTATTGTCTAGGCAGTTGCCAGCTTGCGGGTTGTAAATAGAGATGTTCTTGCCGCCGAGCTGGCCGTACTGGTTCTTGCCCGCACCCCACACGTTACCGGCGCTATCAACAATCCATACGGAAGATCCGTCCGTAAAAACCTGCGTTGCCTGGGGTTGACCGACATTACCAAAGGTACCTATCTGTATCGGGTTAGACACGTCCGCCGTTGAGTTATTGGCAAGCTGACCAGCAAAATTACCACCCCAACCATACACCTTACCACCCTGCATCCGCACATACACTGTATGATTATCGGTAGTAATGTTAGTCGTCGGCTGTGTATTCGGATCACTTGTCGGGGTTGGCAGACTGACGCGTTTATAGAGCGGCTGATCCGTACATCCACTGATCGTATAGTTGTAGCCGAGCAGGCCGTTGGCGCACATTCCCGTTGTGTAAATATTGTTGTTCGTCGTCAAGATAAAAGTATCATAGCCACCGACAGCAACAGACTTTCCGATTGCGGCAGCGGGTAGATTAAACTGAACCGCCTGACTACGGTTCGTAGTCGTCCCGTCGCCCAGCTGGCCATGAGCATTATCGCCCGCACCATACACCGTTCCCTTATCCGTCACGACAAACGTATTAAGACCACCAGACAGGAAGTTTGTATACACCGATGCAGGCTTATCCGTCCCATTCAATAAATAGGTTGTTGGCGTCAAAGTGTTGGTGGTCGTCCCGTTACCCAACTGGCCTTGCCCGTTATAGCCAACGGCTCGTAACGTCCCGTCAGCGGCAATGGTTGCAAAATATGCTCCCGACCCGCCCACATAGCCAAAGGCAACTGTGTTCAGGTCAAGATTCACACCTATTTGAGCGGACGAAGAGTACGTATAGGTGCGCCATGGCTGGCCAGTTGACGGCCGCAAGCGTTGGACGGTACCCGTAGCAACGACGAGCTGTGTAACATTCTGATTAGTCGGAGCAGGGACACTAAATGTTGTCTGAATATTGCCCTGGTTGACAATCCATTCACTTGCTCCATTGTTATTAACACCCGTACAGTCCTTGTCAGGGCGCAAGGGATAGCTACTCGTCCAAGAAGGCGTATAGCCATTAGACTCCAGGCAGTACTGAGCAAATGCGATGCCAGATTCAGCAGCCTCACGCGCAAGCTGATCATAGTACTGTCGGTCAAGTGCCGAATTGACACTCTCGGTTGCCGTTACGGCAGTTACGAGAACCATCAACATCACTACCCCTGCGATAAGAATCGTCGGTAACGCGAATCCTTCCTGTTTACGACGTGCCCAGATCATTTGTATCTATTTATAGAGCATAAGCGCGACATTAGCAATCGTGACAGCGCTGCTTCGAGGCGACCCTTCTGGGCGAATGAGCTTTTAATATCGATAAGTCGAAACTTCGGCTAGGGTCCGCACGGAGCCGAAAGAGTTTGGCGAAGACTGCGGCAGCCCGCTTGCGCTTGGCCAGATGAGTCGTCGCTCGGCCTGGTGTGGGACTCGTACGCGCCTGGCGCTACAAAATGGTACTGGTCTCTATGCTTCCGATTCGAGTGCGTCAACGATGATAGGCAGATAGCATCGCACCTGCTCTCGGTCGCTTTCTTTCTCCTCTTCAGATAGTTCGGAGTATGGAGTGTTCATCTGTGTTTGCCACCGATTCACGAGATCGGCGGGAATCCTAAGAGAGCCGTCGTCGGCAGGTTCGCACTTCGAGTGAAGGTAGCGCTGCCAGTGTGACCATCGTTCGTGCTCAGTTTCTGCTAGCCGCTCCACCACGCTCTCTAGTTTGAGAATGTTTGAAGAGTGTTCCGGGGCTCGTGGCATCTTAGATCAAGGCCTTTTTTACCAGATTCCAATAGTGCTGCCCGAGCACTGTCAGTTCGCAAGACTTGCGCTGTATTGCTGCGTGCCACATGTGCGGCGCATCAACGGGCCTTACGAGATTAACCTTCACGTACTTCTGCAACACGCTAAAAGTCACTGTGTTGACGGGGTCGGGAGGTGGAATAGATGGGTCTTGAAGTTGTTCTGTAGAGCGTTCCTGCTCAAAGGATGGATCCAGTTGGAAGTTGTAATCTGGGGTTGGAAAGTGCTTCGTCAGGGCTTGTAGATCCGCTAGCGCGATCGGCGGCTCTGCCTTTCGTAGTGAGACGAACGTTTTCACGTTGGTCTTGAACACGGGCCGCTGTGCCCACGGTCCGAGCGACTGATCGATGTGAGCGTAGACGCTTCCAGGTGTTATATCCCCCACCAGGTTTGAAGCCGCTCCGTTGAGTGCGTCGACGAGCAAGCTCGTGAACACTCCTGCGCCACCGCCTGGTGCCTCGTAAGAGTACTGGTTAGCAGTCGATGCGGTCAGGATGGTGACCCCGTCGGAGATCTCGGCTAGACCTGTGGCCATTGCGTTGTTTCCGGCCACGCCACTGTGGCAGCTGTCGAGGACGATCACCTTGTTCTTTGCCTTTGAGGTATTCGCCAGCGTCATGACCTCGGCCAAGGGGAGTCCGTCATCGCCTGTCTCGCAGTCACTTGCGCACAGAAAACCGCCAGTGTCTTCGATATAGCCGTGTCCCGCAAAGTAGAATAGCGCGATCTCTGAGTCGTCTGCGAACAGTTGCCTGACTGCCTCCTTGAGATTCTTCTTCTGGACGGGCTGTGTAGCGCTTGTTCCCGTAAGTACCTGAGGGGCGGGGAAGTTCAACGTGCCGTCTGCATTGCGCTCGAGCGCTGCTTTGACCGAGTAAGCATCGTTCACGCAGCCGCTGAGGTTTCCGATGTTGGTGTAGTGGTCGATTCCGACGATGAGTGCCTTGCGCATGACGTTCTACAAGGAGTCGATGAAGTTGCTGATATTCGTGTCGCTCCAGGTGAGCGTCGAGACACCAGGGATCGTTGTGCGATCGTCCTTGTATGCCCAGATGCCTCGGATCGGCTTGCCTTCATCCTTGGCGCACTGGATCTCCCACTTCTGTCCGCTGGACGTAAGGGAGTTCTTGCTGACCAGGACTATGACTCCGTGAGACCGGCGGATTCGAGTGCGCACTCGATCCTTCCACTTGCTATCGTAGGCATCCTTCACAGACATGTCGATGAACTCGAATGGTGCTCGTGGGTGAAGTGACTGTCCCTTGAGGAAGTCCCTCTGGCGCTCGTCCTCGATGGCAAAGGCTACGAAGACCACCTTCTTGTCTGACACTGCGTCTCCCTTGGCGTGGACGAGCTTCGCCGCGAAGGAGGCTGTCCTGCGCAGGTGAGCCGTCGATGAACATGACCTGGTCGATCACGCTACTAGCAGCCACTGACACCGGGGTCCGGCTTGGGCGAAGCCCTTCCATGCAGGCGTCCGCCTGGGGAGCACGCGGGGTGGTTGACGCGTGTCACTTGGCCGCAGGCCCATATCGTTGTTGCACGGGGCGGGCCTCTATCGCTGCCGACCATGGTTGTCCCGGATCTTCAGGCCGCGTTCTCGTAGCCGAAGCTGCACGGTCGTGGCGGTGACGCCCAGCCGCTCGCCTACCTGGGCGAGCGACCACCCGGACTCGTACAGCTCGACCGCCTCGTCGATCTGGGCGGGGGAGAGCCGTTGCCACCGCGTCTGGACGCCATGACGCTTGAGGATGGCGCCCACGGTCCGCCGGTCGATGCCGAACTGGCCACCCAGGGTGTAGACGGTCGCCCCGGCCCGGTAGTCGGCGATGAGCCGCTCCACCTGCTCGGCGTCGAGCTGCCGAGCGGTTCCGGGTACGCGTCGCTCTGGTCGGGCGTGCGGCCGAGCGGTAGGACCAGGGAGCTTCCGAACTAGAGACTCCAGCTCGCCAAGCAGGGCCTTCGTGTTGTAGTAACCTCCCGGCTTCCCCACGAGGCGGGCCACGATGCTTGCCGACCTACCGGTCGGCTGCGCCGTGGCCCGCTATCTTGCCCGGGGGGGCGACCCCCCGGACCCCCCGCGAAGGCGGGCCACGATGCTTGCCGACCTACCGGTCGGCTGCGCCGTGGCCCGCGTGCTATCTCCGGGCTGTTACGGCTGGGTTGGGCCGATGCCGGCGAGGCGGCACTGCGGGCGGGTGAGCCGGGCCAGCTTGTCGTTCTGGCTGTACGCGCTCCGGCACAGCGCCCGGGCCTTGGCGCCGCAGTCGTGGATGACCGCACCGCCGGTGGAACTCACCACCGTCAGGTTCACGCACCCGTTCTGCGACGGGCCGTAACTGCCCTGGTTGACCACCGACCACACCCCGACGCCAGCGACGATCACCAGCAGGAACGCGCCGATCGTCCCCATGACCCACTTCCCGCGGCGGGAGAGTGACTGCCCGAAGTGCTCGGGGTTACGGCCTCTCATGCCACCTGAGCATAAGGGGCAAACGTCAGGTGAGCGCTGTCAAGCCGGCGTAACAGCCCAGCACGACCAGGACGACAGCGGTGATCACCCGGACCACGGTGACGTTGACGAACCGGAGCAGCCCGTGCCCCCCCGTCACGGCGATGCCGGCCACCCCCGCCATGGCGAGCAGCGCGCCGACCCCGACGGGGAGCGGTGCGTGGTAGCGGGCGGCGAGGTTGACGGTGAGCATCTGGGTCAGGTCGCCCCACTCAGCGATGAAGATCACGGCGAAGGTGGTGATGGCCGTCCGGCGCCGCCGGACGCCCTCCCGGGCGGCCGCGGCCGCCTCGGCGGGCCCGTCGGCGCCGCTCAGCGCCTCGCGCAGGGCGAACGCGGCACCAGCGAAGAATGTCAGGGCGACGGCGACTTCCACCGCGCGGTGGGGAAGTATGTCCATGAGCAGTACGCCCAGGGTGGTGGCGATCACCACATGGACCGCGAAGGCCGCGGTCGCCCCGAGCCAGACGGCGAAGGGCCGACCACGGGTAGCCATGACCAGGGAGGCGAACATGGTCTTGTCGGGCAGTTCGCCGAGGAAGATCACGGGGAAGACCGCGGCGATGACGGCAAGGTTCACGCTGGCCCTTTTCTCCGGTCCTTCTGCCGGGACGAAGGCCGACCTTCATCCCGGCCATGGTCATAACAACGATGGCTGGAACGAAGGTCTCGCCCACCTGCATCGAACGCAGGCCTGGCAACCGGGCGCCGCTGGCGCCAGCATGTCGATTACCCGTCGGGGGCTACTCCCCTTCGGCATCCACAATAATGCAGCCGTGGCCGATGACTGAGCCGAAGCCCGCCGAATCGGTGGCTGGAGGCGACGCGGAGCCAGGACTGCTGCCCGGCACCGGGCCGGAGCCCGCCGAAACCCGCCGGTTGCGGCGCGAATTCGAGCACGGACTCGGCCTGGCGCAACTCACCGTGCTGCTCCCGGTCGTGGTCCTGCTGATCTCGGGGATCGGCGCGTTCGTCTACGGGACCGTGGTCGCCGTGCACTTCGTCGCGGACATCGCCGGGCATCCCTTTGCAGCGCACAACCTGCGGCTGTTCCTCACCGAGATCGACCTGTTCCTGATCGGCGCCACGCTGCTCATCGCCGCCTTCGGCCTCTATGAGCTGTTCGTCGCCAAGATCGATCCGGCAAGCTCGCGGTGGCCGCTGCCCGTCTGGCTCGAGATGAACGACCTGAACGACCTCAAGGCGCGGGTCATCTCCATGATCATTCTGATCATCGCGGTGAGCTTCGTCGACGTGCTGCTGGAATTCGGCAAGGCACTGGAGATCCTCTATCTCGGCGCCGGGGTCGCGATCGTGATCGGGGCGCTCACTGTCTATCTGAGGTTCGGGGCAGACAACAAGCAATCGTGACTAGCCTCAGCCGAGGGATTCGAGCATCTGGCGGGCCGTGGTGTCGGTGAAGCCGATGGGGCACACGCCTGTCCAGCCGCCCGCCGCGCCCCTCGACCCTGCCCCCCTCCACCCGGCGGCCATCCAGCAGGCGCTGCGCCCGTTCGGCCAGAGCCGGATGCTGCCCCGCGCCGCCTACGTGGATCCCGCGGTGTTCGCCTGGGAGCAGCAGCACTTATGGAACACCGGCAGCGCGGCCAGCCCGGCGGCCCCGGCCCCGGTCGGCTGACCCGCCGCGCCATCAGCGCGGTGGGTTTGTGTGCCGGCGCGGCGGGGCCAGCCGCGCGAGGGCGGCGGCATAGGCGTCCGCGCCCTCGCTGTCGGTGTTGCGCCAGGTTCCGGCGAGCCGGTCCAGAATCGTGTCGCGGGTGTGCCCGGCCGCCCACATCCGCTGGGCGGCGGCCCACACGTGAGGCGGGTCGTTCGCCCATATCTGCTCGGCCACCGCCGTGTAGGAGGCGAAGCGGTCCTGGGGCACGCCGCGGCCGCTGAGACCGAGAACCGTGATCAGCTTCCGGTCGGTCTCGTCAGCGGCGTCGAGTTCGTCGGCGCGCCGTGCATGCTTGCCGTCGCGTGCCTGGACCAGGCCGTCGCCCCGTTCCTGCGGCCGGGCGATGGCGAAGGTGCGGCGCATCATGATGGGGAACATCACCTCCCCGTCGCTGGCGACCTCGTCCGGCAGGTCCTGCACGTAGCGGCGCAGCGGATTGAGGCTCTGGTCAGCCCACAGCGCCGCGAACTTGTTCAGCAGGAATTCGAGCTGGAGCAGCAGTTGCCTGCGGCGGCTTCGGGGCATGTCCTGCCGGTCGGCGAGCCAGCTGGTCCAGGCGCGCAGGAACGGGGGAATCTCGGCGCCGAACCGGTCCGGTCCGGTGAGGGTCGTGGGGAACACCTGCAGCAGGATCCGTTCGAGCAGGAGCGGGCCGATCAGCAGCGGATCGCATCCGAGCTGGTTCGCGCAGGTCGTGATGAGCAGGAGGGGGAGCTTGCGGGCGATCGGGCCTTGCAGGTCCCGGCTGTGGGGTGAGGCAAGGAATTCGTCAGCGATCCGCTGCCGCGCATCCTGCGGCCACCGGGCGGCGGCGTCGGCGGGCTCTGGCGGCTGGCGGGCGTGGCCCGCCAGCGTGGTGGCCCGGTGGCGGGAAATGTTGAGAGCGGCGTACAGCTCGCTGTAGGTCTCGTCTTTCGGGTCTGCTCCCGGTGGGCGGCCGTGCCGCAGGAACGCGTCGATGCCTGCCTGCAGTGCCACGGCGGCGTCGGGCGCGGGGATCTCCCGCACGGCGGTGCCTTCCCGGCGGGCCCGCCTGCCCAGCTGCTGCCGCACCTGATCAGGCTGGTCGGCGATGGTGAGCGCGACCACGCTGCCGTGCCAGGTCGCGTCAAGCGTCGCCACCACACTGTGGGCGTGGGCGCCATCAGCGTAGGCGAACTCGCACAGCAGGGTCTGCGTCTCCCCGTAGGCATCGGCCAGGATCACGCAGGCTCCCGGCGTCACCTGTCCCAGTTGCCCGGTCCACGCCGGGGAGGCGCCGGCCCGCTCCGCGGCGGCGGCGATGCCGTCGGCCGCCCGCGCGGCGTACCCGGAGATCTCAGGCGGCCCGACGACAGCGAGCGCCCGCAGGCCCGGGTAGGCGTGCGCGTGGCTGCTGCGTGCCAGTTCGTCCGCCACATCGAGCAGGGCGGTGGTCAGGAACCCGCCGTCCAGGCCGGCCCGGAACACCAAGCCGATCAGGGTACTGACGACCAGTTCGGCCTCGAACGCGCTGGGAACGCTCGCGGGATCGGCGAGGTTACGCATGGGCTCGATGATCGCGTCGTATACGGCGCGGAGCCCGGGCTCGCGGAGTCGGCCGCGGGGGGCCGGGCGTCCGCGGTCCGCCGGATTCCGGCGCTGGCTTGTCTTCGCAGGCTTGCGGCTGCGGCTCTTGGGGCTCACCCGTCCAGAGCATGCCACGGTTGCGGCCGGCGGGGACACTCGTCCTGGCGAGAATGTGGATCCGTCTCGGCACGCCGAATGCTGTTGCCGGTGGCTGCGCTGAGCATGGCGGAACTTGCCGCGATGGCTGAGGAGGCCACGGCCGGCTGCTACGGCGCGCAGCACGGCTGGCAGCCGCCGGGCAGGTCCAGCCTTCGCTGCCGCGTCCCGGATCTCATCGGTCACCAGGACTTCAGTGAAACTGGCCAGCAGGTCCTGCATCGCCGTCGGGTAGCTGCCGACCCGGTCGAGCGTGCGGACTGTCTCGATGAATCCGATCGTGCTGGTCCCCATGGGCATTTCGGGCGACTCCGCCAGAAAGCCCCGGAGTTCGGGTGCGTAAGGTCGGCCGGTGACGAGCGTGACCAGGGCTGACGCATCGAGGTAGATCACCGGTCGTCCGCTTGCCGCTCAGCGAGAAGAACGTCAAGGGGTGATGAGTCTTCAGGCACGGAAGTTCATCGCCGTGGTCGTGCCCGGCTCGGGGATCCTGGGCCGGTACGCCCCGCTCGTCGTGAAAGGGATCATCCGGGTGAAGCCGACGACGACCAGGGACCTCGACCAGATCCCGAGCTACACGCTGGCTGGTGACCGCGCGCAGCACACTGCGGCGCTCGTACTGTGCTACCGGGTTCGCTGGCAGGGCCGCAGAGGCCCACATCCGGGCAACGCCGAGCAGGCGGCGCGCCTCCTCGGCAGTGCAGGGTCCCGAGGCGATCCGAGGGCGCACGTCCGCCAGCCGGAGGTCAGCCAGGTCGCGAATCTTCGGCGGCAGGATGGCAGCTGCCGCGGCAGGTGTGGGCAGGCCTGCTCGACCAGGGCATCTACCTGGCCTCATCATCCACGATGTACCGGATGATGCGCGAGCATGGGCAGGTCCGCGAGCGCTGCGTCCAGCGCGGGCCACAGCCGCGGCCGCACCGGGCCGGGCAAGGGGAGGACGACCGCAGACCGCATGATCGAGCTCAGAAAGCTCCGGGCGCCGATGCTGCCCGGCGTGTCATGAATGAGCCACCAGGGCCATGGTACGCCGCAACCCCGAGATCATCGCACTATGCAATCAACTGATTACGCAACGATCCCTGAGCTGGGAGCGCCCCGCGCCTGGGTCTGTCCAGATCCATCACTGACTCATAATATGAGCATGCGTCGTGACGCCCGTGTCGCCGCAGCGCCGTCCGGCCCCCGTGCCCGCCAGGTTTGGCGGCCCGGGGACGTCGGCGGTCCGCCTCCGGCGCAGCGGATGGCTGGAAGGTGGTCGGCGATGGGATCTCCACACACCACGGAGGCGTGTCCCCGGTGACAGCCCCGGTGGCCACTCCAGCCGCGCCCCGGTTGCCCGCGCGGGGTACCCGTGCGAGGGCGGCTCGCGTGACCAAGTTCCTGGTTCCTGACGTGATCTTCGGCGTCGGCGTGCTGTCCGAAGTCGGGCAGGCCGTCAAGCGCCAGGGCGGCGCTCATGTGTTCGTGGTCAGCGACCCGGGGGTGGTGAGCGCCGGGTGGACCGGCGAGGCGCTGAAACATCTTGAGGCCGCCAGCGTCGCCTGCGAGCTCTGGGTGGGCATGACGCCCAATCCCAAGGACCGGGAGGTCGAGTTCGGCTGCCAGGTGTATCTCGATAGCCAGTGCGACGTCCTGGTCGCGGTCGGCGGCGGAAGCTGCATCGACGCGGCGAAGGCCATCGCGATCCTGGCCGTCCACGGCGGCAGGATCACTGATTACGCAGGAGTCGGCAAGGTGCCGGGTCCGCTGCCTCCCACGGTCATGGTGCCCACGACCAGCGGCTCGGGCTCTGACGTCTCGCAGTTCTGCGTGATCACTGACACCACGCGCCACATCAAGGCCACGATCGGGGGGAGGGTGCTGGTGCCGGACATCTCGGTGACCGACCCGCGGGCGCTGACCACGGTGCCGCCCGACCTCACCGCGTACACCGCGCTCGACGTGCTGAGCCACGCCGTCGAGTCCTACGTCTCGAAGGCCGCCAACTTCCTCAGCGACACCCAGGCCCTGGCCGCCGTCCGGGGCGTCGCCGAGCACCTGCTCCCGGCCCTGGACGACCCAGGCGACCTGCGGGCACGCGAAGGCTTGGCCCAGGCCAGTCTCCAGGCCGGCCTCGCGTTCACCAACGCCCTGCTCGGCGCAACGCACGCCATCTCGCACCAGATAGGCGGCCTCACCGATCTTCCCCACGGCCTGCTGAACGCGATCATGCTGCCGCACGTCATGGAGTTCAACGCGCCGGTGGCCGCCGAGCGACTGGGGGATGTGGCCGAGGCGCTGGGCGCGCATACGGCGTGCAAGGGCCCGTACGAGGCCGTCAGCGCGGCCATCGAGATGGTGCGCGCGCTATCCGTCAAAGCCAACCTGCCGACCAGCCTCCGCCAGATCGGTGTCGACCGGTCGCAGATCGATGAGTTCGCCAGGAAGGCGCTCGACGACGCCTACATCGTGACGAACCCCAGGCCGGTCCGCGAGGAGGACGCCCGTGCGATCTGCCGGGCAGCCTGGTAGCGCGGAGGGCCCGGGGCCGCGGTGGATCTGGCTGGCTGGCCGGCCGGGTGCCCCGCCGTCGCAAGACGCCGCCGCCGGCGTCGCCCCAGGCGACCTCGACGAGTCGCGGCTGGAGCAGCTGGTCGGCGTCCACTCGTCGAAGGCCAGCTACTATGCGCAGTGGCGGGGTACCCGCCGCGACCTCGAACGGGCGCTGACGGCGCTGCGCGCTCTCTCTGAGGCACTCTGCGTCACCTCGCTCGGGCCGGTGGCGCTGTGCGACGGGGTGCTGGACGCGCTTGGGTGGCTGTTCGACGCGGAGTGGGCCTGCCTCGTCCTCGTCGATCAGGAGCTGCCGTCCACGGTTCCCTCCCACGTCACCTGGCGCCGCGCGCCGGGAGGCAGCGTCGGCCCGCCCTCGCCGGAGGAGGCCGCGTCCCTGGCCGCGCGGCTCACTGGCCCGACGGCGGTCCTGCCGGGGCAACAGGGCGGGGACGGCGCCGCCCGGACCGCCGTCCTGGGTGTGCCGATGAGGCTGGATTACCAGCAGGTCGGGACGCTGCTCGTGGGCATGGCGCACCCGGGCGGGCAGGACGCGATCGGCGTGTCCATCCTGGAGACGGCGGCGAACCAGATCGTCGTCGCGCTGCGCAACGCCTGGCTGTACGAGCACAGCGAGGAGATGCGGCGGCGTGCGGTCGATGGCTGGGCGGAGGCCGAACGCCGTGCCGACGAGCTGACCCGCCGCAACGTGCAGCTCCGGCGAGCGCGGGGGAGCCTCGCGCGGGCCCGGCAAGCGGAGCTGGTGAGCGCCGAGCGCCACCGGATCGCCCGCGACCTGCACGACGGGGTCGCGCAGTGCCTGGTCGGGATCGGGATGCACCTGGAGTGGTGCCACCGTCATCAAGACCCGGCCTCTGCCGTCTACGACCGTCTGGTGACCAGCAAGGAACTGGCCCGCTCGGCCCTGGAGCGCATCCGCATGGCGGTCTACGAGCTGTCCCAGCTCGAGCGTCCCGGAACCGGTCTCGGGCAGGCCATGCGTGACCTCGCGGTTGACTTCCGGTCGGCCGGCCCGCTGCACGTGTCGGTCCGGGTGCACGGGCGGCAGCGCCAGCTCCCGCTCGACGCAGAGCACTCGCTGTTCCAGATCTGCCAGGAGGGACTGTGGAACGTGGTGCGCCATGCGCGGGCCGGGCGGGCCTGGGTGGATCTGCGCTACCACGCTGACGAGACCTTGCTGAGCATCGCCGACGATGGCCGTGGCGACCCGGCGGCGCTGAGCCGTCACCTCAGCGCGACCGTCCGGTCCCGTGACCGGCACGGCCTGCGCAACATCGGGGAACGGGCGGCGGAGCTGGGCGGCGAGGTGAGGGTTGAGCGCCGCCGCGGCGGCGGCGTGCGGATCCGGGTCCGCGTCCCGGACGCCGGAGCCATCCCCGGCCCGGACGCGGATTCCGGGCTGCCCGCCGCCGGAGCGGCGGCCCCATGAGCCGGATCGCGCCGCCGGCCCCGGTCCGGATCCTCGTCGTGGACGATCACACCATCGTCCGGCAGGGGCTGCGCTTGATCCTTGACCTGGAGGCCGACTTCACCGTGGTCGGGGAGGCGTCCGACGCTGCCCAGGCGGTAGCGGAAACCACCCGGTTGCGCCCCGATGTCGTCCTGCTCGACCTCAAACTGAGCGATCGCGAACCGGCCGAGGGCCTTGACGTGTGCACCCTGCTCCGGGAGCGACTCCCATGCGTGCGCATCGTCGTGCTCACCACCTTCCTCGACCAGAAGCTGCTCCTCGGCGCGCTCCACCGGGGAGCCAGCGCCTACGTCCTCAAGGACGTGGACGCGGTGGAACTGGCTTACATCATCCGGAGCGTGCACTGCGGGCAATCCGGGTTCGACGGGCGCAGCGCCCGGCTCGTCGTGCGCTCCCTGACCGGGCAGCCCGCCGGCCAGCCCCCCGCCGCCCGGCTGAGCGGCCGGGAGCTGGAGGTGGTCCGGCTGGTCGCGAGCGGCGCCACCAACCCGCAGGTGGCGCGGGAACTGTACGTAAGCGAGAGCACCGTCAAGTACCACCTGCGGATCGCCATGCGCAAGCTTGGCGCGAAGGACCGTACCGAGCTCGTCTACCTGGCGAGCAAGCTCGGCGTGCTGTAGAGCTCCTCCCGGAGCGGTCGTTTGGTGAGGTCAGTGCCGGGTAGTACCTCACCGGCCGGACAGGGGAGCCTGTCCGGCCGGTCGGCATGGGGCAGGCCGATCAGTCGAGGGTGCTGCACCGATCGGGCATCTCATTAGGCCGTCCGGAGCGGTGACGTGAATCCGGCAGCGCCGTAGCGTCAGACACATCGTGGCCGGCCGCTCAACGCCACGGCAGTGGTGGACGATGTGGGGTTTCTGTGGGCGATATGTACGAGGAGGTACATCCATGGCAGGAAACAAGGCGGTTGCCTACATCAAGCCGGGAGTTGTCGAGGTTCAGGAGATCGATTACCCGAAGCTGGAGTTGCGGGACGGGCCGGGGGTCAACCCGGCGAACGTGGGGCGCAAGTGCCCGCACGGTGTGATTCTCAAGGTCGTCTCGACCAACATCTGCGGCAGCGACCAGCACATGGTGCGGGGGCGCACGACGGCTCCGGCGGGGCTGGTGCTCGGTCACGAGATCACCGGCGAAGTGGTGGAGGCCGGCCCGGGGGTGGAGTTCATCAAGGTCGGCGATCTGGTGAGTGTCCCGTTCAACATCGGGTGCGGGCGGTGCCGGAACTGCAAGGAGCGCAAGACCGGTATCTGCCTGAACGTGAACCCCGACCGGCCCGGTTCGGCGTACGGGTACGTGGACATGGGCGGCTGGGTCGGCGGGCAGGCCGAGTACGTGATGGTCCCGTACGCGGACTTCAACCTGCTGAAGTTCCCCGACAAGGACCAGGCGATGGAGAAGATCCGTGATCTGACGATGCTCTCGGACATCTTCCCCACCGGCTACCACGGCGCGTACACGGCCGGGGTGAGCACCGGGTCGACGGTGTACGTGGCCGGCGCCGGCCCGGTCGGGCTGGCCAGCGCCCACTCCGCGCAGGTCCTGGGCGCCGCGGTCGTCATCGTCGGTGACATGAACCCCGACCGGCTCGCCCAGGCGCGCAGCTTCGGCTGCGAAACGGTCGACCTGAGCCAGGACGCCTCGCTCGGTGACCAGATCGCGGAGATCCTCGGCGAGCCCGAGGTCGACGCCGCGGTCGACTGCGTCGGGTTCGAGGCCCGCGGGCACGGCGCAGGCGCGGGTGAGGCGCCCGCCACCGTGCTCAATGACATCATGACCGTAGCCCGGGCCGGCGCGGGCCTGGGCATCCCGGGCCTGTATGTGACCGGGGACCCGGGCGGCATCGACGAGGAGGCCAAGATCGGGTCGCTGCGCGTGCGCCTGGGTCTGGGCTGGGCGAAGTCGCATTACTTCACCACCGGCCAGTGCCCGGTGATGAGCTACCACCGCCAGCTCATGATGGCGATCCTGCACGACAAGGCGCACATCGCCAAGGCGGTGAATGCCACCGTCATCTCGCTCGACCAGGCCCCCGAAGGGTACCGGGACTTCGACAAGGGCGCCGCCCGCAAGTTCGTCATCGACCCGCACGGCCTGATCGCCGCCTGACAACCAGGCGGGCCGGGGGGGGCGTGCGGACGCCCTTCCCCGGCCGGGCCGGGAAGGGATCCTGGCATGGAATCCACGCAGGACGTACCGCCGCCGGAATACTCGCTCGCCCAGCGGATGGCGGCCGAGGCGATCGGCATCTTCTTCCTCGTCTTCGTGGGGGCCGGGACGGCGGCGATGACACTCATCCTCAGCCAGGGCGCGCCCCGCCACAACTCCAACGACATCGGCATCGGGGCACTCGGCGGCGCGGCTGACTGGCTGACGATCGGCCTGGCCTTCGCATTCGCGATCATGACTATGGTCTACATCTTCGGCCACGTGAGCGGGGCGCACATCAACCCGGCCGTCACCGTGGCCCTGCTGGTGCGCCGCGAGATCAGCCTGGCCGGGGCGGGCTGCTACTGGGCCGCCCAGTTCGTCGGCGCCACCGCCGGGGCCTACGCGATCGCTCTCGTGTACGGGCGGCAGGCATGGGCCGTCGGTGGGCTCGGGGCCGCCGCCCCGTTCCCCGGGGTGCCGCTGTGGCGGGCCGGGATCGCCGAGGCGATCGGGACGTTCGCGCTCGTCCTCGGCGTCTACGGGCTGGCCGTCAACCGCAAGGCGCCCTCCGGATGGGCCGGCCTGATCATCTCACTGAACATCGCCGGCCTGATCATCTTCCTCGGCAACGTGTCCGGGGCGGCGATCAACCCCGCGCGGGCCTTCGGCCCGGTGTTCGCCGACTGGACGCTGAAGGTGCCCACCCGCTGGGACGCGCTCGGCGTCTACATCTTCGCGCAGATCATCGGCGCCCTGGCAGCAGCCTGGGCGTACCCACTGGTGGCGATCCGGACGGCAAAACTCACCCACCGGGCCACAGTGAGCGCGGCCCCCGGCCCGGTTCCCTGACCGGTCAGCTCTCCGCTGCGCACCTGGGTGCGCAGGATGTCCGCGAGCTGCTGCCACAGCGGTACGGGAGAGTCCAGGTCAAGGGCCACATTTTCACCGTAAGTAACACCTCAATACCCGTGATCACCGGGCGAACCTGGACCGTCCGGTGGTCATGGGCACCGTCATCGTCGGCGCGGTCGCCGTGGTCTTCTTCGGGCCCGGCGGGGCTGGTCCGCAGCCAGCCGCGCCACCCGTACACCCGGGCATTGCACGACGCGGTGCCCGCCGACCACCCGGCGCGGCGGCAGCCCGCCGCCGCCGGGCCGCCGCCCGCGCCTGGTCCCGCGCCCGCGGGAGCCGGACGGCCGCACGCACGCCTGCTTCTTCCCGCTGGCGCCTGGCGGGCCCGCCCCGCCGGGCAAGGCGCAGATCGATGAGGGGTCACGCCGGTGAGCACGAGCCGGGATGTAGTGATCATCGGTGCCGGGCACAACGGCCTGGTCGCAGCGGCCTACCTGGCGAAGAGCGGCCTCGACGTGCTGGTCTGCGAGCGCCGTCCGGTGCCGGGCGGGGCGGCGGTCAGCGAGCACCCGTTCGGCCCGGAGTACACGGTCACCTCGCTGTCCTACGTGGTGTCCCTGCTGCCCCCGGCGCTCGTCGCCGAGCTGCAGCTGGCCAGGCACGGCTATCACGTGTTCCCGCAGGGACCGTATTTCGCGCCCCGGGCGGACGGCCGCTACCTGCGGCTGCCCGACGACCCGGCGCAGCGGCACGCGGAGATCGCCAGGTTCTCGCCGCGGGACGCGGACGCCTACCCGCGTTACGAGGCGCACCTGGCGGCCCTCGGCCGGGTGCTCGGCCCGCTGCTGGACGAGATCCCGCCCCGGCTCGGCTCGCGCCGGCCGCTGGACCTGTGGCGCCAGGGCCTGCTGCTCCGCCAGTTGCGCGGGCTGGACGAGCGCGGCGTGGTGGACGTCACCCGGCTGCTCACCGGCAGCATCGCCGACCTCATCGAGGAGTACTTCGAGAGCGACGCCATGCTCGGCCTGCTCTCGGTGTCCGGCGTGATCGGCACCTGGGCCGGGCCGCGCTCGGCCGGCACGGCCTACGTGATGCTGCACCACCACATCGGCGGGGTGGACGGCCAGCCGGGCGGCTGGGGATTTCCCCGCGGCGGGATGGGTGGGGTCACCGCCGCGCTGGCCGCGGCGGCCCGCTCGTTCGGGGCCGAGATCCGCACGGATGCCGAGGTCGCCGCGATCCGCACTCGCGCGGGCAGCGGGCCCGGGGCAGCGGGCAGCGGGGCCGGGGTGACGGTCTGCGGGGTCACCCTGGCCAGCGGCGAGGAGATCGACGCGGGCACCGTCATCACCACCGCGCACCCGCAGATCTCGTTCCTGCGGCTGCTCGATCCCGCGGTGCTGCCGGCCGATTTCGCCGCGGACATCCGGCGCTGGCAGACCCGCAGCGGGACCGTGAAGATCAACCTGGCACTGGACCGGCTGCCGGTGTTCGCCAGCCATCCCGGCCCCGACCCGCAGCTGCACGGCGGCACGATCGTGCTGGCGGAGAGCCTGGACGACATCGAGACCGCGTTCCAGCAGGCGGTCAGCGGGCAGCCGTCGGCCCGGCCGTTCGCGGACATCTGCATCCCGAGCGTGTTCGATGACTCGCTGGCGCCACCCGGCCACCATGTCATGTCGCTGTTCACCCAGTGGGTGCCGCACGGCTACGCGGCCGCCCCGCACGCAGCTGAGCTCGCGGACTACGCCGACCGGGTGATCGCCCGGGTGGAGCAGGTCGCGCCCGGCTTCACCAGCTCGGTGCTGCACCGGCAGGTGATCGGGCCGCATCAGATGCAGGAGGAGTACGGCCTGGTCGGCGGGAACATCTTCCACGGCGAGCTCAGCCTGGGGCAGATGTTCCACGCCCGGCCCGCCGCCGGTTACGCCGACCTGCGCACCCCGGTGGCGGGCCTGTACCAGGCCGGGTCGGCGACGCACGGCGGCGGCGGGGTCACCGGCATCCCGGGCCGCAACGTGGTCCGCCAGGTCCTCGCCGACCGCAGGGCGGACACGTGGCGACGCCGGGCCTCGGCCATGGTGTCAGCCACCCGCGGCCGACGCTGAGCCACCCACCGTCGTCGCGTTCCTCGCGGTCACCGTATTAGCTGCTGGCCAGCTACCAGCCCTGGCCGCCCCCGCGGCCGGCCAGGCCGTCACCATCTCGGCGACGTCCAGGTTCAAGCCGGTCAGCCACGACGTCTTCGTGGTGTTCTACGGGGGGAAGTACGCCAGGGCGACGATCAAGGCTGGCATCTCGGGCGGGGCCAGCGGTGAGGTCGCAGTGCTGTTCGCGCAGCAATTCCCGTACAGCGCGGCGCCGGTCAAGGCCGGTTCGGTCACCCTTGGGGGCGCATCCCAGACCCGCTCGTTCACCGTGAAGCCCGCGCTCGCCGCCCGCTATCAGGTCAAGTTGTTCTCCGACAGCAGCCTGACCAAGGTGCTGGCGACCTCGCCGACGCAGAGCGTGTACGTGGTCGACGGGGGAGGCATGAGCGGGCAGCGCACGTGTGGTCGGCCGGTCTGCCACGAGTCCCTGCTCATCCGTCAGCTCACCCCCGCCACAGCCCAGAAGTACGAGATGTCGAAGCACGTGTACCCCTACTTCGGCGTCAACCTGGGGACGACCAAGGTGCCGCCGCTTCCGAAGTGGCTCTACCTCAATGCCGCGGTGCAGGATGGCGGCCTTGAAGTTGGGTGCCAGCTCGTTGTAGCAGTCGATCATCCGGTCGGCGTAGGCCTCGAGTTCCGCGGTGTGCGGCTGGGTGCTCCAGTCGGCCGGCACCCACTGGGTGAACAGCGACATGATGTGGGTACCCTCGGGGCGCAGCGTCTTGTCGAACGCGGTGGGGATCACCCCGTCGCTGAACGGCCGGGTGGCCGGCCGGCCCTCGCGGGCCTCGGTGAACGCCCGCTCGATGTACTCCATGGTCGGCGCCATCTCCACCGAGCCGGTGTGGTGCTCCTGCAGCCGGGAGCCGGGATCGGCGGTGAAGTCCGGCAGTTCGGCCAGCGCCAGGTTGATCTTCACGACCCCGCTGCGCGTCTTCCAGCGCTCGATGTCGGCGGCGAAGTCGGGCGGCAGGTGCTCCCGGCCGACCTGGTCGAGGAACGCGGTGCGCGGGTGCAGCGTGGACACGACCACCGTGGCGCGGATCTCGTCGCCGGCCCATCGGGTAGATCTTGTAGCCGTGCCGGGCCAGGTCCAGGTCCTTGATGATCGTCGGCGGCAGCAGGCTCATCACATACGACAGCCGGGTGACCCGGAACTGCGGCGCGTCCGGCCAGGGCGCCTCGGTGGTGGCGGCGCCGCCGGTCTTGCCGCGGCCCTCGAGCACCAGCGTGCGCGCCCCGGACCGGGCCAGGTACGCTGCCGCGACCAGCCCGTTGTGACCACCGCCGACGACTATCGCGTCGTAGGCGCCGGCTGCTGCCCCGGCCTGTGCTGCGGCGCCGGCTGCTGCCCCGGCCTGTGCTGCGGCCATGCGTCCGCCCTCCAGACAATTGCGCTGAGGTCCGCTGAGGCTGAGGTCCGCTGAGACTGCTGCCGGCGCTTTCCGCCAGCATTGACTGAATGTTCAGTCTAGAAACCTGATACCGTTGCCACAAGAGCGAGCGCACAACCGGTAGCGGCTGCTGATGGGAAAGCGCAGGATGTCCGCATGAGTGAACGCCCCGGCGACGCGGCCGACACCGCCGACCAGCGCCGCAAGCAGATGCTGCGCGCGGCGCTCGAGGTCATCGAGGAGCGCGGCTTCCCGGAGACCAGGATCGCGGACGTCGCGGCGCGCGCCGGGACCAGCCCGGCCCTGGTCATCTACTACTTCAAGACCAAGGACCAGCTGCTGACCGAGGCGCTGCGCTACGCGGAGGACACCTGGTACGAGGCGGGGACCCGCCGGATGGCGGAGATCCCGAGCGCGGCCGGGCGGCTGGAGGAACTGGTCGCCATGAGCTGCCTGCCGGAAGCCGACACCCAGCCCACCGGCTCGTGGCTGCTCTGGCTCGACCTGTGGGCACAGTCGGTCCGGCTGCCCGAGGTGGCCAGCGTCCGGCAGAAGTTCGACGAGCGCTGGCGCGAGACGATCACCGGGCTGGTCCTGGCCGGCCAGGACGCCGGCGAGTTCGGCGCGGTGAACGCGGAAGACTTCGCCCTGTCCCTGTCCGCGCTGCTGGACGGGCTGGCGATCCAGATAGCGCTGGAAGATCCCTCGGTGGACGCGGGCCGCGCCTTCGAGTTGAGCATGCGGTTCGTTGCCAGCCAGCTGGGATTCGAGTGGAAGGGACGGTCGCCCCGTAGGTGAACGAAGCCCGTAGGTGAACTAAGGAGGTGCTCCGGTGGCCGGAGGACACTCCAGCTGGTCTCACTGACCAAGCGGTTCACGGAAGTCGCCGTGGACAGCATCGATCTCACGGTGGACAGCGGGGAGTTCTTCTCCCTGCTCGGGCCCTCCGGGTGCGGCAAGACGACCACCCTGCCCCTGATCGCCGGCTTCGAGCAGCCTACCTCGGGCCGGATCCTGCTGGACGGGACGGACATGTCCGGCGTCCCGCCGCACAAGCGCAACGTGAACACGGTGTTCCAGAGCTACGCGCTCTTCCCGTTCCTGTCGGTGTTCGACAACGTGGCCTTCGGCCTGCGCTACCAGAAGCTCGCCAGGGGCGAGATCGCCACCAAGGTGCACGGGGCGCTTGATCTGGTCGAGCTGGGCTCGTACGCGAAGCGCCGCCCCGCGGCGCTGTCCGGCGGTGTTCCTCGGCGCCGCCACCCAGGTCATGCTCCGCCCGGCGCCCGGCGCCCGGCGCCCGGCGCCCGGCTCCAGGCGCTGGTGCAGAACGACGGTGATCACCCCGAGCACCTCACCCAGGGCACCCCGGTGCACGTGTACCTGGCCCCGGACGCGCTGCGCGTGCTGCGTGGCAGCGCCCAGGACACCGCCGCTGAGCCGGATGAGCTGAAGGTGAGCTGACCTGCCCGGCAGGTGAGCTGACCTGCCTGGCGCGGTCCGGGACAGCCTCGGTGCGCAGCGACGTGCAGTGATATGCGCGGCACTGCGGCAACTGGCGGCTGACCCACCGCAAGCCCGTCGGCGCGCCGCTGTGATCTATGACCCCGGAATAGGGGTCACGGGTAGCATTGCGACGTTGCTGCGGAGCAGCCATCATGAGGACTCGGGGGCGGGGTCATGTCCTCATGTGGCTGGACCTGGGGTGGGCGGGCTATCTGGAGGCGTGATGACGGATGTCCCGCAACCCACGCCAGAGGTCGACACGAGCAGGCCGAGCGCCGCACGGATCTACGACTTCATGCTTGGCGGCTGCAACAACTACCCGGCTGACCGGGAAGCCGCCGCGAAACTGAAGGACGTGGTGCCGGAATTCCACGAGATCGCCTGGGCGAACCGGGGATTCCACCAGCGGGCCGCGCGCTGGATCGCGGACCGGGGAATCGGCCAGTTCATCGACCTCGGCTCGGGCCTGCCGACCGTTGGCAACACCCACGAGGTGGTGCGCGAGGTGCTGCCCACCGCCCGGGTGGCCTACGTGGACTCCGATCCCACGGTGGCCGCGCACGCTCGCGCGCTGCAGGGGGACGACAACGCCGTCTTCGTCCAGGCCGACCTGCGTGACCCCGCGCCATTACTGGAGAACCCGGCGCTGCTCGCGCTGATCGATTTCGCCGAGCCGGTTGGCCTGCTGATGACCGCCGTCCTGCACTTCGTCGCGGACGGGTCGGACCCGTGGGGGCTGGTGCAGACGTACCTGCGCCCGCTGGCGGCGGGCAGCTACCTCGCGCTGTCCCATGCCACGTCGGACGGCGTGCCGCCGATCGCGGTGCAGCGCTGGCAGGAGGTGTACGCCGACGCGCCGGTCCAGCTTCACCTGCGCAGCAGGGCCTCGGTGCGGCGGTTCTTCACCGGGCTGGAGATGGTGCCCCCGTATGACGGCGCCCCGCCGGAGGTGGCCCACCTCGGCCTGTGGGGATGCGAGGATCCCCGGCTGGCCGACAGCGACGGGTCACGTTGGGGCTATTGCGGAGTGGCCCGGCGGCCCTAGGCCGGGGACTCCTGCAGTATGCGGCTACCGGATCTGCTCGCTGGCGGCCAGCAGGTCGACGATCGTGGCCGTCACGGAGGGTGAGCGGTCGCGGGGTGCTACCGCCTTGTGAGGGCGGTGGCAGATCGCCGATTCGGAGCGCATAAGAACTGCGCCGGCCATAGGCGCATCCGCACTCGATTCCATTCCCTTGGGCTAGGGCGGCCCGGCTTTTCAGGGTTTCTCCTTGATCCCTACCTTCTTTCGTTATCGTCTTCGGCTCTGGTCCTTGCCTGCCGCCGCTAGTGCGGCTAGCGGCCGAGCTTGCTGGTCACGTATTCCAGTGGACCCGGTCCGCGCCCACTTTCGGGGATGAATGAGCGCGGACCGGGGGTCCTTGATTAGCTCCCAGGTTCAGGTGGGGCCGGGTGTTCGGCTGCCTGCATGCGCGCCACGAGCGCAGGCGGGTATGCTGCGGCGAGAATCGTCCCGGTAGGCGCGCGTAATACCGGGAACGCGACATACTGCCTGGTGTAAACGCCCCAGACCACCATCCACCCCGGGTGCTGCCGCTCAATCTGCCGGGCAGTCTCACGGTTCGCCTCATGGTCATCCGGGGACACTGCTCACGCCTCACCATTTACCCCCAACTCCGACTCCGGGAATACCGCCCGTGACCACTGGCCGCGGGGTTCTTCCTGCCACTCGGTTCCGGGGTAGGCGAGCCAGTCGGTCCGCCACAGTATTTGCGGGCCGAGACGGTCACCGGCCAGCGGGACAGGGTAAGAGTCCACCACGTTCCCGGCCGTGTCCGTAATCACCAGCCGGTCCCGTTGCCCCCGGGATCACCGCGCAACACAACGACCATTCACCGGATGCGTCATATCGCCACCTCCCGGACCTCGCCGGGCTTACGGCCAACGCCCGCGTAAAACAGCACCGGGCGGGGTTTCCTGCCAGGACTGGCGGCGGGCACCGGGCGGTGCGATTACCGCGAACTCGGATAGCTCATGGCCTCTTGCCGCCGACGGCCGCACGCGGCGATCTGGCTAGCAGGACAGTCCGGGCATCGGAGGTGCCGCGATGCGCGCCAGCGTGTGCCCTCCGCCGGTTCCGGCGCCGCACCCCCGGCCGGTGAGACGAGAGCGGATGCTGCCGGTGCCAGATCACCAGCTATTGCCTTGTCCCGGGGCGAGCTGGTGGACCCATCTGTGAGTGGCGTGACGGCCGCTGACAGCCCCGGCTAGGCGCAGTATGAGAACTGACCGAACCCTGCGCGCGGCCAGGAGGCGCGATGGCCGACGTGATGATCGGCACCCCGAACGGGCAGATGCCGGCCTAGCTGGCCACCCCGGCAGGAGCTCCCGGCGCAGCTCACCGCGGCCCTGCACATACAGGGACTGGTAGATGGTCTCGTGGCTCACCCACATCATGGGATCGCCTGGGTACTCCATCCGCACCCTGAACCGGCGACCACCACTCTTCCAGCCATCCGGTGACCTGGGCGGCCAGCCTGGGGCGGGCTAACTTGCAGGTCTTGGGCCGCCGGGCCTGCTGGCAGGCGCGCTGATGAGCCCGCCACGCCCGGTACCCGGGGCGGCCGCCGTTGGCGGCCACCTCCCGCGAGACGGTGGAGACCGCCCTGCCCAGCCGGGCGGCGATGACGGTGAGCGATTCCCCGGCATGCAGGCCCAGGGTGATCTCCTCCCGGTCGGCCAGTGTCAGCCGTCCGGGCACAGGCACCCACCCATCCCGGCGGACCGGCCGCCGCGAGGCCTGCCGCACAACCAGCGCCACGCCCTGATGCGAGCGCCCACCTGCGGGCCGATCTCCCGCAGCGACAGGCCCTTGGCCTTCAGCCGCACCGCCAGCCGCCGCTGTTCCACCGTCAGATGTGGCCGCATCCACAACCTCCTCAGCTCATCGAGAATCCTCTCGACTCACCGAGGCGTTGCGCTGACCGCTTGAACCCGCCGGGTCAAAATTCGGGTGCCGTTGACAGCTGTTACCTCGGGTGGGAGGGGGTGTAACAGTTGCCCGGCCGCCGGAGCTTCCAGACATAACCAATGTTTGTGCAACCGTGGGGGACCTACGTGATTACCGTTCAACGGCGGGCAAATCTCGCCATCTTCACCGGCGCAACGCTGCTAGCTACCGGCCTGACCCTCGTCTTCACCGCGCCAGGTGCGGGCGCGAAACCGATCGCGCCCGCGCAGGGCCACGGCGGCGGCAAGGCCCCGGCGGCCAGGAACGGCGACAACGGCACCGTCAAGATCCACCGCTCCACCACACCGGTGACCGACCGCCGCAACCAGCCCCACGTGTGCGTCTTCTACCTGGACGCTTTCGGCTTCGATCCGGCACAGTCCGTGTCCTGGCAGATCAAGTCGTGGCCGCCTACCGGCGGCCGCACCGTTGTCACCTCTGGCGCGCTGGCGCTGGACAGCAACGGCAACGGCCACACTGACGACATGACGCTGCAGAACGGGCACTACAAGCTCTTCTGGAACTTCACCGGCGAGCATGGCTTCGCCAAGCAGAAGGTGTTCTGGGTGTCGTGCGCCGCGCCAACCACGCCGCCGACCAGCACGCCGACGCCAACCGAATCCCCGACCAGCACGCCGACGCCAACGGAATCACCGACCACGGCACCGCCGTCTCCCCCGCCCGCCCCGGCCCCGACGCCGGTGAACACCACCCTTCCCGTGACGGGCTGAAGCACTGAGCGCCCACGGGAACCGGCGGATGCGCGGCTGGGTGGCGCCGCGCATCCGCCCCGACGCCCTGCGCCTCGGCCGGGGCGGCCAAACCCACGCCGATGACACCGCTCCTGCCGTGCATGGCCGGCCCGGAGGGGCCGGCCATGCACGGCAGGCCGCAGCTGCGGCAGCCGTGCTGGTAGTGGCGGGTGCCGCGGTGCTGGCGGCCACCTCCAGCGGATCCGGCGCGCCGCCAGTGCAGGCCGCGCCGCGAGCGCACCACCCCGTGCCCCCGGCCGGTGCGTCCGCGGCCACACTCGCCAAGCTGCCGCGCGCCACGACGTACGCGAGCATCCCGGCAGCTCCCGGCGATCCTGCTCCCTTCGCCGTCACCGGCGGGCTGGTGGTCCATCCGCGGGTACCGCAAATCGTGTATGCCGGGCCCGGGAAGCGGCCGGTGGCGGTGCTGCCCACGACCGAGATTGGCGGCCCGACCTGGGTTCCGGTCGTGCAGGCCAGCCCGGGTTGGGAGCGCGTGCTGCTCCCCAGCCGCCCCAACCGTGCCACCGGGTGGATCTACACCGGCGCGGCAAGGGGCTCGCAGGTCGACACCCGGCACAGCGCCTACCTCGTCCGGATCCACGTCGGCACTCGCAAGCTCAGCGTTTACGACGGCGGCCGGCCGCTGGGCACGTGGACGGTGGCGGTCGGAGCCCGGGCCACGCCGACACCCACGGGACGTACCTTCCTACTCGCGTTGCTGGCCCCTCCGCACCCCACCTACAGCCCGCTGATCCTGCCACTGGGATTCCATTCCAGCACGCTGGACACTTACGGGGGCGGCCCCGGCACCGTCGGCGTCCATGGCTGGCCCAGCCCATCCGTGTTCGGCCACGCAGTCAGCCACGGCTGCGTGCGGGTTCCCAAGGCCGCGCTGCATGTCCTGTCCCGGCTCCCACTCGGCAGCCTCGTCCTGATCACCCCCTAACCCGAAAACAGCACCCCAGCCGGGCGCGCGTCAGCGCCGGCGGAGCCGGCTCTTTGGCCCGCCGATGATATGGGTGAGTGGTCAGGCGGCCTGGGTGCTGGCTGCCCGGCCGGGGTCAGGGTCTGGTTCGGGGAGGCGGCAAAGGGGGGGCTCTGCGAGGCGCTCGCGGCCGACGCTGCCGCCGGGGTAGCGCGGCTGGCCGCGGCCGGTGCGGCATCGCTGGCCGGCGGCGCGGGCCTGGAAGCGGCCGAGCTGGCCATCCGCACCGCGGTCATGGAGCTGGGACGATCGGTGCTGGAACCGCTGCTGGCCGCTGATGGCGGGTACCGGGGTCCGCGGGTGGATTGCGGGGGCGGGCACCAGGCGCGGTTCGTGTCCTATCGCGGCAAGACGGTGGACACGGTGCTCGGGCCGGTCACTATCAGCCGGGCCTGGTACCACTGCGCTCAATGTGAGCACGGCCTGGCGCCGCGCGACGGCGAGCTGGGCGCCGGCAGGGTGAGAGACCCGGGCCAGGTGGATCAGGCCGCGTGGGTCTCGAACCACACGGAGCCTAGGTCGTGACCGGCGGTGAGGCGCACGTCGGCGTCCAGCGACGCAGCAAGGCGACGGTGGGCTCGGTGCCGCCCTCTTTGATGCATTCGATCTCATCGGCGGTCATGCCCTGATGCCGATCTCCTCCTGGATCGACGCGGCACCGTGGACCGCTGTGTTGCGGTACGGCATCGCGATGGCACGATGATATTGAAACCCGGGGTATATGAGAGGGCGAGCAGGTTGAGCGACCAGCTACGGGACATCACCGGTCTCATCTACGAGATCGGGCTCCTCAAGCGCTACAAGCGGACCGGCTGGTCCCTGGTCGGCGTCCCCTCGCCCGAGTCGATCGCTGACCATAGCTTCCGCGCCAGCATCATCGCCTCGGTGATCGCCGCGATGGAAGGCGCCGACCCACAGCGCGCCGCGTTCCTCGCGCTCTGGCACGACAGCCAGGAGACCCGCACCACCGACATCCCGCACCTGGCCAAGAGCTATGTCTCCGCAGCCCGCAACGAACAGGTCACCCAGGACCAGATACGGCCTCTCCCGCGTGCAGTGGCGGACATGATCTCGGCCGCGGTGGCCGAGTACGAGGCCAGTGAGACCATCGAAGCCCGGTGCGCCCGCGACGCCGACAAACTGGACTGCCTGCTGCAGGCCCGTGAGTACGAGGAGCAAGGGCACGCCAACGTACAGCCCTGGATCGACACCTCGGTCGCGGCACTGGCCACCCCGTCAGCCAAGCAGATCGCCCACGAGGCAATCGCCCAGAACAGCCTCAGCTGGCTGGAACGTGCCAAGCGGGCGGCCTCCAGCGGCGAATAGCCCCGCGCACCCCGCCTGCGTCCAGCACCAGCAGCCCGATGGCTCGGGCGGTTCCTGGTCGCTGGCAGGGTCAAGACCGCGTCGCTCGCCGGCATCCTGGGCGGCCCGGCGTAGAGGGTCAAGGCAGTGTGGCAGCGCGGAGTCGAAGTCCTCGACGACGAGCCACCCCCCGGGTTTCAGGGCCGCGACCAAGCGTGTGATCACCGCGTCTCTGGCCGCGAAGTGCACGAGCACGAGTCGGGCATGGATGAGATCGAAGGTGTCTGACCGAACTGTCACCCGGGACGGTGCTGGGGTCAGTACGCCTGCCCGCGATCCCAGGACCGCGCGGCGTCCGGGCAGGCGCTCGCTGCCGATGCGTCAGCCGATGACCCTGACGTTTTCCGCCTGGGGTCCCTTCTGGCCCTGCGTGATCTCGAACTCGACCTTCTGCCCTTCCTCCAGGCTGCGGTAGCCGCCACCAGTGATCGCGCTGAAGTGCACGAACACGTCCGGGCCACCCTCCACCGCGATGAAGCCGTAGCCCTTCTCGCCGTTGAACCACTTCACCGTGCCCTGCGCCATCTTGACCTTCTTCGTTGCAGATGCGCCCCCGCCATGGCGGCCGGGGTCGCTTTCCATGATTGCTTCCGGCCATCCTGTCACGCGACGCGCGGGGGGTGTCAGATTCCCCAGCTGCCCAGGCCCTTGGCGTGTCCCTGGCGGCCGCCCGCGCGGCGTCAGATGCGCTCGATGTGGCCGCCCTGGCCGCAGTCGCCCCGGCCCGGGGAGAGGTCGCATGAAGCGCCGGGGCGTCTGCTACGACGTCGGGCTCCCGCGATGCGCCGATGTGGGCCGGCATCACCACCGGGCATGGTCCCCACATCGCCTGGAGCGCAGGCGACGCGGCGTTGGCAGAGGCCGCGGGTTCGTCTGATCCTGGCCCGCGGCCGGTGCCGGCCCGTTGATTCGCCCTGTCACGAGGGGGTAGCCTGCGGTTCGACGTGCCGCAGGCCCTCGCCGACATAGAGCTGGCGGGGCCGTGAGATCTTCTGCTCGGGGTCGCGGGTGCCTTCCTGCCACTGGGCCAGCCAGCCCGGCATCCGGCCGATCGCGAACAGCACGGGGAACATCTCCACCGGAAAGCCCATGGCCTGGTAGATGATGCCCGAGTAGAAGTCGACGTTCGGGTAGAGCTTGTGGTGCGCGAAGTACTCGTCGTCGAGGGCGATGCGCTCCAGCTCAAGGGCGATGTCGAGCAGCCTGTTCCGGCCGGTGACCATGAACACCTCGTCGGCGATCTCCTTGATGATCTTCGCCCGCGGGTCGAAGCTCTTGTATACCCGGTGGCCGAATCCCATCAGGCGGAACTCGCCCTTCTTCACCCGCGCGATGTACCGGGGTATGGCGTCCACCGAGCCGATCTCGGCGAGCATTCTCAGCACCTGCTCGTTGGCCCCGCCGTGCAACGGCCCGTACAGCGCCGCCGTGGCCGCGGCGGCAGCCGAGTACGGATCGGCCCGGGAGCTGCCGACTATCCGCATGGCGCTAGTGGAGCAGTTCTGCTCGTGGTCGGCGTGCAGGATGAACAGCACATCCAGGGCGTGCTCGAGGACCGGGTCCGGACGGTAACTCGGCTCGGTCATCTTCCACATCATGTTGAGGAAGTTGCCGGCGTAGGACAGGTCGTCGTCGGGGTAGGCGTACGGCAGGCCCACGGCGTGCCGGTAGGCGAACGCAGCCAGCGTCGGTATCTTCGCGATCAGGCGTACCACCTGCTCGTGCTGCCGCTCCTCATCGGAGATCGCTTTCGCCTCCGGGTAGAAGGTAGACAGCGCCGCGACAGCGCTCACCAGGATGCCCATCGGATGGGCGTCGTGGTGGAACCCGTCAATGAACTTCTTGATGTTCTCGTGCACGAATGTGTGCCGGGTGATTTCCTCTGCCCACGCGCTGGCCGTACCCTCAGCCGGCCGGGCGCCATGCAGCAGCAGGTAGGCAACCTCCAGGAACGAGGCTCGCTGGGCGAGTTCCTCGATCGGGTACCCGCGGTAACGCAACACCCCCTTCTCCCCGTCGATGAAGGTGATGGCGCTTCGGCAGTTCGCCGTGTTCAGGAACGCCGGGTCGTAGGACAGCAGCCCGAAGTCGCTCTCGGACACCTTGATCTGGCGCAGGTCGATAGCGCGGATCGCGCCATCGGCGATCGGGATGTCGTAACTGCGGCCGGTCCGGCCGTCGGTGATGTGAAGCGTGCCGTCCTGCTCAGCCGTGCCCGTTGTCATGGTCAATCAGCTCCTGGTAGCCGGGTGTCCACATCGCTGCATCCACCGCGTCCGCTGTCTTCCGGCCGCGGGGCATCCGTGCCACCCCGCTGTCGAGGGCCTCGCGTACCACAGCGATGGCGATCGCCCGGGACACCTGCCGCAGGTCGGCGATGCGCGGGTACAGGGCTCCCTGCTCCAGCCGCGGGGCGGGCACCATGCTAGCCAGCGTGGTGGCCGCCACGAGGAACATGCGGTCGGTGATTTCCCGCGCTCGCGCCACGATCGCGCCCAGGCCGATGCCCGGGAACACAAAGACGTTGTTAGCCTGCCCCACGAGGTGGGTGCGGCCGCCGGCGGTGACCGGGCCGAAGGGGCTGCCACTGGCCACAAGGGCGCGCCCCTCGCTCCATCGCAGGATCTGCTCCGCCGTCGCCTCCGCGTTGGCCGTCGGATTGGAGAGCGGGAATACCATCGGCGCCGCGGTCCGCGCGGCCATCACGCGGATCGCCGCCTCGGTGAAGGCGCCGGCGGTCCCGCTCGTGCCGATCAGGATGGTGGGGGCCACGTGAGCGACCACAGTCTCCAGGTCGTAGCGGCTGGTCGGCCCAGGTGCCCCGAAGCCGTACCGTGCCATCTGGGGGGGTGGCAGGGCGAACGGGCGTTTGTCCTCCGCCACGTGGTCACGGCCCCCGAAGATGAGGCCCCGCGAGTCGAGCATCACGATCGCGGCGCGAAGGTCGTCCTCGGGCACGCCTTCCGCGTGCATAGTGGACTTGGCGAGGCGCGCGATCCCGATCCCGGCCGCGCCGCCGCCCAGCAACACCAGCCGCTGCCCAGACAGCGGCTCGCCGCGCGCCCGCAGCCCGGCGAGGACCCCGGCGATGACCACCGCCGCGGTTCCCTGGATATCGTCGTTGAAGCTCGGGACGTGGTGCCGGTAGCGGTCCAGCAGCCGGATCGCGTTGTGCTGCTTGAAGTCCTCCCACTGCAGAACAGCATCCGGGTAGACATCGAGGACCGCACCGACGAACGCCTCGATGAAGGCCTCATATGCCGAGCCGGTCAGCCGCGGCTTCGGGTAGCCGAGGTAGAGCGGATCACCCAGCAGGTCTTCGTTCCAGGTGCCGCAGTCCAGCGAGACCGGCAGCGTCAGGCTGGGGTGCACCCCCGCCCCCGCGGAGTACAGGGCCAGCTTCCCGACTGGGATCTCCATCCCGCCAGCCCCCAGGTCACCCAGGCCGAGAATCCGCTCGTTGTCAGTAGCGACGATGAGCCGAACCCCGGGGCGGCCCGTGTTGCGCAGCAGATCCGGAATGCGGCCGATGTCGTCCGGCGTAACCCACAGCCCGCGGGGGCGGCGCACGATGTGGCTGAACCGGCGGCACGCTTCGCCGACCGTCGGCGTGTAGACGATCGGCGCCAGCTCTTCGAGGTGGTCATGGAGCAGCCGGTGAAACAGCGTCTCGTTTCGGTCCTGTAGCGCGGCCAGCCCGATGTACTTCTCCAGGTCGTCCGGCTTTCGGCGGAGGTGCTCAAGCTCGAGCTCGACCTGCTGCTCGATCGTTGCGGTGCGCCATGGCAGCAGGCCTCGCAGGGCCAGCGCCTCCCGTTCCTCGTCAGTAAACGCCGCGTCCTTGTTGAGCAGCGGCTGCCCGAGGATCTCCGTGCCGCGCAGCCGGCCCGGCCCCGCCATCCCGACGGCGGCGCTGCTGGGGCGGGCCTGCCCCTGATTCCACGTACCCATGCCCTCACCGTGAAAGCAATGCCCCGCCAGCACACGGGCCGTTCGGCCCGGATCGTCGGGACGTTGGCCGGCGCCGCCCGCCGCCCGCCGCGCGTGCGCCTGCAGGGGCCCCGATTGGTGCGATCACTGGCGGGCGCAGGCGCGACGGAACAACAGTTCGGGTGCGGCAGGGACCCCGTCCTGGCCCATGCCCATTGGTCCCGCCGACAGCGGACCAACGCTTCTGCCGCGCGTGTGGGCGGAACGGCAGGCTTAGAGCAGACGCCAACAGGGGTCGCGCGAGGCGTCAATACGGGGTCGCCAGAGGAGAGTCACGATGAGCATTCCGCACGGCACCGGCTTCGCGCTGGATGGCCGGCAGAGCCGCTGTCGGCGAACTCGGAGGAGGTAGCCATGAGTCTCTCCATGTGGCTCACGGTCGTGTTCAGCGTGCTCGTCGCTGCCGCGGTCATCGGCATCACGATGTGGGTGGTCTTCCGGCGCCCGGACAAGGCCCCGGACTTCTCCGAGGCGGACGAGTACCTGACGGCCAAGGCCACGGGCGCCCCGATGCCGCTGGTGTCCGCGGAGCCGACCGGACTGGCCGACGCCGGCCGCCGCGCCGCCGCGGCGCGCACCCCCGAGCGGGTCCACCGGCACGCGGCCTGACCGGCGGCCGCGCGGCTTGACCGGCGCCTTGCGGCGGGTCAGCTGCCCTCGTTGCCGGCGATCGTGGTGAGGGCTGCCACCCTGCTGCCGCGTTCACCACGGGCCATCCACCGGTACCCGAGGTCGGCTGCTGCCTCCTCGTAGTGCCGGCCCAGGGTTGTGCAGGACGGAGCCGGGCGAGTTCCTCGCCGACCGCGACCGCGTTCCGGGTGGGCTGGGCGAAGTGCGTGCCGAGGCCGACCTGGCTGGGCACCGCCTCCACGATGGCCGGGTGCGCGTGGCCGGCCAGTGCCGCGCCGTACCCGCCGTGCAGGTCCACGTACTCGTTGCCGTCGACGTCGTAGATCTTGGAACCTTTGCCGTGGCTGAGCCACATGGCCTGCGGAACCGTGATCTGCCAGCTGGAGGTGACCCCGTTGGCCACGGTGCGCTCCTTCGTTGACTGAACGTTCAGTCTACGAAGCGGGAGCTGGGACTGGCAAGGGTGCGCGCCCGAGGGTCAGCAGCGCGGGACGGGCGCGGCGTAGGTCGTCTTGCTCGGCGTGGCCAGGTAATAGTCGGAGACCCAGTGGCCGTCCCTGAGCTTGTCCCACACCGCTGTCGTGCCGACCCTGGTTCCGGCCTGCTGGCAGGTCACCCAGCCGAGCGCGCCGCCCCGCAGCAGGCCGGCGGCTGGCGAGGAGGCGCTGGGACCGGTGTGCTCGGTCAGCCCGTTGGCGGCTGTGACCTGGTACGGGTACATGCAGCGGGTCACCGGGGCGCTGTAGGTGGTCTTCGATGGCGTGCTGACCCGGTAGTCGGTGACGAAGGTGCCGTCGGTGAGCCTGTCCCACACCGAGGTGGTGCCGAACAGCGAGCCGTGCGTCTGGCAGATGACCGGCAGCGTGGAGCCGGGCAGGTAGGTCTTGAGGTATGGGTACGAGGTGCCCGGGCCGGTCCGGGCCTTGACGGGGTTCTTGCCCGTCGCCGTGTAGCGGTAGCTGACCGTGGCGACCGGCGCGTCGACGTTGTCGTTGTCGATGTTGATCGTCACGCCGCCGTAGGTCTCGTCGTGACCGCCGCGATACTGCTTGGCCCGCTGATGCGCCGCCCACTGCTGGTCGGAGATCCCGGCCCAGCCGGCGAGCGAGGAGTTGCCGTCATACCGGGCTATCCAGAGCGCATCCGGACGGGCGTACGCGGTCGAGGTGTAGACGCGGGACAGGTCCGGGGCTCCCGAGCTGAGGTTCACGTACACGCCGGAGATGTACCCGAGCCGGTGCAGTTCCCTGGTCCATGCCGACAGGTAGGTCAGCACCGCGGTCCGGCAGGTCGCGTTCGTTGTGGCGTAGTTCTCGATGTCGTTGTAGAAGGCGCTGCCGCGCAGCATGCCCAGCGCCTTGCCCCGCGCGGCCGCGTCGTCCGCGGCGGCGGTGCCCTGGCTCGCGGCCCTGGCCGGGACGATCTTCTGGTCGGTGGCCTTCCCGCCGCACGGCGGCTGCAGGCCCTTGTAGACCGGCAGCAGAGACCACCGCAGGCCGGTGACCGCGGTGACCCAGCTCTTGGTCAGCTGCGGCTGGAGGCAAGTCCGGTTGACCCCGCCCATGTAGACGGCGATGGCGCGGTAGGGGGACGCGTTCCACGCCTGGATAGACGACAACGGCGGCGCGGCGCAGGCGTCGAAGGCGAGCCCGACGTACCTGGTCGCGCTCGACCACGCGGGATAGCTGACGGTGGTGGCCGGCTCAGCACCCGCGGGCGAGCCGGTGGCCAGCACGACGAGCGCGGCGAGACCGCCGGCTGTGGCCAGCCGGAGCAGACGGCGAGATCGCGTCATGGCAACCCCCGGGTGGTGTGGCTCAGCAGGCGGGACGCACCTACTGTGGTCCCGGCGGGACCGCCGGGGAAGTGCCGATGGTCCCTGACCGGGTCCCGTGATGAGTTCCCGGGTCCCGCGACGCGATGCTTGCCAACATATATTGATCACCGTTACGTTGCATGCATGAGCGATCCGCTTCGCGAGCCCACCTTCCTGATCCTGGCCGCGCTGGCACCGCAGCCGTTGCACGGATACGCGATCATCGGCGAGGTCGGCGCCCTGTCCGGCGGCGGGCTGTCGCTCCGCCCCGGCACGCTGTACGGCGCGCTGGACCGGCTCGGCGAGCAGGGACTGCTCGAGCCGGACCGCGAAGAGGTGGTCGACGGCAGACTGCGCCGCTACTACCGGCTGACCGATGCGGGGGCCAGCCTGCTGGAGAGGGAAGCGGCGCGGCTGCAGCGCAACGCCGACGCAGCGCGGCAGCGGCTCGCCCAGCGCCAGGCGCGCTGGGCGCCAGGGGGCGCCCCGCGCCCACTCGCCTGCCCCTGACCAGGACCAGGACCGGGACCGGGGCCAGGCCGAGCATTGCAGGTAGTCCCGGAATCGTTCGAGGACCAGCGCCCACAGGCTGGCACGCCCTGGCTGCCCATCGCCCGGCCGGGGTCCACCCGGCGGGTCATCAGCCGGTACTTGCGGCTTGGTCGTCGTCACTGATTCCCCGTTCCGCCTCGACGATCTGGCGGGCGGCATCCAGGGATGCCGCCCATATCTCGTCCAGGAACTCGCGGAGCCCGTCCAGGCCCTCAGGCCGTGCCCGGTACACGCTGCCACACCACCCGCCAGCCGAGTTGGAGGAGACCGAGGAACGCCAGGGCGACCAGGATGAACGCGAAGGCCGTGCCCTGGCCGGCGATCACCCGCAGCGTCATGCCGATCGCCACCGTGCACAGCCATACGCCCACCCCGGTCGGAGCCAACGCGGCGGGCCGCCGCCAGAAGCGTGTCGCCAGCAGCCCGATGGCCGTGCCCGCGGCGAACGGCCAGAAGGTGTCCCAGAGGCCGGCCAGGCCGCCTCCGGCGTGATGGTTGGCGCGGCCGATCACCACGAAAAGCAGCACGCAGCAGAAGTCCGCACAAGCAGCACCAGCAGAACGCATGGCGCCAGGGTAGTGCCGTCAGGGCGGCGCGCAGCCAGGGCGTACACTCACCTGGTGCCAGATCACGGCCCGCGTAGCCCGGCTGTCCGAGGGCCATGGCCCGGTTGCTGATCGTGCACCACACGTCCTCGCCGTCGATGCAGGCGATGTTCGAGGCGGTGCTGGCGGGTGCCAGCACCGACGAGATCAAGGGCGTGGAAGTGGTGGTCCGGCCCGCGCTGACCGCGTCCGCCGTGGATGTGCTCGGCGCTGACGGCTACCTGCTCGGCACCCCGGCCAACATCGGCTACATGTCCGGCGCGCTCAAGCATTTCTTCGACACCATCTACTACCCATGCCTGGCGGCGACGCAGCGCAGGCAGTATGCCTTGTACGTGCACGGCAACCTCGACACCGGCGGGGCGGTGCGGGCGGTGGAGTCCATCGCGACCGGGCTGCAGTGGCGGCGAGCCCGGCCACCGGTCGCCGTGCTCGGCGAGCCCGGCCCCGCCGACCTGGAAGCGTGCTGGGAGCTTGGCGCCACTGTCGCCGCGGAACTGGCCCCGTGATCCTCACCGTCTCGCTGAATGCCACGCTCAACGTCACGTACGAAGCGCAGCGGATCTCCTGGGGCGCGCAGAACTACGTCAGCCGGATGTCCTGCCGGGCAGGCGGCGGCGGCTTGGCCATTGCCCGGGTGCTGGCCGGCCTGGGCGACGACGTGCTGGCGGCCGGCTTCACCGGCGGCGGCGCGGCGGACCTGATCGAGGCGGACCTGGCCCGGGCCGGGGTGGCGACAGCATTCACCAGGATCGGCCGGGAGTCGCGCCGGGTGGTCGAGGTGCAGGATGAGGCACGCGAGCACAGCACACGGCTGACCGAGCCCGCCCCGTTCATCACGACCGAGGAACTCGGCCGTTTCGCGGCCGAGTTCCGCAAGCTGGTGCCCGGCGCAGAGGCGGTGGTGCTGAGCGGCGGGCTGCCCGCGGGGCTGCCGCTGGACGTCTATGCGTCACTGACCAGCTACGCCGCCGAGGCCGGGGTCCCGGCGATCATCCACGCCGGGGGCCCGGCCCTGTGGCGCAGCCTGGCCAGGCATCCGGCGCTGGTGCTGGTGGCGACGACCGCCGCGGCGCCCGGCGCGGGCGTGTCCGCGGGGCCGGCCGGCCTGGCCGCCCGGGGGGCGAAGGCAGCGGTCATGCTGTCCGGCGCGTCGGTCCTGGCCGCAACGGCCGACGGGGCGCAGTGGCGGGCCGCGCTGGACGGCTACCCCGGGCTCTTGCTGTCCGGCGAGGCGGTGGTGGCCGGGCTGCTGCCAGCCGCGGTGCGCGGCTGGACGTGGCCGGAAACGCTGCGGCACGCCGTGGCGCTCGGCGCGGCGGCCGACCCTGCGGGCGAGGTGGATCTGGATGGCTACGAGTTGTTCTCGTCCGAGGTCTCGGTGGATCCGGCCGGCTGACCTTCGGGTGGCGCAGGAGCACCGGCCGCCGGATCAGCCCGGCCGCCAGCCGAGCGCCGCGGCGGTCAGGCCCAGGTACACACCGCGATGAGGGTGGAATGGGCCGACGGCGCGCCCAGCCCGCGCTCACCACGGGTTGGGAGTCGAGCTCCCGTAGATCTGGGCCTGCAGTTGGTGTGCGGTCAGCGACGTGCCGCAGACCAGGGGCGGCAGCTTGCCGTTGACGGCGGTCCAGTTGGCCCAGGCGGCCAGCGAGTACTGCAGCGCCTTGCGGTCCGTGTTGCCGGTGTACGTGGGCTCCCACTGGCCGTTCTTCTTCACCCAGGCCGCGCCGAACTCCAGGTAGTGGGTCTGGTGCCCGGCGATGAGGAACGTCTGCGGGTAGGGTCCGGGCTTGCTGTGCGAGCCCCACCAGGTGGTGAAGTTGCTCGCGTTCGTCGTGTTGATGCTGACCTTGCCGTTGCTGAACCAGTCAAGGCCGGTGCCGGGGCGCAGGCCGGCCTGGTCCACCGCGCACTGGGTGAGCAGGGCGGGCGCGTCCGCCACCCGGGCACCGTAGGGATCGCGCATCGCGGGACTGGTGCTGGCCGTGGGGCTGGCGCTGGCGGCATGGCTCTTGGGCGGGACCACCGCGAAGTGGCACCCGGTCAGGATCGCCCCCGCGACAATAGCCGCAACCGCCCGGCCGGTGCGTGCCAGCATCCGCTTCATACCTGCCTCTCGTCCAGCGCTGCCGGTGGCTTCATCCAGCGCTCTGTGCCGGCTCCGTGGTTCTGCCTGGCATTTTCCCGGCGTGTCCGCGCCGCGTCCGCCGGGCGCTGGCTCTCTTGTACCGTACGGCGGCCGATGGTGTGCCTGGTATGCCGCCGATGACGGAGCAAAGTTGGATCAGGCATGGGCTGACCTTGGCGGCCGTGTTCTACTCGTGGGTAGGTTCCCAAGGAGGTGGGCCATGGCGCTTGCGTTCTGGCGGCGCGCGCTGCAGGACCCCGGCTGGACCGCGCTGATCGAGCCGGACGGCACCCGCTGCAGCGCGGGTGAACTGCTCGCCCGGGTCAATCAGCTGACCCATGCGTTGCGCGGGCTCGGGCTCCGTCCCGGCGACGGCATCGCGGGCCTGCTGCCGAACGGTGCCGCGGCGCTTCAGGTCTACCTGGCTGCCCAGCAGGGTGGCTGGTATTACACCCCCATCAACTGGCACTTCACCGCCCCGGAGATCGCCTACATCGTGGCGGACTGCGAGGCCAAGGCGTTTTTCGTGCACGAACGGTACGGTGCGGCAGGTGCCGCGGCTGCCGGGCAGGTGGGCCTGCCGGCCGGGGCGCGGCTCAGCTTCGGCGCGATTCCCGGGTTCACCCCGGTGGCCGGGTTGCTGGCTGGCCAGCCGACGTCTCTGCCCAGCGACCGCACAGCGGGCGCCAGCATGCATTACACCTCGGGCACGACGGGCCGTCCCAAGGGAGTGCGCCGCCCGCTGTCCGGGCTCGATCCGGACGAGTCGGCGGAACTGTCCACAGCCCTGCTGCAGCTCTTCGGGGTGCCGCCCGGACAGCCGAACGTCCACCTGGTCACCTCGCCGAACTATCACACGGCGGTGACGGTGTTCGGCGGCGCGGCGATTCACCTGGGTCACACGCTCGCCTACCTGGATGCCTGGGACGCCGAATTGGCGCTGGCCTGCGTCGAGCGCTACCGGGTGACCAGCACGCACATGGTCCCCACGCACTTCAAGCGGATGCTGTCGCTGCCGGAGGGCACCCGGCGCGGCTACGACCTGTCGTCCATGCGCTGGCTGCTGCATGCCGCGGCGCCGTGCCCGGTACCGCTCAAGCGGGCGATGCTCGACTGGTGGGGACCGCACATCTATGAGTACTACGCAGCCACCGAGGGCGGCGGGACCATCGCCACCCCGCAGGACTGGCTCGCTCACCCGGGCACGGTGGGGCGGCCCTGGCCGTCCAGCGAGGTCATGATCGCTGACAATGAGGGCAATGAGTGCCCGGCGGGCTGCCCGGGGACCATCTACATGAAGATGAGCCTGCCCGACTTCGTGTACAAGGGCGACCTGGGAAAGACCGCGGCGAACCGGTTGCGCGGGTTCTTCACCGTCGGGGACATCGGCTACCTCGATGAGGACGGCTTCCTGTTCCTCTGTGACCGCAAATCCGATGTGATCATTTCTGGCGGGGTGAACATCTACCCGGCCGAGGTCGAGGCGGAGATCATCATGCACCCGCAGGTCGAGGACGTCGCGGTATTCGGCGTCCCGGATGAGGACTGGGGGGAGCGGGTGATGGCCGTGGTGCAGCCTGCGGACGGCCAGCCGCCGGGTCCGGACCTGGCCGCGGACATCCTGGCATCCCTCGATGGCAGGCTGGCCAGGCTGAAGTGGCCGACCGTCGTCGACTTCATCGACGAGATGCCGCGCGATCCCAGCGGAAAGCTGCTCAAGCGCCGCCTCCGCGAGCCTTACTGGCAGGCCGAGGGCCGGTCGATCTAGCCGGGGGCGGCCGGTCCAGCCGGGGTCGGTCTAACTGTGGCTGGTCTAGCTGGGGGGGCCGGGTTGATGGATCGGTGCGCTCGGCGCCCGCGGTCAGGCTCAGCACGTCGAGTAGGCGGGCGATGGCCGGTGGCTCGGGCGCCTCGCCGTAGGTGACGGCGAGGACGTGCCGGTGCGAGCCGGGCAGCGGCGCGGCCTGGATGCCGGGGTGGCGGGCCGCCCGGAGCGCCAGGCCGGGCAGCGTCGTGATGCCCAGGCCGGCCGCCACCAGGGCCTGCACCGCGACGAAGTCATCCGTGGTGAACGCGATCTTCGGGGTGAACCCGGCCAGTTCGCACTGCCATACCAGATAGCTGCGGCACCGCTCGCAGCCGCCGATCCACCGTTGCCCGGCGTAGTCGGCCAGGTCCGGCCGCTCCGGGAGGGGCGGCTCATCGGCCGGGCGCCAGCCCGGAGGGTGCGCAGCCCCGGCCGGTCCGGTGTCCGGGCCGGCGGTCGCGGACCGGGTCACCAGGTGGATGGGATCATCAAGGAGCAACCGGGACCGGGTGCCCTCGTCGATATCGCCGGGCGGGTTCACGGTCATGCCGTCCTGGTAATGCCGGAACACGAGGGCCACATCCACATAGCCCGCGCGAAGCATCCGCAGTGCTTCCGGGGGCTCAGCCTCGGCCAGCGTCAGGTCCATGCCAGGATTCTCGGCCTCGAGCCGCGCCGCGGCCGCGGGCACGATCGTGCTGAGCGCGGAGGGGAAGGCCGCCAGCCGGATCCGGCCCGCCCGCAGCCCTACGTGTGCCGCGAGTTCGTTCTCCGCGGCATCGAGTCGGCCGAGGATCTCCTCGGCTCGCTCGGCGAGCAGTCGCCCGGCGTCGGTGAGCCGGACCCCGCGCCCGGCTCGTTGGGTGAGCAACGCTCCGGTTTCGGCTTCGAGGCGGGAAAGATGATGGCTGACCGAGGGCTGCGCGTAGTTGAGCGCCCGCGCCGCAGCGGTCACTGAGCCATGCCTGGCCACCGCAACGAGCACGCGCAGCCTGGTCACGTCCAGCATGCAGCAAGTATAGATCCGCTCGATTTATCGCCCCATTGACCAGCTATCGACCTATCTGACCAGATGGGTGACCCTGTGGGTGAGGTGGCGAGGGGTCACTCACCGGCAGGTGTGGTAGAGGGCGCGGTAGCCCGGGGGTGGCGGTCCGATGAGGTAGACACCACCGATGCGGCGTAGGTAGAGAGTGATCCGCCAGTCGTTGCACCTGGCGTGCTCCGGGCTGGCCGCTGGGTTCTGTTGGCTCTGGAAGGTCACGGTCGCCGCCAGGCCGCGATTGTTGTCCACGAGGCCGATGAGCGCGGCGTCCGAATCACGGGTCGACCGGTATCCGCTGGTGAACTGACCGGCGGTCAGGTGGTGCCGCAGCTCGAACAGACTGGAGTATTCCTTGTAGTCACGGTCGTTGACCGCTGCGAAGTAGCTGTCCAGCAACGCCGCGATCTGCTGTGCCACCGCTTTGTCGGCCAGGGCGGGTGCGATCACCACCAGGGCGCGGCCGGCCGCGGGGCGCGACGCGGCGGCGGATGCTGATGCCCGGGGGGACGGGCTGCGGGAGTGCTGCACCGTCGGCTGTGCCGACCTGGCCTGGCTGGGCCGGGCGGGCCCGCCCCTAGCGGCTGTCGGGTGGTTGTTGCTGGCCAGCAAGGCGCCAACGCCGACGGCGACCACCCCGGCCGCCACCAGTGCGGCGATCCGGGGTCCGCGGCTGGATGTGCCCCGGCGGGATGGGGACGGCGGGGAGACGGGTGGTAGCGGATCGTCGCCGGGAACGTCATCGATCTGGATGAAGCCGGGCAGCCATGCGGCCACGGGAGGCATGACGCTGACATGGGTATCGCCCGCTGCGCTGGTCTGGGGTTCGCTGCCCGTGCTGGCTGCGGGCTCGGTCTCCGCGCTCATCTGGTGCTCGCTCATCTGGTGCTCGCTGATCTGGGGGTCGCCGCCTGTGCTGGTTTCGGGGTGGGCGGCGGTGCTGGTTTCGGGCTGGCCGCCTGTGCTGACCTGCGCCCCGATCCCAGCGCTCACCGGGGCGCCGCTGGCCAGTTGCTGGCCGATAGGCACGCCGCAGCGGGTGCAGTAGCGCAGCATCCCGCTGACCGGGGCGCCGCATCTCGTGCAGAATCGCATCGCCGGTCAGCCCAGCCTGAAGTCGCTGACGGCGTTCCCGAGCCGTGGCCCGTCCGGGTCCAGTTCGGTGGCGGCTGAGTCGATGCCCGCGAGAGTGGCGCTGTGCATCGCAGCGACCAACGCCCGGGTGGACTCGAAGCGGAGCGTCTGATGGATGTCGTCTCCGCGGCCGGTCAGGCCGTGGATGGTCCTGCCGATGATCGTCAGCAGCAGCCGCGACGGGGACATGCGCAGCCAGAACGTCCAGCCCACGTACAAGTCACCCCCATGCGGGAAACAGGAGATGAGGCCGCTGAAGTTGTCCCGGCGCAGCTCAAGGTATTCGCGTTGACCCTCACCGGGTGGGGACACGGTCCGCACCCGGAGCGAATCGAGTGGAGCCTGGTGCTCATCCAAAGCCGCGCTAATGTGCTGAAATGCCATCTGGGTGGCGCCCGAGCTGTGCTCCAGAAGCAGGCCCCACTGGCCCAGCAATGCCGGAACCGGGAGAATCCAGAACACGATAACCAGGGCAAGCGAGACCAGCCCGAGGCTACCTGTCTCCAGTTTGAGAGCGGCAGTGAGCCCTATTCCGGTGATGCCGAGGAATAGGAAGAATATGAGCAATGCCGTCTCGATGAGTGCACAGATTCCGGCGAACACGGCCACCTGGCGGAGTACCTGCAGCAGGTAGCGCGTGTTGCGGACGGGGTCGAGGTTCGCCTGGCCGACCAGCCTGGTGTAGCCGGCCCGACGGTCCTCCTGCTGCCGGTCTTCCTCCTCCTCCTCCTCCTCCTCCTCCTCCTCCTCCTGCTGGTGATGCTGCTGCCGGTCCTCCTGCTGGGCCTGCTGCCAGTGGTGGTGGTGGCGGTCCTCCTGCTGCTGGCGGGCCGCTGCGGAGGATGATTCCGCCGTCCCGGCCACCCTGTCGAGTTCGGCCGCAGCCTCCACTGCGGCTGTGGCCGGGGCGGCGGGAGGTGGCGTAGTCGGGGTGGCCGACGTGGCCGTCGGCCGCGTAGTTGGGGTGTCCGAGGGCGGCGTGGCTGGGGTGTCCGAGGGCGGGAGGACTGGGGGCGCGGGGATGGTACGCACCTGGACCTGGCCGAAGTCAGGTCCGGCGGCGTCGGTCGCCGCGAGCGCGGACTCTAACCCGTCAGGTTCCCGGGCGGCGGGCACGGATGGCGTGGCCGGCCGTCCGCAATTGCCGCAAAAAGCATCTGCTGTGAATAGCCCCTCGCCGCAGCCGACGCATTTCTCCCACATAGGTCGGCTCCTTCCCCAGTGCCGGGATTATCGGACATGCGGCACGTCAGTTGTGCCGCGCCCCACGGTAACTTACCAACTCTTGGATTAGGAGTAAGCGATCATGCCCAGAGCAAAATAGTTCCCATGAACAGCTCGTTCAAGAGCGCCCCAGCCAACCCAAAACACGTCACCACCCACTAAGAATCCCCAGCACGCCGATTTGCCTCGTGATCACGACATTGGTGTCGTTATAGGGACACAGCGGGAGTCTGAACCGTACGGGCTGGTGTCGTCTCCGGGGTGTGGCTGTTTCTGATGATGGCGGCGACGGTTTCGGGGGTGGTGTCGGTGATGGTGACCTGGTTCGTGTCGTGCCATGTAGACGAGTTGCATGTCGAATGCCTGGTAGAGGCGGCGGCGCAGCTTGGCGGGCATGCCGGGGAGGATGCCGGGCAGCAGGGGCAGGCGGTTGAGTAGTTCGGGGCTGCCGTTTGCACGCGCGGTGGCGGACCAGGGACCGCAGTTCGCAGCTGTGGCGGGCGAGGGGGGTGGGCGGGCTCGCCGGGTTCTCCGGGGGTGGCGTCCCGGCTGGCGGTGAGGGCCTGCGCGGCGTCGTAAAGCTCACGGGTGATGATCGCGGGCTTGCGTGAGTTGCTGTGGGTGAGGGCGTTTGAGGTGAGTTCGGACAGGCACAAGATGGCGTCGTCGGCTGCTGGGCAGCCGTCCAGGACCTGGGCCAGGAACCGGCGTGCGTGCCTTACCTGGTCAGGCTGGGCCGGGAAGCTGCGGGACCAGGTGAACGGCGGGATGGCGTGCATTCGCTTCCCCTATCCGGGGCGGGCCAGTCGGCAGGATCAGCCGTTGTACTCATTATAACGAGTATAACGACAGGGTAGAAGTGCGGCATGTGCTGCGTCAACCGGGCCGCCTATACTCGTTCCATACCGGTGATACAGGTCTCTTGGGTGGTGGCAGGTGGTGAGTGCACGGAGGGTGGCAACGCTCACCGAGACGGTCGCCGATGCGCTGCGCACCAAGATCTATGCCGGGGAGATGGCGCCCGGTGAGCGGCTCCCCTCCGAGCCGGAGCTGATGAGCGCCTGCGGCGTGTCGAGGACGACGGTGCGCCGGGCGCTGCTGCAGCTGATCCATGAAGGGCTCGTGCAGTCGCGTCAGGGAGTGGGGTATCACGTCCGGTCGGTGACGCCGCTGGTGTGGGTGGCGAGCCGGCCCGAGCGCAACACCCGGACGGATATCTCACCAGCCGACGTGTGGTCGGCTGGCGTCCGCGAGCAGGGACGCGAGCCCCGCGAGGATATCGAGGTCGGCATCACGGTCCCGCCGGCGCGGATCGCTGCGCGCTTGCAGCTGGGCGAGGGTGAGGCGGCGGTGGTGCGCAGGCGGGACCGGCGCGTGGACGGGGAGATCATGCTGCTGGCCGACTCGTATTACCCGGAGCGGCTGGTCGGCGGTACTGCGGTCGCGCAGCCTGGTGATGTGCTGCCTGGAACGTATGCGGTGCTTGCCGGCCTTGGCTATGGGTGGGTCCGGTCGCGGGATGAGATCACGATACGGATGCCGACGCGCGAGGAGTCGGCGCGTCTTGGGCTGGCGGAGGGCACGCCGGTCGGTGAGCATGTGCGCACGAGCTGGGCTGCGGATGCCACGCCGGTACGGGTGCAGGTCTGCGTGCTGCCCGGGGACCGCAACGTCGTGGTGTATGAGCTTCAGGAGGAAGCAGATGAGCAGTGATCCGGTCGTGGGCGTGCTCCGGACGGCGGGGCAGCAGTCTCTTGACGAGCCGGGCCATTTCGGTGACCAGCCGCCCTCATCGTGGGATGTGATCCCGGGGGTCAAGGTCCGCAATGACGGTGTCTACCCGGCGGTGCTGCTGCCGGGCAGCGTGTACAGCCTGGAGCACGACGGGATCGGGTGGCAGCTGACCCCGGAGGGTCATTCCCCGCACGGCTACCTCGTGGATGGGGCGCTGGAGCCGGTCGAGAGGCTGGAGCTTGCCGACCGGCCCTTGATGCTGATGCCAGGCCGCCGCTACAGCGTTTCCCCGGATGGAACCGGCGCGTGGCGTCTGCGTGAGCACGCGAATGGTGTCACCCGGTAACAGTGCCTGGCCCCGTTACGTAGCTGCAGCAGGTCGCCGGTGCTGCGTTTTCCTCCCTTGCTGCTCCGTACCTCAGCGACGGTTTCGGTCTGCGCCCCGGGCTGTTCCTCCTGTGCCGGCGTCCGGCCTGTGCGTTTGGTGGTTGTGGCCCGCGTAGCGGTGCCCTCGGGTGGGCCCGGAGGGGTGGTAAGGAAGGGGGTCGCGGGGGGAGACCATGCGGGGAACCCTGGTGGCTGTGGGGAAGGGTGCCCCTGGTTTCCCCCCGCTCGGGCCGCAGGCCCGATCCTTTTGACCTTGACCTTTGATCTTGACTTCGACCTTGACCTGGCCCCTGCCTTCTACGTACGTGAGCCGCTGTAGCTGTTCCCGACCTCACCCTCGGGGTCCCCACTGGTGGGGGTGAGGTCGGGAACAGCGGAAGCGGCGGCCCCCACCACCAAACCCGCAGGCAGGCGGGGGAACGGTACCGGTTCGTGCCCGCATAGTGGCCGCACGGCATGTAGCGCTGGTGTCCGGCCACTGTGCGGCAGGTGCGCGAACACTCTCGTCAGATGACCCCAAGGTTCACGAAGACCTGCTCTGGTCGGACTTGCTTCGCGGTTGCCCCGCATGCCGCGAGGTTGCTGATGCTGCGCGCTCTAGGTAGGTATTGGCGAGTTCTCTCGGATCGGACAGCAAAGGTTCAAGCTTCGTCCAGATGAGCGCGGCATCAGACGCAGGGAGAGCAAGCACTGACCGGCGCAGGCGCGCGCTCCAACTTCGTGGGTCGGATGCAAATACACTCAGCTGATGGACGAGATCCGCAAGAATCACACCCTCCCCGAAAGGGGCCAATCCCTCGATTTTCAGTTCGCAACCACTTGTGAAATCGCGCCCGGCAAGTCGCAGCCGAGAATCCAAAGGGATAATCGGTGATAGCACCTCGGCTCTCCCGATTACTCTGCCGCGATCCCGGCTAGGGTTATTAAAAATGTTACGAGTAGTGTATAGCAGCAACTGATCCCCTACTCTAAGGCGGATCCTGCGGGTAGGCGGAAACGCCATCCGCTGTTCACCCAAGACGTAAGCAAGCCCCTTTGGCGAACCAAGCATAGTCAGGTACGTGTCCCGAAGATCGCCACCATCGACGGCGTCATGCGGGGGGCTAGCTTTAGCTGTTGCAGTAGATCGCATGGTTGCGTTCTTTCTCCCAATTTCTGCGCTACGCGTATGGGCCGAGAAATCGCTCGCCGTTAAAGTGGATGAGGTGAGTAGGATTGTCGGCACACCACACCTCAGTTTCCCAGGAAATCTGGGCGAGATAGCGACGCATGTCTTCGCGCGACTCAAAACACGAGACATAAACTAGGCCGGCCGTCGAGTTCCCGAAGAGTGATGAAAGCTCGCCGTGGCGTTTCGCGTCCACCGGCCCATGCGTTGAGGCAGCCCCCATTAGGATGAGCCAGTTCCTACCCGGCATGTAAACTACTAGGTCAGGCATCTTTCCATGCTCGTTGACCACCACGCCCAAGCTGCTGAGGGCATGCTCTTCGAATACGGCCCACTTGGTGTCCGCGTCTCCGATGTATAGAACGTGCCCGCCTGGCGTGAAATATGAACAGAAATCCTCAACTATTTTCTTAAGGAGAACGTTCTGCCCGCCGGGGCTAAGTGTCACCGCATTGCCGTCAGGCAAGGTAACTGGAACTCTGTGAAGTTCACGGGCCTTGGCGTAGAGATCCATCAACCCTGGGACCTCTATGAGGTATTCGCGGAGTCGTTGCCTAAAGTTTGCCTTTTCTAGGGTTCTCAGAAGACTCAGCGCTCTAGGGGATATCCGATAACACCATTTTGGCGAATTTATTGGCCGGTCGGGCTGGTCTGGGTTCTGCTCAACGAGCGTTGCCTCTATGAACTGATGAAGAGTGAACCTGCGGATGGTCTCACGAGTATTTGGCGCGTAATGCTTGCCGTAATTTTTGCGTATCCATTCGATGATCTGTACGGTACGAAGCGTTCCGTTCGTAGCTTGACGCCATGACATCCCGGGCTCAAGGCCGAGTAGCGCAAGGAGAACGAGTGCCGAGCGCTCGTTGCTGCGCTCGCCATCGAAGTTGAGCTGCGTAAGTACCTGACGCGCAGATGCAACTTGGGAAGCGCGGGTGCGCTCTGTCCGGGGCTGAGACTCGGGGGCCACTACCTGCTACTCCTGACCGAATACGTGTAGGGCCACCAGCGAGTCAGTTTTCTCTTGGTCAGGCCATGCTCCACGGCCGAGCGCTTCGCTAAGGCGGGTGAGTTGCTCGCGCGAGGGGTAGGGCAACGAGCGTAGGTCTGTGGCATTAACCTGTGTGTGACCGCTGAATGTGCGGAAAAAAACGTCCACCGGGCTGCTGTTGAGCCACAGGCACAGACCGCGGGCCAGATCTTCGTCTAGGCCCTTTCCCTTACAATGAAAAACGTTCAGATGATTCTCGAATCCAACGTCTTTTCCGGTAGCATCCTCGGGCTCGTAAACCACCGCGACGACCCGTCTACGTTCCTCTTTGGAAGAAAACCGCTTTACTAGAACGTAGCGCTCGTTTGGAAGCATCAGCTTGTTCGTCTGGGTGCAGCTAACGATAGCTTGTGGCTTTCTTATTGAGAGGGGCCACTGCACTCGGCCGCTCCTTAGATTTCCAGGATAGATCAGAGGGCACGAACCGGTATCGGGGTCGGGATGCTCAAGAAGATACTCGCGAGCACGAAAGTCAACCACTCTCCCTGTGGACACTCCTACATTAAGGTCTGGAAGGCGAGCCGAAAGAGTTTCTAGGCTGTCAGCTGCGCGGGAGTGGGCTTCGTCGATCGGTATGCGGATGAACCCGCGCTCATCATCCGGCTTCAGGACGTCGGAATATCGTACTGTCCGGACGAACGCCTCGTCGGTGTGTCCCCTGCTCACCGATATGGTGACCTTTTCGCGCCTGCCGGACCGTGTAGCACTTAGAACGATGTTTTCTTGCAGAACATCGGAGTCTGCAAAAACGGTCGACCGAGATTCGAAGATATGCAGACGGTCCAGCGCCATTTCGGCAAGGAAGAAGCGTCGGAACGCGTCGAAGTACGGTCCATTGGCGAAGGAGCGGGGAGTGATCGCGACGAGCTGGCCACCTTGCTTTAGGGCGAGAGTGCCGGCAGCAAGGAAGGAGGGTTATTCACAAGATCATCAACCGTGAGCTGATCAAGCTCTGACCAGTGGCCACGTCGCGCATGATGCTTGATGATCATGACCGTGAATAAGCCTCAAGGTACAGTACAAGTTTGGGCAGTCGATTCCTTCGGCTGCTAGCGCGTGGCGTTCGCGCGAGTCAGCTGCCAGCTTTCGGTACGGCGGATTCATGATAACGAGATCGAATGGCACACTAAGCGGGCCGGTGGCACGCTCGAAACCGGTCACCTGGTCGATTAGATCTTCGGTGAGGACTGTGGCACTGATGCTAGTTCCTGTAGAGGTGGCAGCCTGAACGCAGTCATCGAGGGTCATTTGGAGGCCAGCCGCAACATCGGGATCTATCTCGACCGCCATCACTTGGATGTCCAGTTGGGGGGCTTCACGCAATATGCGTGCGACCAGTGCTGTGGTTAGTGAGCCCACCCCCGCGCCGGGGTCAAGGATGCGCAGGACGCCGTGACTAGGCAGGCGTGGCATCTCCGCTATGAGTGTCGCGGCGGCAGCGGGGGTGAAGAACTGGCCGAGTTGGGCACGAGAGGAAGGCCGAAGCGCTTCGCTGACCTGGATGCGCCGCTGTTCCGTTCTTGCGATCAGTTCGTCAAGTGGGTCCACAGGAGGACTCTAGTCGTGCTGGCTGACATTCGAGGCAGCCTGGATGGACGTGTCGGCTGTAGGGAGGGCTGTGCCAACCAAGAGGGCGTTAGCGATGGGGTTGCGTATCCAGGGCGGGAGTTAGGGCTTCCGCAAGGCTGAGGAACCATTGACATACGCACGGGCGGAGCGCAGCCCGGAGGGGGTTGTCAGGGGGCTGTGCGCCCGGAGGGCGCGCCTTGTTCTTTGGTCTTGGCTGAGGTAGCTGGTGGGCACGGTCCGTGCGGGCGGGCACCACTCAGGGCCATTCGGAGGTCACGCAGCGCGACTGATATTACTCTAGGTAGTCATGTAGCTGAGTGCCCGCGTCAGGTTGAGGTGAATCATCTCCGTGGTTTCTTTAATCGATTTCACGCCGTGCAGATGGAATAGGCCGATTGCGAGGTTGTGGATACCAGCGCGGCGATCGCCGGCCGGCGCTGGATCATCGCCGCCCACCGCAGTGCTAGCCCGGGGGGACGCCCCCCGGAACTCGATGAACAGCGCGTAGTCAACGCCGACGCCAAGGCCGATCATGGCCGCGATGATCGGGGAGAACGACGTTGCCGGGAAGATATGGCCGAGTAGCGCGATCAGCGACAGGCCAGCACCGATGCCGAGCACCGCGGTCAGCACAGGCAAACCCATAGCCAGCAACGAGCCGAAAGCGATCAGTAGCACGATGGCGGCTGCCAGGACGCCCACTCCTTCAGTGTGCCCGCCGTACGGGGTTTCTGCCAGGTCGACCACGTCGCCGCCGAGATTGAAGGTCACTCCATGCCCGGAGCCCGCCCGGGCGTCCTGCATGAGTGAGAGCGCCTCGGCGTTGCTGATCTTCGCCGAGGGCACGCCGAACTGGATGGTGGCGAACGCGATGTGCCCGTTGGCGGAGATCTGGCCCGGCACCTGGTATGGACTGGCGACAGCAGTGACGTGCGGTGCCTGAGCGAACGGCACCAGCGTGCTGGTGACCCGGGCGCGGACGGCAGGGGAGTCGATCGGCGCCGCAGAACGGATAGCGAGGGTCAGCGTGTCACCGGACTGCCGTTGGAAATGCTGGTTGAGCAGCGTCTGCCCCGGATCGCTGCCGCTGAAATTGTCCTGGGCCGGTGCGCCGAACCTGGTCCACAAGGTGATCAGGCAGATCACGCCGGCGATCCAGGCGATCAGGGTGAGCCAACGGTGCCGGAAGCAGACGCGGTGTACTCCGCAGGGAGTAGCTCCGCGGGAAGCAGCGAGGTCAGGCGCAGGACCGGACCGAGTCGGGGAAACCAGGGCGGGGCCGCCTGATGCGGTACCCGTTGCCGTTGTGCTTCACGAACACGGTGATGTCCCATCGGTCACATGCGGCGTGATCAGGGCTGTCCGCCGGGTGCTGATGGCTGGTGAAGGTCACCGTCGCGGCCAGGCCCTGCGGGCCGGTGGCGACGAGGCCGGTCAGCGTGGCGTCGGAATCGACGGTCGAGGCGTAACCGCGGCCGAAACGCTGCATGCTCGCGCGGATGGCCGGTATGAACAGGCTGACGTAGCCTTGAAAGTCGTGGCGGTTGATGGCCGTGAAGTAGTTGCTCAGGAGCGTCACAACCGGCTGGACGTGCGGCACCTGGGCCGCCGCAGGGGCGACGGCCACGGCGAGGGTTCCGCCCGCGGGCTGTGTCGCGACGGGTGAGGATGCCGCCTGGGAGGGCGGGGATGTCCGGGCGGGCTGGGTGGCGGACGATTGGCTCTGTCCCATGCTGTGCAGGATGCTGGTCATCGCGGCGTGCATCCGGGCATGCAGCTCACCGACCTGCCAGGCGGCCACACCGGCGGTCGTGAGCAGCGCCAGCGTGGTCACCATGGCGGTGATCGTCATGGTGTGGCCGGGCGACAGCAAGCGGCGGTGGCTGGCCGGGTCCGGCCGGCGCGGATCACTGCCGGGTTCCGCGGCGGCGGGGGGATCGGGCGCCTCCTTGCGGCCCGCAGGGGCGGGCGGCCCGTTGTTTCCCCAGGGGGCGGGCGGTCCGTTGTTTCCCCACGGCGCGGGCGGTCCGTTGTTTCCCCACGGCGCGGGCGGTCCGTTGTTTCCCCACGGCGCGGGCGGTCCGCTGAGCGACGACTTGGCGGCGGACATCATGCTCTCCGGAGCGGGCTCGACCGGCGTCCCGCATCCAGCGCAGTACCGTGGCGACCCGCCGACCGGGTTGCCGCAGCTCGAGCAGAACCGCATGCGCGCTCCCTGATTCCATCAAGACGCACTGCGACTGATGCGGCCATGGTGCTGCGCATTCGTCCGTCTTCGGGACGCTCGGCAACGTTCCGTTAGTCACCCGTAATGAATTAGCCGACAGCCCGACCCGGCCCGACCCAGCCCTCATCGTGATCATGACTTGAGTGTCGTTAGAACGACACTCAAGTCATGATCACGATCCCGTGGCTGGGAACAGTGGTGGCGCAGGGGCTGGAGAGACTGGTGGGGGCACAGCCGGGGGGGGTAAGGGAGGCGGCAGCTGGTGGCGTCCGCAACCTCAGCGACGCCCGGGTTCGGCGAGGCCGTGCTCGTAGCGAGCACGACGAGCTGGGCGCGATCGCGGGCAACGGAACAGGACGGGTACCGCCAGGACCGCCCCGAGCAGGTAAGCGACGGCGTCGAGACGGGAGGCGCCGGGGCCGCCGCCCACCGCGACATCGAGTTCCACCAGCGCGGCCACGACCACCGCCGCGAAAACGTCGATCCAGCGGATGCCGAGCGCATCGCGCACCTGGCGTGGCCGAATGGCAGCCCGCATCCTGGGGCCGCCCGGTCCTGCCGTCGGCGTCCGCACGCTGCCCTCCGTCCGTGCCGCTGGCCTTACGCCGTCTGGCCTGACGCCGTCAAGGTACGTGACACGTGCCCGCGATGCCAGCGAGCCCGCGCGGCGGCCTGGTCAGCCGCGGCCCTCCAGCAGTGGCGCTCGCGGGTCGCGGGCCGGCCTGCCCGGCAGGCCGGCTTCGCGCCTGCGCCGCCACGCGATCCCGGACAGTGCTTCGAGCACCACCCGGTTGGCCAGGAACGCGGTGATCTCCGCATGGTCGTACGGTGGCGCGACCTCCACCACGTCCACCCCGGCCAGCGGGAGTTCGATCGCGATCCGGCGGACCGCGTCCAGCAACTGGCGGCCGGTCAGCCCGCCCGGCTCCGGGGTGCCCGTCCCGGGCGCCATGCCCGGGTCGACCACATCGACATCCACCGACAGGAACACGCCGTCGCACTCGTCGGTAGCGATGCCGAACGCCTCAGTCAGGCACACGTCGAGGCCGCGGGTGACCACCTCGGTCATCTCGTAGCTGCGCATGCCACGGCCAGCCATCCAGTCCAGCGTCTCGGGTTCGGGCCAGTAGCCGCGCAACCCGATCTGCAGGAACCGGTCGCCGCGGACCGCGCCGGACTCGATGAGCCGGCGCATCGGCGTCCCGTGCCCGTACAGCGAGCCGAACTGCGTGTCGCCGGTGTCGGCATGGGCGTCGAAGTGGATCACTGACAGCCGTCCCCAGCCGACGTGGCGGGCCACGCCAGTCGCGTCCGGGAAGGCGATCGTGTGGTCGCCGCCGAGGATCACCGGGATGGCGCCCGCCGCGCAGGCCTGGTGGACTGCGTCCTCCAGGCGGCGCAGCGACAGTTCTGTGTCGCCGGACGGCATCTCCACGTCGCCGGCGTCGGCCACCCGGAGTTCGGCCAGCGGATCCACGCCGAGGGCGAGGTGCGGCCGGGAACCGTCATGTGGCAGGTAGTCGGTGAACCGGATGGCCTGCGGTCCGAACCTGGCACCGGGCCGGTGCGAGGTGCCGCCGTCGAACGGGGCGCCGATGATGAGGATGTCCGTCCCGGCCCACGAGCCGGGCTCGGCGAGGCCCGCCCTCGGCACGCCGAGGAACGTGGCGTCTGGTCCATACATCCCGCCGAGCCGCGCCATGCCGAGCAGTATGACGCCCATCGCGCCCCGCGCCCCGCACCGGGGTTCCAGTGCCGGGGTTCCAGTGCCGGGGCGCTCCGCCCACAGGCGCTGGAGCCCGGGGCGCCTCAGCCGCAGGAGTGGTCGTAGGCGTGGTAGCCCGGCGGCGGGGTGTCGATACGGAATCCGCTTCCGTGCTGCCGCAGGTACAAGGTGATGTCCCAGTTGGTGCACCCGGTGATACCCATGCCCGGGACCGGGTTCTGCTTGCTGGTGAAGGTCACCGTGGCCGCAACGTCCTGGCCGGTGGCGGAGATGCCGACGAGAGTCGCGTTGGAGTCGCTGGTGGACAGGTACCCGCTGGCGAAGCCCGCGGCGGTGAGGCGCTGCCGCTCCCGCCGGATGAGCAAGCGGGCGTACTGCCCGAAATCGTGATCGTTGATAGCCGTGAGATAGCTCACCAGCAAGCTTTTCACCCGGGCCGCTCGCCCTCAGGCTGAACGCGTTCGGCCCGGTGGCGGTGACCGTCATCGGGAAGCTGAGCTTTATCGACCCGGCCTTGTACAGGCGGCACACGTAGGTCGGGCCGGTGTGCTTCATCGGCGGCGGCATTCGTGACCCGGATGTCCGCGCGGACGGCCATTTCCCGCGCGGCGCCGGGTGCGGGGCCGATCGCTGGCTGGCAGGATCGAGGCGTGCCCGGGAGACCTGCTGCCTTCGATGAACTCGACGAGCGGATCGTCGGCGCGCTGGTCGAGGACGCCCGGGCCAGTTACGCCGACATCGGGACCCGGGTGGGCCTGTCCGCGTCGGCGGTCAAGCGGCGGGTGGACCGGCTGCGCGCGTCCGGCGCGATCACCGGGTTCACCGCCACCGTGGACCCTTCGGCCCTCGGCTGGACCACCGAGGCGTACGTGGAACTGTTCTGCCTCGGCCGGACCTCGCCCGCCAACATCGGGGCTGCCCTGAGCAAGTACCCGGAGGTGACCGGGGCCTGCACGATCACCGGGGAGGCGGACGCGCTGCTGCACATCCGCGCGGCCGATGTGCGGCACTTCGAGCGGGTAGTGGAGCGGATCGGCGCGGAGCCCTTCGTCGTCCGCACCCGCAGCGTGATCGTCTTGTCGCGGCTGGTGAGCCGGGCGGACATCCTGCCGCCCGGCAGCACCGGGCGGTGAGGAGAAAGCCCAGGTAAATTCGCCTTGAATCGGTCATAAACCCGGCGATGGCCAGGTCAGGGCCGCTACAGTCGAGCCATGGGTAACCCCGAACCCGATCCGTCCGCCAACACCGCCCAGTTCCGCGCCTTCGCGGACGGGCGCTCCGGCGCTGACGCACCACCATGGGCGATGCGTGCCCCGCGGAACCGAGTGGCCGTCTTCGCGGCCGTCGTGATCGGCGTGGCGGTCGTTCTCTTCGTGATCGCTCTCCTGGTCATCGGCTAGCCGCGGCTGGTCACCGGCAAGCCGATGACCAGCCGCCCGGGCAGCCGCGACCGCGCTGCGTCCGGGTAGCAGTTCATTTCCCTGTTCGCTGCCGCGAGCACGAGCGGTAAATCCACAGCTAATTTTGACCATCCTTTGCGGCATCGCTAGGTTCTGCGCCGCCGCATCGTGGAAAGTGCTATTCAGCGTGGCCGCCGCGGTTGCCAGCTTCCGTGCTCAGTGGGAGGCGTGGGACCGGGATGCTCAACCGGGCCATCACGAATGGCACCGGGAACGTGGTGATCCGCCGGCTCCGGTTCCGCCTGGCGCATCTCGGGCCGGACGAGGAACCCGGCACCGTTCCGGTGGACAGCTAGCCTGACCCGCCGTCCGGAGAGCAACCGGGGCAACGGCCCCGGCCCCGGCGTGGGCGGTGCGCGGTCGTGGGAGGATCCTGGCGGGTACCGTGACCCAATCCCCGCCCCTGCCCGGAGGACGAGTGCTCATCCGCGACGAGAAGATCGGCGATTTCCTGGACCAGCTCGCCGATCGCGTGCCAGCCCCGGGTGGCGGCGCCGCGTCGGCGCTGAACGCGGCGCAAGGTGCGGCGCTGCTCGGCATGGTGGCCCGGTACACCACCGGGGAGAAGTACGCCGAGCATCAGGTGACCATCGGCCGGATCATCACCGAGGTGGACGAACTGCGGAACATCGCGCTGCGGCTCGCCGAGGCCGATGCGGAAGCGTTCATCGCCGTGACCGACGCCTACCGGCTGCCCAGGTCCACTGAGCAGGAGGAGGCCGACCGGTCCGCGGCTATCGCCCAGGCGCTGGCCAACGCGACCTGGCCGCCGGCCCAGGTGATCAGCGTCGCCGGGATGGTGGTCGACCTGGCCGAGGCGCTGGCCGTGATCGGCAACCGCAACGTGCTCAGCGACGTGGCCGCGGCTGCCGAGTCCGCGCGTGCCGCCGCGGCCACCGCCCGGGTGAACGTGGAGATCAATCTCGAGGGCATCGCGGACGAGCAGGCCAGCCTGGAAATGATCGCCGAGACGGGTAAGGCCGACGGCATCATCGCCCGTGCCGAGCAGGTCACCGCGACGGTCCGTGAGCAGATCCGCGGCTAAGCGGTATCCGGCCCGGCCGCTCCGTCCGCCGTCCCATAGCCGGCCTTGCTCAGTACCCGGCGCAGGTCGACAACCATCTGGATGTCGATGTCCTTATGGGTGGGAGGATCGAAGAACTCGGTCTGCGACCCGGCGGTCACGGCCACCTTGCCGCTGGGCTGCTCCACGGCAAGGCCTGCCGCCTCGACCAATGACACCACGGCACGCCATTCGATGTTGTGGCTGACCGGATGCTGGAAGATCTGGCGCAGCGTGGTCCGGTGATGACTGCTGAGGTGCGCAGGCTCCGGTGTCGCTGACATTGGTGCTCCCGTCTGTCCCTGCCACTCTAGAAGAGCGGGCCTGGTTGACCGGGGGGTGCCCGCCGGTCCGGGCGCCAGTGGCAGACTTCGGCCATGCTTGAGCCGTACCTGATTCCGACTGTTATCTCTACCGCGGGGACGTTATTGGGCGCTCTGGGCGGGATCGTGCTGAGCAACTGGGTCAACGCCCGCCAGGAAGAGCGCCGGGCCGCGCGGCAGCGGGCCGATGAGCAGGTGCAGGCGCGCCGGACCGCCTGCGCCGATCTGCTTGGCGCCGCGGCGCAGCTTCGGGTGCAGATCCAGATTGCCGGCATGCGGCAGTGGGCGGACATGAACATCAAGCTGGGGGAGGCCCAGGACTACGCGACTTCCATCGGGCTGTGCGCGTCGCGGGTGGCACTGCTCGTTCCCGCCGTTCCGCAACCGACCGGCAGCTGAGGCAGTCGGCGGCTGATCCGATGGGGTGGCCCGCTGTCAGGCCGCGGAGCTGCCACCATTATCCAGCGCGGCCTCGCCCAGCCGTTGCAGCCTGCGCGCCTGCTCGAGCTGATGCGGCGGCAGGGCAGGGTTCTCGGCCGCCTCCGCGCGCCGGGCCAGGTTCGCGGCCATCACCCGGTCCCCGCCCAGCGCGCCGACCCGGGCCGCGTAGAGCAGCACCTGGCCGTTGTCCGGGGCGTCGGTCAGCGCCGCATCGATCGCCTCGTCGGCCGCGGTGGGTCTGCGCAGCGTGGCCAGCGCGAGGGCGCGCGCCGCCTGCACGGTGGGCCACCGGGGGCGGCGCACCCGGTCCAGGTCGCGCAGGGCCTTCTCGGCCTCGCCCAGGTCAGCAAGGATCTCGCCACGGGCCCGCAACGCGTTCGGGGCGTGCCCGTCGATGGTGAGCACCCCGGTGAGCACGGCCACGGCGGCGGCATGCTGTCCCTGGTGCCAGAGTGCTCGCCCGAGTTCTGTCTGCATGGTCAGATCGTTCGGGATCCGGCGGATAGCGGCGTGCAGCTTATCCACGGCCTCGGCGGCGCGCCCCTGGGCCAGCAGCGACTGGCCGATCGCGGCGAGCAGTCGCGCCACCGCCGACGTGTCCTGCAGAGCCTCGAACAGCGCCGCGGCATGGCGGTAGCGTGCCTCCGCCTTCTCCGGGTGCCTGCGGGCATGCTCGACGTTGCCGAGCAGGGACTCGGCCTCGGCGCGCAGCCGCAGATCGTTCTCCTCGATAGCCTGCACAGCCGTTGCTGCCTGCCGCTCGGCCAGCTCGAGATCGCCGTCGGCCATCGCCGCCTCGGCGGCCCGCAGATGGTCGGCGGCGCTCGCCTGCGGCAGCGTGCCGACGCCGCCGCCGGCCGCTTCGTTCGCCTGCGAGACCGCCCCGATGAGGCAGTCGTGTTGCAGTTCGTACCAGCGCAGGCCGGACCGCCGGACCGCCTTGATGACGTGCCAGTCCTCCAGTGCCCGGGCGACCGTATTCGGCAGGCCGGCGGTCTCCGCCAGCCCCTCGTAGGCCATCCCGCGAGTGCCGGAGTCCGTGGTGAACGTGCACTGCAGCCAGGACCGGAGATCCGCTGCGGAAAGCCCATGCTCATCGGCGACCGCGCCGACGGCACGTGCGCAGAAATCTGCCAGCAGCCGGGTCGTGTCACCATATCTGCGCAGCTGATCGAAGCCAATGATGCGTACCTGCCGGGGAAGCGCCGCCCAGAACCCGGCGCAAACAGCCTGAAGCAATGCAGGCTCGACGTCGCGGTCGGCGGCGGCGGTGTTTGTCTCCCTCGTTATGCTGGCAGATTCTCGGCTACGCAAGTTACCAACGAGTTCTTCGGCAACGCCCGGGGCGAATGAATATCCAGCGCGTTCGATCGGCAGGCGCACAGCCTCGATCGCAGCCGTTGCGGTCAACGGACCTAGCATGTATATTGCCAGATTTCTGAAATCTTGCTGATAGCGGGCCAGATCCTCAAGAGAGTCCTCGCGAATGGACAACAGGAGCCGCAAGTCCGGCTGGCCGTCCAGAGCCTCGGCAAGCTCTTCGATGAATGCCTGGCGGTAGGGGTCGCGGCGAGCGGGGTCGGTGAACAACTTCTCGGCCTGGTCGATGGCCGCGAAGGTGGGCAGGCGATCACCGTAACTGTCCGTGCGGCCACTACGTTCACGCAGGAAATCATGCACGGTCAGGCCGGATAGCCGGGTGGCCGGCTCGCCGGGTGACCAGGAGGAGAGCAGCGCCAGCGTGTACGGGTTGTGCTCGGGCAGGGCCGCGATGGGAAAGGCTGAGACACGGGATAGGCGTCCGGTCGGCAGGATGTCCGCGTCAGTGAGACCGATCCGGGGCAGCACGCCGACCTGCAGCAACGATGTCTTGCCGACCCCGGGCGTGCCACACAGCACGGTCACCTGGCTGGCCTGCCAGAGCGCGGTCAGCTCTGTGGACTCGCTGGTCCTGGCGAAGAACCAGCGGCCATCCTCGCGGCGGAACGGGCGGAGGCCGGCATAGGGATGCTGATCCTCATCGCCGCTCGTCGCGCCAACAGTCATGAGTGCGGTCCCATCTGTGGCCGGGCCATTCGCAAATTAGGTCAGGTGCTGTTCCCGAAGCCTGCGATCGGCTCCCCGCCGCCCTGGCCCGAACTCAGCACCCACCGCAGCGCGTGCTCAAGGCAGGACTCGTCCGACTTATCGAGTTCCTGCAGCGACAGCGCGCTCACATCGATCAAGCCGCTGCCTGCGGCGCTGGTGTCGGGGTCGTCGCCCATGCGCGCTCCTCGGTGGTCCACTATAGTCACGGTTCCGGGAACAACCTTCCCTCCGGAGTGCCCGCCCGAACCTGCACGGAACCGACAGACTCTGGCCCTCGACGAGAGCTGATCATAATCTCTGGACCCTCAGGGTGTGCCCTATCCGGTCGCCAATGTGCGGCATCCGTAGCCAGCGCTGCTACGTGATCCACTTTTTGCCAAGGGAGGGGGTTCGGGTGGCGTGGCCCGGAGGATATTCTCGCCAATCCCATCCTGCTCACCCGGGCCATCGGGGAGCTGGGCCGGTTCGCCTTGGCCAAGATCGACACGGTGAACCGGACCGTCCAGGTGCACCGGCTCATCCAGGCGCTGCTTCGCGACGAACTATCGGTGGAGGACCGGGACCGGTTCCGGCACGAGGTGCACCTGCTGCTGGCCGGCGCGGCGCCGGTGGATCCGGACGATGAGAGCCAATGGCCGCGCTATGCCGAACTGGTGCCGCACGTCCATCCGGCGCGAGTGGCCAAGAGCCAGGACAGCGCCGTCCGTAAGTTCGCCCTCGACGTCGTGCGTTACCTGTACCAGTCCGGCGAGCACGATGAGCAGTCGCTACGCCGGCACCAGGAGGTGTTCGGCGACACTCACCCGCTGACGCTGCGGGTGATGCACAGCCTTGCGCTCGACTACGGGCTGATCAGTCGATATCAGGACGCCCGCGACCTGGACCAGCGGACTTACCTGCAACGGAGCGAGCTCACCACCGGAGTCAGCAAGGCCGACGTGCTGCTTTCGTGGAACGGGCTGGCCAGGGCGGTCCGGCTTTGCGGTGAGTACGCCGGGGCGCGCGATTTCGGCCAGGACGCCTACGAGTACGGCCGCACCGAGCTTGGCGCTGAGCATCCGCGAACGCTGTGGGCGGCTAAAGACCTCTCCATCGCGTTGCGCCGGGTGGGCGCTTACGACGAGGCACTGGAACTCGCCAGGGAGGTGCATGAACGGTGCGAGCGGCTGTTCGGCAAGGACAATCCCGACGCGCTGGCAGCTGCCATGAGCCTGTCCAACATCCTGCGCACGGTCGCGGCTGCAGACGAGGGATTCGCCATCGCTGAGGAGGCGCTTGGCCGCTACGGCACCGTATATGGCGACGAGCACCCTTACTACCACGGCTGCGCTGGGAACCTTGCCCTGCTCCGCAGGGAGCGCAATGACGCTGCAGGCGCGCGCGAACTGGACGAGGCATCACTGGCTGGGCTGGATGCCCGGCTTGGCCGTGACCATCACTATCCGCTCACCGTGGCCACGAACCTGGCCAGCGATCTGGCCGTCCTCGGTGACGCGCATGCGGCCAGGGAACTGGGCGAGGATACGCTACGGCGGCTGCGTGACCTGCTCGGCGATGATCACCCGATGACCCTGGGCTGCGCCGCCAACCTGTCGATCGATTTGCGCAAGGACGGTGCGGAGGCGGAGGCGGATGTCCTCGCCGAGGACACCCTCGATCGCTACTACCGGACGCTCGGACCCGATCATCCCGATGTCAAGGTGGCCCAGCTGGGCCAGCGCCTCGACTTCGATTTCGACCCGCCACCCATCTGAGTTCGTCCGGGGCAGCGGTCAGGTGCCTGCTGGCTCCCGCCCGTCGCCGTTGCGGCGCCGCCAGAGTGCCCGGTGCTGTTCGTTCTCCCGCCGGGCCCGGCGCGCCGCGGTCGCGGGCACCTTGTCGTCAGCCCATGCCCGGAGCGTGCTGCGCATGCCGCTGACGAAGGCGGCACCGGCCTCCGTCAGCCGGGTGCTGGCCAGCAGCGTCTCGGTCGCCATCGTGGCGGCATCTCGCCACCGGGCGAACTCCGTGTGCGCCCGGGTCGCCGCCTCGCCATCCTCGTGCTGGCGCTGCCACCGCCAGAAGCCGCTGACCCCCAGGTAGGCATAGGTGCCGTGGAGCAGCCCAGCGATCGGGCGGGAGTCGTCCCGCCACGGCGCGTAGTAGCGTTGCCCATCGTCCGGGAGTGTCAGCGTGACCAGGTCGAGGAGGGCCGCCAGCTTCGCGTGCTGGACCTCATGCGCCAGGGTGACGGCCAGGGCGGGGCCATCGGCGGGTGGGGAGAGTGCAGCGCAACCGAACACCTCCCGCGAGCTGGCACTGAGCTGGCCACGGGCCGGTGCGGCGAGCGGCGTGAGTACCTGGATCGCCGTCTGGATTTCCTCGGCCGTGGTCCCCGGCTGGCTGACGAGCAGAGCCCAGGCGTCGTGTAGCGCTGTTTGCCACCGGTCAGCTTCCGCGGGGTCGAGCCGGCCGCCGAGGTCCGTCGCCGTCGGCATGCGAGACGGATCCAGGTCATCGATCACGAGACGGATGGCCATCCCGCCGGCCGCCGCGCGGATGAGCCGCAGCCCGCGCCATCCGGGCATGTCCGCGCGCGCGTCGCGGGGAATCATGACCAGATGGCGGCCCGCGATCACGCGGGCTCCATCCGGCGTGCACCGCAAGTTGGCCATGCAGTCCGGAGGCAACCCCGGGGGAAGGACAACCTGGCCCAGTGACGGCAGCATGATCGCGCCCCGGCGGACCGGCACCTCAATGCAGCATGGCTGCCCCGCCCTGATCGCGGCGGCCGCCGCCAGGGCGGCCAACTGGGCGGGCTCGCCGGCCGCCAGCCTGCCGTCGCCGGGCGGTGGGCCGCCGCCCGGCAGCGCCCGCAGCGCCCGCAGCGTCCGCTCACCCCACCCGCCCACCGACGGATGCCGCAAGACCGCCTCGACAGCGTCAGGGGCGCGCTGCTGGATGTCGGCCAGCAGTTCGTAGCTGCGGCAGGCCAGCTTGGCCTGCGCGTGGTCGGCCGCCCGCGCTGCGTCCATGACTCCCCAGACGAGCAGCACATGCTTGCTGTACTGGGCGGCAACGAGGGGACGAACTGCGTCAGCGCCACCGCCGCCGACAGCGAGCGCGGCGAGCATCTCGCTGGATACCTGGTGCGGGCGCAATCTCATCGGCGCCGTGCCAGCCGGTCGTCGATGTCTGACTCAACGGCGCCCCGGATATAGGTGATCAGCCGGAAAAGATCGGGGGAGTAAACGGACGGATTGGCAAAGCCGGTGCCGGACCGGTACCGATGCGCGTAGTGGCCGCCACCGCAGACCTGGCGCACCGCGCATGAACGGCACTCGTCCGCGAGAGCGAGCATGCCGATCTGCCGGGCGGCCAGCGAAGGCAGGAGCAGAGCCTGGTCCAGGCTGTGCCGCGCGACATGCAGGGCGGTGGCCGGGGCACCTGGGTAAGCGGATTTCAGCGCGTCTCCCCCCTCGATGCTCCCGTCGGTCTCGATGACCAGGAGAGCAACGGGGGACAGGCCAACTGCCTCTGTCGCCGATGGCCCGCCAAGCAGCAGGTGGATGATCTCATCGAAGAGCCGCACTCGCGTCGTCCGCCGCGGTGAGCCGTACCAGCGGTCGAACACAGCGGTCAGCCAGGAGGCATAAGGGGTGTCAGCGGCGCCGGGCTGCCGGCCTGGTGGCGGTGCCGCCCAGTTGCCATGGGGCAGGAGGAAGTCGACCATGGCCGGCCGGTACGCCAGCAGTTCCTGGTAGGTGGCCACCGGATCGTTGCGTATGTCCACCGTGCAGAGCAGCCCGCTGAAGAGGTGCCTGAACCGGCCTGACGCCAGCCGTCCGAGGGCCTCGCTGACCTGGGCGTAGCTGCCGCGCCCGGTCGCCCGCCTGCGGTGCCGGTCATGACCGGCCGCGTCACCGTCCAGGCTGACTCCTATCCGGACGTTCAGCTCGTCGAACAGCCGCAGGTAAGCCATATCCAGGCCCACGGCGTTCGTCTGGATGCTGATGTCTACCCGGGTATCGGCGGGTGCGGCGCCACGGACCGCGGCGACCGCGTGACTGATCAGCCGCGGACCGGCCAGCAGCGGTTCCCCGCCATGCAAGATGACTTTGATGACGCTGAGCCGGTGGGCTCGGGCGTGCTCGGCAATCCGCGCGGCGGTCTGGTCAATGACGCCCCGCGACATCCGGAGGGGCTGGCTGCGCCAGCTCTGGTCCGCCATTTCGTACATATAGCAGTAGTCGCAGGCCAGATCGCACCGGCTATGGATCTTCAACACGAACTCGCGGAACGGGGTCGGCCGCCAGCCCTGCGCCAGCAGGGCCGGGACATCAAGCGTCGACGGCCACTCTGGCCCGGTCTCACCTGTCACCGGCCTGCCGCTCGCCGCCACATCGGTTGTTTTCATACGAAATTTGCGCGCCCAAATATGAATGGCGCCTTTACATATAAGTCTGCACCGCAATTAAGATCGTTAAACGCCATAGGTGCTTTCCGCCAGTCTCCGATCATGGCGGACCGCGCGGGAAACGGCGAGTCAGCCGGCCACGGTCCCGGCGTCCGGGCCGGGCTGGTAGCGGTAGCCCATGCCGGGCTCGGTCAGCAGCCAGCGGGGCCGGGCCGGGTCGGGCTCCAGCTTGCGCCGCAGTTGCGCCATGTAGAGCCGCAGGTTCCCGGAGGCGTCCGCGTATCCCGGGCCCCACACCTCGGTCAGCAACTGGCGCTGGCTGAGCAGCTTGCCGGGATTGCGGAGCAGGACCTCCAGCAGGTGCCACTCGGTCGGGGTGAGCCGGATGCCCTCGCCGGCCGTCCCGCCCTCCCGGATGACCGTCTTGGCCGCCAGGTCAATGACCAGGTCGCCGAGCCGGATCCGCGGCTCGTCGGCGGAGGAGCCAACCCGCCGGAGGGCCGCCCGCATCCGGGCGAGCAGTTCTTCCATGCCAAACGGCTTGGTCACATAGTCATCCGCGCCCGCGTCCAGGGCCGCCACCTTGTCCGTGCTGTCAGCCCGGCCGGACAGCACGATGATCGGCGCCTTGGTCCATCCGCGCAGCCCCTCGATGACCTCGACCCCGTCCAGATCGGGCAGGCCAAGATCGAGTATCACGAGGTCCGGGGGATGCCGTGCCGCCGCGGCGAGCGCCTGGGCGCCGGTTGCCGCGGTGTCCACCTCATAGCTGCGCACCCGGAGGTTGATCCGCAGGGCGCGCAGGATCTGCGGCTCGTCGTCAACTACCAGGACACGGGTCACCTGACAAGCCTGCCAGGCTCACGGCCCATCCGGTCCCGGTCCCCCCTGGACGGGCGCCGGGCTCTCCCCGCGTTCCCGGTGCCCTGGCTCGCCTGGCTCGCCGGTCCCGGTCCCCTCGGGCGCGGGCACCGCGGGCAGGGACAGCACCATGGTCATCCCGCCGCCGGGGGTTTCCTCGGGGCACAGCGTGCCGCCCATCGCCTCGGTGAGCCCGCGGGACAGGGCTAGGCCGAGGCCCACCCCGGTGGTGTTGTCGGTGTCGCCGAGCCGCTGGAACGGCACGAATATCCGGTCCCGGTTCGCCTTGGGGATGCCGGGCCCGCGATCCACCACCCGCAGCTCGACCCAGTCGCCCAGCGAGCTGGCGGTCAGCAGCGGCGGTTTGCCCTCAGGGGAGTAGCGCAGCGCGTTCTGGGTCAAGTTCACGATGACCCGCTCCAGGATGGCCGGGTCCACCCGGACCTCGGGCAGCGAGTCAGGGATGTCCACGGTCACCGCGTGGCCGGGGGCGCCGAGGTCGTCGAGGGCGCGGGCGACGATCTCCTCCAGCCCGGCCGGGCGTGGGAACACGGACAGGGCGCCGGCCTGGAGCCGGCTCATGTCCAGCAGGTTGTCCACCAGGTGGGTGAGCCGGTCGAGCGACTCGTCCGCGGTGGCGAGCAGTTCGTCGCGGTCTTCCTCGCCCCACTGCACATCGGCCGAGCGCAGGCTGGTCACCGCTGCCTTGGCGGAGGCCAGCGGAGTACGCAGGTCATGGCTGACCGCCGCGAGCAGCGCGGTCCGCGTCCGGTCCGCCTCGGCGATGGGCCGGGCGGCCTCGGCTTCCGCGGCGAGCCGCTGCTGCTCCAGGGCGACCGCCGCGTAAGCGGCGAACGCCCCGAGGACCCGGCGGTCCGCCGCGGGCAGCGCCCGCCCGCGCAGGGCCAGGGAGAGCGTCTCCGCCACTGGCACTTCGACATCGGCGTCCGCCGGCCGGGTCAGCGGGGTCTCGCCGGAGTGCGCCACCGCCCGCCAGCCGGCCGTCGGGCCGCGCGGTGCGGCGCCCAGGCCGCAGTCGCATTCCAGCAGCGTCACCGACTCCATGCCGAATGCCTCGCGGACCCGGTCGAGCACGGCTTCCACCGCACGCTGGCCGCGCAGCACGCTGCCCGCGGTGGTGACCAGCAGCTCTGACTCCGCGCTCGCCCGCGCCGCCTGCCGGGTGCGCCGGGCAGCGCGGTCCACCACCGAGCTGACGATCAGCGCCACCGCGACGAACACGACGAGCGCCAGGGCGTTGTTGGCCTGGGCGATGGTCCACTGATGCAGCGGCGGGGTGAAGTAATAGTTGAGCAGCAGCGATCCGGCGATCGCGAAGAGGATCGCCGGGACGAACCCGCCGACCAGGGCGACGAGTATCACCGCGACCAGGAAGATGAGGACATCGCTGATCAGGTTGAGCTGCCCGCGCAGCCCGACCAGCGCGAGGGTGAGCAGCGGGCAGAGGATGGCGGCCAGCAGGTAGCCGGCCAGCTGGCGGCGCAGGGTGAGCCCGCCGCGGGACCGGGGCAGCCCGCGGCCCCGGCCCATGTGTGAGTGGGTCACGATGTGCACGTCGATGTCGCCGGAGCCGCGGATGGTCCGCTGGCCGATCCCTGGCCCGGTGAGCAGCGCGGTCAGCCAGTTCCGGCGGCTGGCGCCGAGAACCAGCTGGGTGGCGTTCTCCGCGCGGGCGAAGCTGAGCAGCGCCTCCGGGATGCTGTCACCGACCACCTGGTGATAGGTGCCGCCGAGTGACTCGATGAGCCGGCGCTGCGCGGCCAGTGCCGCCGGGTCCGCGCCGGTCAGGCCGTCGGACCTGGTGACGTGCACGGCGAGCAGCTCACCGCCGGTAACCCGGGCGGCGATCCGTGCCGCGCGGCGGATCAGCTGCTCACCCTCGTGGCCCCCGGTCAGCGCGACCACCACCCGCTCGCGGGCCTCCCAGGTGCCGTGGATGCCGTGCGCCGCGCGGTAGCGTTGCAGGCCCTCGTCCACCTTGTCGGCCAGCCAGAGCAGGGCCAGTTCGCGGAGGGCGGTCAGGTTGCCGGTGCGGAAGTAGTTGGTCAGCGCGGCGTCGATCTTCTCCGGCGGGTAGACGTTCCCGTGCGCCATCCGGCGGCGCAGTGCCTCGGGGGTCATGTCCACCAGCTCGACCTGGTCGGCGGCGCGGACCATGGCGTCCGGCACGGTCTCCCGCTGCGGCACCCCGGTGATCTTCTGCACGACGTCGTTCAGCGATTCCAGGTGCTGGATGTTGACCGTGGAGATGACCTCGATGCCCGCGGCGAGCAGTTCCTGGACGTCCTGCCAGCGCTTGGCGTTGCGCGAGCCGGGCACGTTGGTGTGCGCGAACTCGTCGACCAGGGCGATCTCGGGCTTGCGGGCCAGCACCGCGTCGACGTCCATCTCCTCGAACTCGGCGCCCCGGTAGCTGATCTTGGCACGTGGCAGGATCTCCAGGCCGTCCAGCAGCGCGGCGGTGTGCGCCCGGCCGTGCGTCTCCACGAAGGCCACGACCACGTCAGACCCGCGCTCGGCGCGCCGGTGGCCCTCGCAGAGCATGTCGTACGTCTTACCGACCCCCGCCGCGGCTCCAAGGTAGATCCGCAGTTGCCCCGGTTCCTGATCGAGTTGCCTCAGGTCCTGCTCGCTCATCCGCTTCCCGCCCGTGCGCTGATCATCTGTCCGCCCACTACCAGTGTGCCCAGCCGGGGCCGGCGTGCTCACGGCTGGAACCGCCGGACCGGCTCGTCGGCCGGCGTGCGCCGGACCGGCTCGCTGTCCGGGCCTGGAGTGGCACCGGGGCAGGCGCGGCGGACCACCGTGTGCGCGGCGAGGTCGATCTCGCACCGGCCCATCGTCACCCGCGTGCCGGCCGGCCCGGGCTCCTCGCGGCGCAGCGCGGCGCGCAGCCGGGCGAGCAGTTCCTCCATGGAGAACGGCTTGGTGACGTAATCGTCGGCACCCGCATCCAGGGCGCCGATCTTGTCTCCCGGCCCGGTGCGGCCGGACAGCACGATGACCGGCGCGTGGGACCAGCCGCGCAGCTCGCGGATCACCTCCACCCCGTCGAGGTCGGGCAGCCCGAGGTCGAGGATGACCGCGTCCGGAGGCCGTCTCGCGGCCTCGGTGAGCGCCGCCCGGCCGGCTGGCGCCGTGATGACCTCGTAGTTGCGTGCCCGCAGGTTGATCCGCAGCGCGCGGAGCAGGGCGGGCTCGTCCTCCACGATGAGCACACGGGCACGTGCGGCAGAAACGGGTGCGGCGGAAACGGTTGCGGCAGGCACCGGTACGGGCGCGGGAGCGCCCGGGTGCTGCTCCGGGGCTCCCGCGCCTGCCACCATCTGCTGCCTCCGCTCAGTGCCCAGCAGACACGGGGAACTGCTGGTCGAGTGCGATGTTCAGGGTGAGCACATCCACCCGGGGCTCGCCGAGGAAGCCGAGCGGCCGGCCCTGGACGAACCTGGTGACCAGTGCCCGGACCGCTGCCGGGCTCGCATGCCGTGCCGCGGCGACCCGGTTCACCTGCAGATAGGCGTACTGCGGTGAGATGTCCGGGTCGAGGCCGGAGCCGGACGCGGTCACCGCGTCCGGGGGCACGCTGGCCGGGCTGACGTGGTTGAACGCGGCCACCTGTGCCCGCCTGGCCTGGATCAGCTTGACCAGTGCGGGGTTGTCCGGCCCCAGGTTGGATGCTCCGGAGAAACCGGGGTCACACCCGTAGTCCGTCTTGACCTGGGGGTTGACCGCGTTGGACGGGCGGGGCTGGAAATACTGCGGCAGCGGGTTGCCCCTGGCGCCGGTGAACTCCTGGCAGAGCAGGCTGGACCCGACGACCTTGCCCTGGTAGCTGACCAGCGACCCGTTGGCCTGGTTGTGGAAGCCCAGCTGGGCGACCCCGAACATGACGACCGGGTAGATGATCCCGCACGCCGCGGTGAACACCAGGAGCGCGCGCAGCGCAGCGAGGTGCTGCCGGACGAGGCTGGGAAGACGATTCATGTCGGTTAACCACCGAATCCTGGGATGAACTGAATGATGAGGTCGATGACCTTGATCCCGATGAACGGGACGATCAGGCCGCCCACGCCGTAGATCCACAGGTTCCTGCGGAGCAGCGACGAGGCCGAGGCGGGCCGGTAACGCACGCCGCGCAGCGCCAGCGGGATCAGCGCGACGATGACCAGCGCGTTGAAGATGATCGCCGAGGTGATCGCGGAGTCCGGGCTGTGCAGGTGCATGATGTTGAGCTTGGCCAGGCCGGGGAACACGCCCGCGAACATGGCCGGGATGATGGCGAAGTACTTCGCCACGTCGTTGGCGATGGAGAAGGTGGTCAGCGCGCCGCGGGTGATCAGCAACTGCTTGCCGATCTCCACTATCTCGATGAGCTTGGTCGGGTTGGAGTCCAGGTCCACCATGTTCCCCGCCTCCTTGGCGGCGGAGGTCCCGGTGTTCATGGCCACGCCGACATCGGCCTGGGCGAGCGCGGGAGCGTCGTTGGTGCCGTCCCCGGTCATCGCGACCAGCTTGCCGTCGGCCTGCTCCTTCTTGATCAGCGCCATCTTGTCTTCCGGCGTGGCCTCGGCGAGGAAGTCGTCCACGCCGGACTCATCCGCGATCGCCTTGGCGGTCAGCGGGTTGTCGCCGGTGATCATCACGGTGCGGATGCCCATCCTGCGCATCTCGTCGAACCGCTCGGCGATGCCCTCCTTGACGATGTCCTTGAGGTGGATCACCCCGAGTGCCCGCGCAGTACTGGTCCCGCCCGCGCCGCCCTGCCCGCCCGCGCCGCCCTGCCCGCCCGCGCCGCCCTGCCCGCCCGCGCCGCCCTGCCCGCCCGCGCCGCCCGGCCCGCCCCCGCGCTCGGCCACCACCAGCGGGGTCCCGCCGGCCGAGGAGATGCCGTCCACGATCGCGCCGAGTTCCTCCGCCGGGGTGCCGCCGGAACTGCGGATCCACTCGCGGACGGCGCTGGAGGCGCCCTTGCGGACCTGGCGGCCGTCGGCGAGGTCCACCCCGCTCATCCGGGTCTGCGCGGTGAATTCGACGAAGGTCGCGCCAGGCAGTTCACCCTCGTGGCGTTCCCGCAGCCCGTAGGCGTCCTTGGCCAGCACGACGATCGAGCGGCCCTCCGGCGTGTAGTCGGCCATGCTGGACAGCTGGGCGGCGTCCGCGAGGTCCGCCGCGGCAACGCCGCCGACCGGGATGAACTCGCTGGCTTGCCGGTTGCCGATGGTGATCGTGCCGGTCTTGTCCAGCAGCAGCGTGTTCACATCACCCGCCGCCTCGACCGCCCGGCCGGACATGGCCAGTACGTTGCGCTGCACCAGCCGGTCCATGCCGGCGATGCCGATCGCGGACAGCAGGGCCCCGATCGTGGTCGGGATCAGCGCGACGATCAGCGCGACCAGGATGACCACGGTCTGCGGTGCGCCGGAGTAGTAGGCCATCGGCTGCAGCGTGATGACCGCCAGCAGGAAGATGATGGTCAGCGAGGCGAGCAGCACGTTCAGCGCGATCTCGTTCGGCGTCTTCTGCCGGGAGGCACCTTCGACAAGCGCGATCATCCGGTCGATGAAAGTCTCGCCGGGCCGCGAGGTGATCTTCACCACGATCCGGTCGGAGAGCACCCGGGTGCCGCCGGTGACCGCGGACCGGTCGCCGCCAGACTCTCGGATGACCGGGGCGGACTCGCCGGTGATCGCCGACTCGTCCACCGAGGCGATGCCCTCCACGACGTCGCCGTCACCGGGGATGACCTCGCCGGCCTCCACCACGACGAAGTCCCCGAGGGTGAGCTGGGTACCCGGCACCTCCTCCACCCGGACCGTCGTTTGCGGCGCTGTCGCCTGTCCCGGCTGCCAGCCGGCCAGCCGGCGGGCCACCGTTTCCCGCTTGGTCCGGCGCAGGGTCTCGGCCTGGGCCTTGCCCCGCCCCTCGGCCACCGCCTCGGCGAGGTTGGCGAACACCACGGTCAGCCAGAGCCAGCCCACGATGGTCCAGTTGAAGATGGACGGCGAGGCGATCGCCGTGTAGGTGGTCACCGCCGCGCCGACCTCGACCACGAACATGACCGGGTTCTTGAGCTGGACCCGCGGGTCCAGCTTGCGCAGCGCGCCGGGCAGCGAGTGCCACAGCATCTTCGGGTCGAGCAGCCCGCCGCCCACCCGGTGCGGCTGCGCGGCAGCCTGCTCCGGGACAGGCCCCCGGCCGGGCTGCTGAGTGGTTGTCACAGACATCAGTGGAGTCCTTCTGCGAACGGTCCCAGCGCAAGCGCCGGGAAGTAGGTCAGCCCGACCAGGATGAGGATGACGCCGACGAGCAACCCCGCGAACAGCGGCTTGTGCGTCTCCAGGGTGCCGGCGCTGGCTGGCACCGGCTGCTGCCTGGCGAGCGAGCCGCCGAGGGCGAGAACGAAGATCATCGGTGCGAACCTGGCGATCAGCATCACGATCCCGCCGGCCGTGTTGTACCAGGTCGTGTTCGTGGCGAGCCCGGCGAAGGCGGAGCCGTTGTTGTTCGCCATCGAGGTGAACGCGTACACGATCTCGGTCAGGCCATGTGGCCCGGCGTTGAGGATGGACGCCCGGGGTCCTTTGAACCCGAGCGACAGCCCGGCCCCGATGAGCGCGGCACCGGGCGTGACCAGCAGGTAGAGCGCCGCGTACTTCATCTCGGCCGGCCGGATCTTCTTGCCGATGTACTCCGGGGTCCGGCCCACCATCAGGCCGCCGATGAACACGGTGACCACGGCGAGGATCAGCATGCCGTACAGGCCGGCCCCGATGCCGCCGGGGACGACCTCGCCGAGCATCATGTCGAACAGCGCGATGCCGCCGCCGAACGCGGTGAACGAATCGTGGAAGGAGTCCACCGCGCCGGTCGAGGTCACCGTGGTCGAGCCGGCGAACAGCGAGGACCCGGGTATGCCGAACCGGACTTCCTTGCCCTCCATGGCCGCGTGCGCGGCCTGGGCAGCGGTGCCGGCGTGCTGGGCCTCGAAGAAGCTGATGCCGCCGACCGCGGCCAGCCAGAGCACCGCCATGACCGCGACCAGCACGTAACCCTGCCGGTTGTCGCCGACCATCTTGCCGAAGGTGCGCGGCAGCGCGGCCGGGATCAGCAGGATGAGGAAGATCTCGAACCAGTTGCTGAACGGGTTGGGGTTCTCGAACGGGTGGGCGGAGTTGGCGTTGTAGAACCCGCCGCCGTTGTTGCCCAGTTCCTTGATCACCTCCTGGGAGGCAACCGGGCCGCCGACCATCGTCTGGTGCCCGCCCGCCAGGGTGGAGATCGTGTGCGTGGCGGTGAAGTTGTCCACCACCCCGCTGGCCATCAGCACCACCGCGCCGATGATCGACAGCGGCAGCAGCAGCCGGAACACCGCCCTGGTCAGGTCTGTCCAGAAGTTGCCCAGCTTGTCGGTCCTGGACCGGGTGAAGCCGCGGATCAGCGCGATCACCACGACCAGGCCGACGGCGGCGGAGGTGAAGTTCTGCACGGCGAGCCCGGCCATCTGGACCAGGTAGCCCATCGTGGACTCGCCGGCGTAGTTCTGCCAGTTGGTGTTGGTGACGAAGGAAGCCGCGGTGTTCCAGGCCAGGGCCGGCGGCACGTTGGGCATGCCGAGGGACAGCAGCAGCCAGTGCTGCACCCGCTCCAGCAGGTAGAGGAAGAGCACACTGACCGCCGAGAACGCGATCATGCTCCGCGCGTAGGCGCCCCACCGCTGGTCCGCGGCGGGGTCGATGCCCATCAGCCGGTAGACCGCGCGCTCGGGCCTGGTGTGCTTCTCGCTGGTGAAGATGCGCGCGATGTAGTCGCCGAGCGGCCGGTAGCAGATGGCGAGGACCGCGACCAGCAGGCCGACCTGGAGCCAGCCCGCAAGGGCGCTGCTCATCAGAACCTCTCTGGGAAGATCAGGGCCACCACCAGGTAGCCGGCCAGCAGGATGCCGACGATGAGGCCGATCATGTTCTCAGCGCTCAACGCGCTCGACCCCCTTGATGAGGAGGAAGAGTGCGGCGAAAACCACGATCGTCAGCCCGATATAGATGAGGTCGAGCACGAGGCCCTCCAAGGCGTTCCACAGCGTCGCCACCCGCCCGCCGCCCGCCTCGGGGGCGGAGCGGGCAGCGGGCCTGCCTGCGCCTGCGGGCAGCTCTCTGGTGGCGGTCAGGGCCGTGTGCGGGTCCTGACGCATCTCAGTGAAACCCCAGGAAAAGCCGGAAAGCCCAGTCCAAGCGGGACCTATGCAGGGCTGCGCGGATTCCTAACGAAACCCATGCGCGGCCCGGCGCGCAGACAGGAGCGCCCGCGCCCGGTGACCGGATGGCGATCTGCTTCAACCCCGACGCCGCCGTCCGTGATGCCGCCATTCGCGACCAGCTCCTCACCCAGCTGGGGCAGATGATCGACAGGTCCGACGCGCTCAGCGCCACCGGCCGGGCCAGGCTCAGCGGCGTCATCTCGGTGCATCCGAGATACATGACGACGTCCGGCTTGTCCACCATGTGTCGGCTCCATAGGGAGCACGCCAGACGAGGCTGTCGCAGACGACGAGTAACCGGCCCAAGCACCCGTCAGGCCAAGCGTTTCGTCATGCCGGTGGTGGCTCGGCTCTGGGACCGGGGCGGCGATTCTCACCCACCTGCATGGGCCGGGGACCCTGAGCCGACGGCCACGCGAGCGGGCCGGATATTCAGGCGCCGTGGCATACGGCGGGCAGGCCTGAGGTCTTGCCGCCGTTCTCCACCGCGAGCAACGCGCAGAAGCTCGCGTCCCCCACCTTCCAGCTGCCGTTCTGGTAGACCGCAACCCCGGTCTGGTTGGCCAGCGCCGGCTGGCCGCCGACCACGATCGAGTACTTCACCGTGGCCTGGGTAGGCGACACCAGGGTCACCTTGCTCACCGTGGCCGAGGCGGACTGCGCCAGCGCCGAGCTTGCCTGCGCCTTGATGATGGAGGCGAACGTCTGGCCGTTCTGCAGCAGGGCGACCCGCTGCGACACGGGCGTCTTCGGGTTGAAGAAGGCCACCCAGGCGGTCTTGACCGCGGCCTCCGCGGCCGCGCCGGTCGCTGGCGCGCTGGCCGCCGGCGACGTGCTCGGGCTGGCCGCGGGCTTGGCCGGGCCACTGCTCCCGCAGGCCGCGACGATGGCAGCGAGTGCCGCGCCTGCGCCCGCGGCGATCACCCGGCGGTACGCAGGCGTGGACAGCTTCGCGTGCATCCGCAGAACCTCCTTGTCCTGCCAGCCCGCGGACGGCATAGACCTGACACTGCGGCAGGCCTTCATCCCGCAGGGCTGCTTTAGTGTCACTCTGGCCCCCTCCGGCAGGCCCTGCGCAGGGGCGAAGGTCCCCTCCCACGGTCCCACGCGCGGTCCCACGCGCGGTCCCATGTGGAAGGTCCCTCCGGATCATGACCTCTGCCCCTGGGGCGGCCGCCTCCCGCCGGCCATCGTGGCCCTGGGATCGCCGCCGAGACAGCCCGAGACAGCCCGAGACAGCCAAGACCGGCGAGACCGGCGAGACGGCAGGCGACACAGGCGAAGACAGCCGAGACAAGCGAAGACAGCCGAGACAAGCGAAGACAGCCGAGACAAGCGAAGACAGGAACGTGCCCCATGACCGCCAGCATTCACGCCGCCCAGGCAGGCGGCGGCCAGCCCGGCATCACGGCCCGCCGCGGCCTGGCCATGATCGTGGTGATGACCGGGGTCCTGATCACCGCGGTGGACACCACGATCGTCGTGCTGGCCCTCCCGGCGATCGAGCGGGAACTCCGCGTCCCGCTCTCCTCGGTGGTCTGGGTCGTCATCGGTTACCTGCTGGTCATCACGCTCCTCGCCACCCAGGTGGGCAGGCTCGGCGACATGTTCGGCCGGGTCCGCATGTACGAGGCGGGTTTCGTGGTGTTCGTGATCGGCTCGCTGGCCTGCGCGCTCGCCTGGAGCGATGCGGCCATCATCGGCTTCCGGGTGCTGCAGGGCATCGGCGGCGCGTTCATCACCGCCAACAGCGGCGCGGTGATCGCCGACCTGTACCCGCCGGCCGAGCGCGGCCGGGCATACGGCTACAACTCCATCGGCTGGAGCCTCGGCGCGGTCGTCGGGATCGTCGTCGGCGGGCTCATCGTGACCTACCTGTCCTGGCGGTGGATCTTCTGGATCAACGTCCCGATCGGCACCGCGGCGGTGTTGCTGGCGACCAGGGTGCTCCGGGACCGGGGCGAGCGGGCCCGGCGGCACCTCGACCCGGCCGGGATGGTCACTCTCGGACTGGGGCTGTTCGGGGTGCTCTGGGCGATGACCAAGCTGGCGACCACCTCGCCCACCGCGCCGGTCATGGGTTTCCTGGCCGGTGGCGTGCTGATGCTCGCGGTGTTCATCGTGGTCGAGACGCGCCAGGCCGAGCCGATGCTGGACCTGTCCCTGTTCCGGATCCCGATGATGGCGCCGTCGCTGCTCGCCGCGCTGTTCCAGGGGCTGGCCAACTTCGCCGTCCTCTTCCTGGTGATCATGTACCTGCAGGGGCCGCGCGGCCTCACCCCGATCCACGCCTCGCTGCTGCTGGTTCCCGGTTACCTCGTCGGCTCAGCGGTCGGCCCCAACGCCGGGCGCCTCGCCGACCGGGTGGGCCCGGTGCTCCCGGCCACCGTCGGCCTGGGCATCCAGGTCATCGCGCTGTTCATCTACGCCCAGCTGTCCATGACCAGCGGGCTGTGGCTGGTCGTGGCGGGCAGCGTGATCAACGGTGCAGGCGCGAGCAGCTTCATCCCGGCCAACAACGCGGCGGTGATGAATGCCTCGCCGCCGAGCGTGCTCGGCGTCTCCTCCGGCATGCTCCGGACATTCGCGAATATCGGCATGGTCTTCTCGTTCACCACGGCTATCCTCGCGGCCTCCCGCTCGATCTCCCGCGGCCTGGCGTTCGCGATCTTCGTCGGCACCACCAGCCTGCACGGCCGGCTCGCCGTGGCGTTCACCACCGGCCTGCACACCGCGTTCTACACGCTGATGAGCTTCATGCTGCTTGCCGCCGTCCTGTCGGCGACCCGCGCGCGCTCGGCGAGGGCGTGACCGCCGGCCTGGCCCAGCGAGGGCATGACCGCCTCCTGGCCTGGCCGGGCCAGGCCAGGAGGGTATGAGCGCGCTACCCGGCCAGGTCGCGGACGCCCAGCTCGTCGGCGCGGGCGAGCAGGTCGGCAGGGTCGGCGTAGACCCGGTACGCGCCCGCGCGCTCCAGTTCCTCCCGGCCGTACCCGCCGGACATCAGGCCGATGCCGATGGCCCCGGCCCGCCGGGCGGCGAGCAGGTCCCAGACGCTGTCCCCGACCACGAAGGCATGCTTGGGATCCACGTCCAGCAGCGCCGCCGCGGCCAGGAAGAGATCAGGGTCGGGCTTGGCGTGCCGCACCATGTCGCGGGTGATCATCGGGGTGTCCTCCGGCAGCCCGAGCAGGCCCAGCGCATGGCCCGACGTCGCCCGGTAGCTGCTGGTCGCGATCGCCCAGCGCACGCCGCGCGCGGTCAGCGCCGCGAGCAGTTCCGCGGCGCCAGGCAGCGCACGGACGGAATCCGCCTGGGCCAGGTATCCCTCCGCGTGCGCCTGCTGCAGCATGGCGATGTCCGCCTGGGACAAGGTCAGCCCGGTCTCCCGGATCAGGGCCGAGACGAACAGCCCGCCGCTCATCCCGATCCGCCGGTGGATCCGCCAGACGGACAGGTCGATGTCCAGCCGGGACAGCGCCGAATGCCAGGCGATGACGTGCTGGTAGACGCTGTCGATGAGCGTCCCGTCGAGATCGAAGAGGAATGCGGGGTCAGGTGGCTCGCGGTAGCTCGCGGGAGCGGTCATGGCACCAGTCTGGCGGTCCGGCCGCGGGCGCGCCGGTCGCACCCCTGGACCCGCGCGCGCCCTCACGGGCATTCCGGCCACACCCGCCGCCGACGTCATAACTTTAAGCTATTGTTCGACTACCAAAAGTAATAGCTGGTGCCTGATGATGTCCTGCGGGGGCGGCCGATGAACCGGATGACCAGCGGTGCCGTCAAGGTCGCCGGGTCCGGTGTGCTGGCCGCCTGCCTCGCCGCGGCGGGTGCGCTCCCGGCGGCCGCGGGCACCCCCACGAACGAGTCCTATGCGGTCAATGCGGCTGGGCGGTTCAGCGTGGACGCGCTGGCCGGCGAGGCGAGCTACGCCAACGGCTCCCCGGTGATCCTGCCGAACGCCGACGCCGCGGGCCTGCTCAGCACGGGCATCATCACCGATGCGGCCGGCCCGTCCAGCGCGTCGGCGAAGATGCCCGCCCTGGCCGTGACGCTGCCCTTGCGGACGGCGCTGCGCGCCACGGCGATCTCATCGTCCTGCGCCTTCAACAGCCGGACCGGTGCTGTATCGGGCAGCGCCAGGCTCGTTGGGGCAAGGATCTTCAAGGCGGGCCGGCGAACAGTCAGGTTGCCGGCCAATCCGGCGCCGAACACCCGCATGGTCGTCCCGGGCGTGGCGGTGATCATCCTGAACAGGCAGTTCACCAGCAGGAGCGGGTCGCTGACCGCGCAGGCCCTGCACCTGCGGATGCTCCGCGGCAGGCAGAAGCTCATCCTGGCGACCTCGGTCTGCATCGCGGCCGATCTCGCCCCGGCGCCCGCCCTGGGCGGCCGGGCGATGCGGCTCACCCTGGGCGGCCTCGGCCTGCTGCTGCTCGGCGGCGTGGCCTACCAGCTCAGCAAGCGGCGCAAGCTCGCCGCCGCCTGACCCCGCCGATCCGGCCCTTTCATCAACGCGCCAGGGCGTAATCCTCAGGCGAGGCAGCGCAGCGCGTCGCGCAACGCGGGATCGAGCGGGTAGGACGCGGGCAGCCGCCCCACGGTGGCCTCGACGAAATCCGCCGGGGGCAGTTCAGCGGTCAGGTCGCCCACCTGGACTGTGACAACGTCGTCCACCTGCCAGGTCTTCACCTGGGTGTGCTTTTCGGTCAGCGCGTACCTGCCGAAGCTGACCCGCCAGGCGGTCCGCCCCGGTTCCTCCCCCGGGGCCACCGGCGCACCGATGTCGTCGGCGTGGGTGGCGAACTCAGAGCTGTAATGGAAGGCCTGCAGGCCTGCCGGGTAAGGGCCGGCGGCGGTGATGAGTGGCGCATCGCGGCCGAGCGCGGTCATCCGGTGCCTGGTCTCGGCGTTGGCCTCGCGCCATTCCGCCAGCACCTCGTCGGTCGGCAGGCCGCGGCGCTGGCGGACGCACCACTCGTTGAATTCCTCGTAGCCGCCGGTGATGCCCGCGGCGCGCACCATGGCGCGGAAACTGTCGAGATCGCCATTGAGGCAGGCGTGGTTGTACAACTCCTCGCCGGCCAGGTGGCCCAGGACGTCCCGGACCGTCCAGCCCTGGCACCGGGAGGGGCGCTCCCAGCCGGCCTCGTCGAGCCCGGCGAAGAAATGGTCGAGCCTCGCCGCTTCCACATCAAATATGCCGAACGGGTTCAGCCCGGCCAGTGCCGCTGCGTCCATGACATGCCTTCCCCGGCCTCGGAATGCGTGGTCGGAGGCAAGTCAATCACTGCGGGACCGCTTTCCGGTGGACTGCCCGGACTGGGCGCGGCGTCGCGAAGGGGCCATTTCGGACCGGATCGCCGCCGCGCCGCGGACCGGCCCGCGGTGAATGGCGGGGTGTAGTTGCCGATGACTCTCAGTAACTATATGCTTCTCGATGACTACATACTGTTAGTAGTCCTCCCCGGGGCGGCGCGCTGTCCGTCATGTGTGGTGCGGCGCAGCCGGTCCCGGGCGCGGGTATTGGAGTTCGGCAGGCGCCGCAGGCTAGCTGCGGCTGCCTGTCGTGGGGTGGTTGCGGGGGCTGGGCCGGGGGGGCCAGCCCCCGCAACCATTTTCGCCGGACACTAGTCCGGGTGTCCGCGGATGCGGCGTTACCGCAGGAAGCCCCGCAGGCATTCGGTGATCCGCTCGCTGGCCCGGCCGTCCCCGAAAGGGCAGGGGATAGCGGCCAGCCGCTGGCCGAGTTCCCGGTCGCTGATCAGCCGCCTGCCCAGATCGCTGATGGCAGGCCCGGGCTGGACGAGGTGAGCGAACCCGGCCTCGATGGCCTCGGGCCGCTCGATGGAATTCCTGATCACGATGAGCGGCCTTTTCAGCACGGTGCATTCTTCCTGGACGCCGCCGGAGTCGGAGACGATGAGGCGTGCGTGCCTGGCCAGTCCCAGGAAAGTGCGGTGGTCAGCAGGCGGGACAATATGGAGCCGGTCCAGTGCCGCGGTGAGCCCGTGCCGCCCGGCGGCGAGCCGGGCCCGCGGATGCAACGGGAGCAGCACCGGCAGGGCCAGCTTGCCCAACTCGTCAAGAATGGACCGCAACCGCTCGGGGTCGTCGGTGTTCTCCGGCCGGTGGATCGTGGCCAGGACGTACTCGCCCGCGTCCGCGCCGAGGCCCGACACGATCGCCCGCGCCGCCGCGTCGTCCGGCACCATCGCCAGGGTCGCCTCGACGATGGTGTTCCCGGTCAGCGTGATCTTGCTGGCCGGCACGCCCTCGCTGCGCAGGTTGGCAACGGCGCGCTCGGTCGGGGCGCAGTGCAGGTCGGCGAGCACGCCGATGACACACCGGTTCAGTTCATCGGGCATGGCCCGGTCGAACGACCGGAGCCCGGCCTCCACGTGCACGACCGGGACGCCCGCGTAGTTCCCGGCCTGCGCGGCGGCCAAGGCCGTGTTGGTGTCGCCCTGGACGAGGACCGCCGCCGGCGGTCGCTCCGCGAAGATCGCGCCGAGCCGTTCGACCATCCGGCCGATTTGGGCGTGCCGCGGCTGACCGCAGATGCCGTCCAGTTCTTCCGGCCGGGGGAGCCCGGCGGCGGCCAGGAACATCTCCGACAGCTCCGCATCGGCGCGCTGGCGGGTGTTCAGGAGCCTGACCCCGTTTCCCAGCATCCGCACAATAGGGGCAAGATTAACTATTTCTCGGCGCGTGCCAATGACGGCAACGACATGCGGGAAATCGATACTTGGCTGCACAGGAGCTCTCTCGGCGAGACATTATTCGGTGTGCTCAGAGAATTGCCTGGATGTGCACTCTAGCGGTTCTCGCTTGGCGCAGTTCCGAAGACAGCTATTTAATACGTTATGGCCGGAACAAGAGATGAGCGCAGCTTGGCAGAATAGCGCAATCTTCGCGAATCAGCCGTGCCTCTGTCGGGTGCGCAGTGGAGGGCTTCTCGAGCGGGGTCCAGTGGGTGAGTGTCGGCAATTGCCCTCCACGGTGGCCTCGCCCAGCAAGTTCGCAGCGGACTGCTGAGCGCGCACCCATCGGCGCCAGGCCCGGCCCGCGCTACGACTACAACACTGCTGGCCAGATCGGCGACGACGGCAGGAAGACTAGTGCGCTGTCAGCTAGGTGCTGACAAACGTGCGCGCTTGTCAGTTTATGACCTATTTGCTACCTAAAGTGCAACAGTGGATGCGACGTTCACTTTGAATGTATTGCAATAGAATAGGCTGGAAGTGGCATAATGGTTCCGGGCAATCCACCGGGCTCGAGCTAAAAGAGCTCAGTTTCTTGCTCGCTGGTCAGCTCTTGCTGTAACGTTGCCGCGCGACGAAAACTTCTCCGGCGGGCAAGTAACTGTCTGTCTAGCTATTACCGGGAGGGTTCGCGCTAAACGGGGTATAAATCGCCATCTGTGCGACTCGGCTGTCATGTGTGGTCGCTGTACTGGTGACCATCTGACGGAGGGTTCCGGGCGAACACGAGCATGCGCCACAGGGGGGGCCAACAACGGTGAGAATACTCATTGCGGGCATGGATGGTTACCTTGGCTGGTCGCTGGCACAGCATCTGACCGCGCGCGGTCACGAGGTGGCCGGGGCCGATGCGCTACTGCGCCGCTCATGGGTCGAAGAGATGGGCTCGGTAAGTGCCATCCCGATCGCGCCTGTGCAGGACCGCCTGCAGGCTCTGCGCACGCACACCGGCCAGACCATTCCGTTCTGGAATGGCGATTTGCGCGAGTATGCCCTGGTGGAGCGGATCTTCCGTGAGTTCGAGCCGGAGGCAATCGTCCACCTTGGCGAATGCCCCTCAGCTCCGTACTCGATGATCGATCGCGAGCACGCCACGTTCGTCCAGCTGAACAACCTGACGACGACGTTCAATCTCTTGTTCGCGATCCGTGACCTCGCTCCGGAGTCTCACCTGCTCAAGCTCGGAACTATGGGCGAGTATGGCACGCCAAACGTCGACATTCCCGAGGGCTTCTTCGAGGTGGAGTACCGGGGCCGCAAAGACTACATGCCCTTCCCCAGGCAGGCTCCGAGCTGGTACCACTGGTCGAAGGTGCATGGGTCGAACAACATCATGTTCGCGTCCAAGATCTGGGGTATCCGGGCGACGGATGTCATGCAGGGCGTGGTCTTCGGAACCCGCATCGAGGGTACGAGCGACGACCCAAGGCTGCGCACCCGGCTCGATTTCGATCAGGCCTTCGGCACTGTGATCAACAGGTTCTCCTGCCAGGCGGTGATCGAGCACCCGCTGACCCCGTACGGGGCCGGTGGGCAGGTACGCGGCTTCCTGCCGCTGCGCGACTCGATGCAGTGCCTCACCCTTGGTCTGGAGAATCCGCCAGAGCCGGGGGAGTACCGGGTTTTCAATCAGTTCGAGGAGACCTACAGCATCCGCGGCCTGGCTGACCTGGTACAGCAGGCCGCGCGGGAAGTAGGGCTCAAAGTCGAGGTCGCGCCGGTGGAGAACCCGCGTGCGGCCATTGAACGAGAGGATCATCATTTCGCGCCGGACCACAGCCGCCTTCTGGCGCTCGGTTACCAGCCGACGCATGATGTCGCGAGCGAAGTGCTGGACATGCTGGCGGACCTGCTGCCTTATCGGGAGCGTGTCGCTAAGCACCAGCAGGCGCTCCTCCCCAACGTGCACTGGAGCGGCTCTCGTCACCGGGTCAACTTCATCACTGAGACAGACAGGGGCGAGCCGTTCCAGGAGGCCGCCACTCCGGCGGCGGATGGCTGGCAAAGCACTGACTACCTGGCGTTTCACCGCCCCTCAATCGAGGAGGAAGACCTCGCAGCCGTACGGCGGGCACTTGAGTCCGGCTGGCTGACCCATGGTCCACTGTGCAAGGAGTTCGAGACGGAATTCGCCGCTCACGTCGGAGCGAGCCGAGCGGTTGCTCTGTCCTCCGGTACTGCGGCACTGCACCTCGCCTTGGTGGCGCAGGGTGTCGGCCCCGGCGACGAGGTCATCACCACACCGCTGACGTTCTGCGCGTCCGCGCACGTGATCGAGCACGTTGGCGCCACTCCTGTTTTCGCCGACATTGATTCGGTCACCATGCAGATCGACCCTGCCCAGATCGAGCGCGTGCTGGGACCCCGGACCAAGGCGATCATCGCGGTCGACTATGGCGGGCACCCGTGCCATATCGAGGACATCGTCAAGATGGCCCGGGACCGTGGTGTAGCAGTCATCGAGGACGCCGCGCATTCACTGGGCGCCGCGGTCGGGAACCGGCCCATCGGGTCGATCGCGGACGTGACGGCGTTCTCCTTTTATGCCACCAAGAACATCACCACAGGTGATGGCGGCATGCTCACCACGGAGGATCAGCGGCTCGCGGACCGGGTGGAGCGGCTCAGGTTGCACGGCATCGAGCGGGATGCCTGGGGCCGTTACCGGCAGAGCGGCAACTGGCACTATGAGGTGACCGAGGCCGGATTCAAGGCCAACATGACCGACTTCCAGGCGGCACTCGGTTTGAGTCAGCTCCGCAGGGAGTCGGCGATGCGGGCGCGCCGCGCTGAGATCGCCGGCCGGTATTCCGCGGCCTTCGCAGCCTTGGGCGACCTGGTCGAACTGCCCACGGTTGAAGAGGGCATACGCTCCGCGTGGCACCTGTACCCGCTGCGTCTGGCCGGGGACGCCCGGATGGGGCGCGATCAGCTTGTCGAGGAACTTCACCAGCTCGGCATCGGGACCAGTGTTCACTTCATCCCGCTGCATCTGTCGCCGCACTTCCGTGAGCGCTTCGGTTTCCGCGGCGGTGAGTTCCCAGTATGCGAGGACGCGTACTCGCGGGTGATATCACTGCCGCTCTACTCGGCGATGTCTGAACCCGATGTGGATCGCGTAATTGGCGCGGTAACGAGCCTGGTCTCACGCCATGCGCGCTGAGCAGACTCTGAGCCAAGGTCGTGCTGGTGCTGTCGAGCGGGTAGCCAGCCCCCGCTATGTGCTAGGGCAGCGTCATGGCGCGCTCGCCTCGCTGGTGCTCAAGCGGTGCTTGGATGTCGTCCTCAGCATGTTGCTCTTGGCGGCGGTCCTGCTTGTGCTGGTACCTGCCTGCGTGGCGATCAGGCTGGACTCACCTGGCTCTGCGCTGTACCGGCAGTGGCGCAGCGGCCGGGGCGGTCGGCCTTTCCGGATCCTCAAGCTGCGGACGATGGTTGCGGGTGCGGACCGGCTAGGGTCGGCCCTGACCCAGAACGCCGATCCGCGAATCACCAGAATTGGGTCAACTCTGCGCCGCTGGAGCCTTGATGAGCTGCCCCAGTTGCTGAATGTGCTCGCGGGACAAATGAGCCTCGTCGGGCCTCGCCCAGAGCTGGTTGCGATCGTAGAGAGCTACACCGCCCGCCAGAAGGGGGTGCTGGCGGTCCGCCCAGGGCTGACCGGCTGGGCGCAGGTCAACGGCAGGGACGACCTCTCGATCTCGCAGAAGCTTGAACTTGACCTTGACTACGTGGCGAATCGCACGACACTTCGGGACCTGCACATCATGGCGCGCACGGTCGGTGTGGTGCTGGCGGGCCGGGGAACGAAGTGGTGAGCGAGAACCTCGGTCCTGGTCAGGTCCCGGTTGGCAGTCGCCAGGTCGTGGCCGTCGTTGTGGGCACACGACCGGGCATTGTCAAGCTCGCGCCGGTGCTCCGGCGCCTGGCGGAGGTCGGCCTCCCCCACTTTGTTGTCCACTCCGGCCAGCATTACTCGGAGAATATGGACCGGGTCTTCTTTGATGACCTCGGCCTTCCTCCACCGAAGCATCGTGTTGGGCAGCGGCGGCCGGGAGTGCTCCAGGGAGAGCAGACTGCGGAAATGCTCGCCGGGATCGAGCGGATCCTGGTGCAGGAACGGCCACGGGTCGTCCTGGTGGGTGGCGACGCGAACACGAATCTCGCCGGGGCGCTGGCGGCTCGCAAGCTCGGGCTCATTGTCGGCCACGTAGAGGCGGGACTGCGCAGTCGTGACTGGCGCATGCCCGAAGAGCACAACAGAGTGATGATCGATCACATTTCTGATGTGCTCTTCACCTCTTCCGACCGCGCGAAAGCCACGGCACAGGCCGAAGGTGTACGCGGCCGTGTCATCGTGACTGGCAGCACGATAGGAGAGGCGCTGCAGTATTCCCTTGCGTGCGACAAAAGTCGGGAGAATTCTACGGATGAGCAAGCTAGGGACTATGCTGTCGTTACTCTGCATCGCCAGGAGAATGTGGACGATCCAGTGGTGCTAGAGGAATTGTGCACGGCGCTGCGCCATCTACCCGACAAGCTGGGCATGCCCTTGCGATGGCCGTTGCATCCGCGAACGCGCGCTCGCCTCGAGGAATTCGAGTTCCTCGCTGCCGTGGCGGGAACCGATGGGCTGACGCTCCTGGAACCGCCCGGATATGTGGAGTTCACCAGGCTGTTGGCAGGGGCGTCACTGATGATCACGGACAGCGGCGGCGTGCAGCAAGAGGCGTGCATCCTGCACGTGCCTTGCGTTACGGCGCGTCCTAGCACGGAGTGGCTGGAGACAGTTGAAGTCGGAGCCAACGAGGTTGCGGGGACCCGAGCTAGCGACATTGTCGAGGCTTGCATGTCGATGGTCGCGCGGCAACGCGACTGGCCAGATCCGTTCCGTGTAGCCGGGGCAGCAGCCTCGCATCGCATCGTCGAAGTGACTGCAGCGGCAATCGGGGGCGGCGCATGAGAATCGTCTTCGTCTCAGACCACTTTTCCACCCCGAATGAGCCGGGCATTCTGCGCACCTGGCAGGTCGCCAAGCACCTCGCGGACGAGGGCGATGAGGTCGTCGTGATCGCCCCGTCAAAGCACTACCTCTTCACCGGCCCCGCGGAGCCGTCGGCCGGGGAGGTGGCACCAGAGCGCGTTCAGATTGTCAGGATGCGAACCTCGCCGGTCCGGCGGGGCAGCGCGCTGTCGCGTCTGCGCTGCTATGCAGAGCAGTTGGTGTTTTCAGCGGTCCAGACCTGGCGGGCTGGCCGCTGTGACGTGGTGGTCGCCGGGCTCACTCCAAGCATGCTCGGCATCGGCGCGTTCTGCGCGGCCCGGCTGCGTCGCGTTCCGTTCGTGGTGGACGAGCGGGACTTGGCGCTGGACGCAGCACAGCAGGCAGGACTTCTGCCACGACCAGTGCTGTGGGTAGCGCAGCGAGTTGAGCGCTTCCTGCATGCTCGGTCGGCCAGGGTGATTACGGTGACGCCGGGGCTGCGGGCGCTGCTGCTTGAGCGCGGATTGCCGGACGGGAAGGTTGTCCTCGCCGTCAACGGCTATGACGGGCACTCCGGAGCGATGCCGAGCGTAGATCGCGACGAACTGCGAAAGCGGATGGGCTGGGATGGCCGGACCGTCGTCCTATATGCCGGCGGTCTCGGATATATGTACGACCTCGATGTTGTCCTTGACGCTGCGGCGCGGCTGGATAGTGGCCGCTTCCTGGTCGTGATCATGGGCGAGGGAGAGCGTAAGGTCCACTACGTTCAGCGGTGCGAACGGGAGAAGTTGCCAGCGGACTTCCCTATGCCGGTTCCCAAGGCCGAAGTGGCAGGGCTTTGCCGTGCAGCAGACATCTGCGTTGTACCGCTGAGGAACCTCCCATGGGCCAAGCTCGCGATATCCAACAAGCTCATCGACTATCTCGGGGCGGGCCGCCCCGTCGTGGTGACCGGTCCAGGAGACACAGCAGACTTGGTCGGGAAGGCCGGTGCAGGTATCGCTGTTCCGGCTGAAGACCCTGAAGCATTCGCGAAGGCATTGGAGTCGCTGGCTGCCGATCCGGCTGGGGCCGAGCGGATGGGCGCGGCTGGCCGCGAGTTCGTTCTCCGTTCGTGGACGCGAGCGGCCTCCGTTCGAGGCTTCCGTTCCGCTTTGGTCGAGGCTGCGGGCCGCAAGGAAATCACCGTACCAGGTGGGAATTCCGCCGAGCACGAGCGCATCCGTGCCGTCTATGCCTATTACGACTCCAGCGAGAGCGAGCAGCGCAAGCGCGATGGTTCGAACGCCGGTGTTCGGTTGAACGCAGTCACCCGGTGGGCGGCGCTGCAGGAAGTATTGGATCGGCTGGGCTTGCGGGTCGGCGCTAGCGTGCTCGATGTCGGCTGCGGCTCGGGCGGAGACCTGCAGCGCATCGCGGCCGAATACGGCTACCTACGCCCGAGACTGCATGGCGTCGACCTTCTGCCTGACCGGATCGAACGAGCCCAGCGTGCGCTGCCCGGCGCGATGCTGCGGGTGGGATCCGCGGAGCGGCTGGACTACCCCGACCAGCAATTCGACGTGGTGATTGCCTCGACGGTGTTCAGTTCCATCCTCGATGGTGAGCTCGCTCAGGCGGTAGCGAGGGAGATGACTCGAGTTCTCGCCGAGGAGGGGGTCATCCTCTGCTATGACACGCGTTATCCAAACCCCACGAACCCCCATACCAGGGCAATTGGCCAGCGGCAGCTCCAGCAGTTGTTCCCCTGGGCCAGCGTGCGCGTTTCCTCTGTCACGCTGCTGCCGCCGCTGGCCCGCCGCCTTGGCGCGCTGAGCGCTATCGGCTATCGGCCCCTTCGCTCGTTTCCCCTGCTGCGCAGTCACTACCTCGCCGAGGTGCGGCCAACTGGCCTCGGCCAGGGACCGATGGCATCAGCTGAGGTACCGGATGAGGCCTCGCGCAGGCCGGATCCGGTAGGCGTGGACGAGACCTGACGTGACGGGGCAAGCAAAAGCGGCGATCTCGCGTGCCGTGAAACGTCAAAGGGCGGACCGGGGCCGGGTGCTGGCAGTGGTGCCGACTGACTGCAGCTTCGAGCATATGGCTGTCAACCAGCGGCTACGAGCACTGGTTGAGGTGGCTGAGGTGGACATCATTGCCAGTTACCCGGCGTCGTTCCCGCTCGATCTGCGCAACCGTGCCCGGATCCGAGGATTCTTGTTGTCCGAACACATTCCCATTGCAGCGGCCAGGCTGCTTGTCTTCTCGGCCCAGGTAGCTGTCTGGGCCGCTCTGCAGCGCATCCGGCGCCCCTATCGGATCATCTACACATTCCAGGACACGTCGGCCTGTGTAGGTCTGATCATGCGAGGGCAAGGCACACGCTGGGTAATGGACATCTTGGATGACCCGTCACTTGAACTGAGAAACGCGGAGCAGCAGGGACGCAGACTCAAGGCGGCCGTCCTCCGGTTGCGAGGCCGCCTGATTGGCAGAATGCCGCGCAGCGCCGATCTGGTGGTCACGATCGGTTGCGCCGACGAGGATCCACTCCCGCTGATGATCCGGCAGCGCTACAGGGTGCGCCAGGACCGACTGCTCCCCCTGCCCCAGGCAATCAACACGGCCGATCTGGCTGCCGCGGCTCGACCGTATCGGCCACCGTCCGGCAAGCGGACGGTCTTCTATGTCGGCTGGGTGAGTGCTCTCCGAGGCGTGGACACGCTCATCCAGGCCGCGGACCTCCTTCGTGGCAAAGGCGAGAATCTGGAACTGCGGCTGGCAGGAACACTCAAGGACAGCGAGGTCGGCCTTCGCGGCGACATCGAGGCCCGGCCTTACGTCAGTTACCTCGGCATCTTGCCGTCCGCAAAGGTACGGGCTGAGGTTCTGTCTGCCGACATCTGCTGCTGTCCCTTTCCCGATCGAGAGGAACTCGCGCCTGTTCAGCCAGTCAAGGTGCTTGAGTACCTCGCTCTTGGCCGCCCGACGGTTGGTTCTCGGACTTACGGCATGGCTTCCATGATCGTGCATGAGCGGAGTGGGCTGCTTGCCACACCTGGCTCGCCTGATTCATTCGCCGATGCCTTCGCACGGATCTTCAACGATGAACGGCTGGCGGCACGGCTCGCCGAGGGTGCCCGCGTCAGGGCATCCGCGTTCGATGTCGGCCATGTCAACAAGGACTTGCAGCGGAGGCTGAGCCCATGGTTGTAAAGGAACGCCCACGGCTGACGGTCGGGGCAGGAACGGTGATCGAGGAGGGCGCGGTTGTCGGCGAAACGCATCCCGGTTGGCACGAGCCAACCCTGATCGGAGCTGGCTGCCGAATCCGGCGGTTCAGCGTCGTCTTCACCGACACCGCGATAGGTGACCGCACCATGACCGGCGTCGGCACGGTGATCCGCGAGCACACACGCATCGGCTCTGACTGCGTCATCGGCACTAACGCGATCATCGAGGGCAATGCGGACATCGGGAATGAAGTGGTCATTCAAACCGGTGTGTTCATTCCCACCACGGCCAGGATCGGCGATCGCGTATTCCTTGGCCCCCGCGTGGTGCTGACGAATGACGCTTACCCGCTTCGACGGCGATCCGAGTACACGCCAGCGGGGCCAGAGCTTTGCGATGACGTGACTATTGGCGCGAATGCCACCTTGCTTCCGGGTGTGCGAATCGGAGAAGGAGCGATGGTCGCGGCCGGCGCGGTTGTGACGCGCAATGTCCCGGCTTGGAGCTTGGCGGTGGGGGTGCCGGCCCGGCTGAGAGACCTTCCCGAGAGGCTGCGGGAGCCAAACCAGGTGCGGAGGAGGCGAGGGTGAAGATCGGGATCATTGGCTGCGGGAGGATCGGAACTCGTCATCTCGACGCCTACCAGAAGCTCGGCGACGTGCATGTCGTAGTCGCGGACGAGTGCGAGACAGCGGCGAAGGCGCTTGCAGGTTTTCCTGGGGTCGCGGCTGTTGCCGTGGATGATCTACTCGACGTTGACCTCGATGCGCTAGACGTATGCGTGCCTTCGCCCGTCCACATGCCTTGGATCCTGGCCGGGCTCGCGCGTGGCCTAAATGTCTTCTGTGAGAAGCCACTGTGCCTCAGCTACAGCGACGCCGCGCAGATCCGCGATGCCGCGATGAGCGCGCAACGCAATGTTGTCGTTGGCTATCTCTACCGCTATCACCCGGCGTTCCAATTCATGAAGGAAATCATCGACGACGGGGTGATCGGTCGGCCGCACCTCGCGGTCGCACGGCTGGGAGGAAGGGGATCGCACCAGCCGTGGAAGCACGACGTCGATGGCGGCGGGGTGATCTTCGAAATGATGGTGCACATGCTCGACCTAGTGGGATGGCTGCTGGGGCCTCTAGAGAACGGGCAACTGCTCCACCACGAACTGCTTCTTCCGGTGCGGACGATCAATGGCCAGGCACATCAAGCGCTGGCACCCGACTGCGCTGTTGTCAGTCTCGAGGCGGGCGGAGTGCGGGCGATCTGCCAGAGCGATCTCGTCACCACATCTTTCATGAACTACGTGGAGGTGCACGGCGATAATGGTTCAGTTACCGGAAGCATCCTGGATTCGATGCCCACGATGGTCTACTGCAATGAACCGCGAGGCCTTTTTGATCGAGGTCATAACTCTCGGACCGTTGAGCCGACCAATCTCTTCGTAAAAGAGCTGGGCGAATTCATACGGACGGTGGCATGCGGGCGGTTCGATCCTGCCCCGCTGACCGCATCCGTAGACCTAGCCCGGTTCGTCGATTCACTGCTAGGAGCGTAGATGGGAATCGTCTCAACTGAACAGATCCCTGTGGCGGGTGTGGACATCCGTCCAGAAGATGTCAGCGCCGTGGCGGAAGTCCTCCGCACCGGGAAGCTCCGGCAAGGTGCAGTAACGGAGAAGTTCGAGAATGCTTTCGCTGCCCGCGTCGGCGCTGGTCACGCGGTGGCGGTATCGTCCGGCACGGCGGCGCTTCATCTCGCCTACCTGGCCACGTTCCGTCCTGGAGATGAGGTGATCGTGCCTTCATTCACATTCGTGGCCACTGCGAGCATGCTGCTTGCAGTAGGCGCGGTCCCGGTCTTCGCTGATGTGGACCCGCGCACGTTCACCCTGGATTTGCGGGATGTGGAACGCCGCATCACCCCACGGACGAGAGGCATTGCAGGGGTCCACCTGTTCGGCAACGCGTGTGACATCGACGGGCTGACGGCGATTGCGTCGCGGCACGACTTGGCGCTGGTCTGGGACGCCGCCCAGTCGCTCGGCACGGAATACCGTGGCAGGGAGGTTGGCAGCTACCCGGCTGCGACGTGCTATTCCTTCTATCCCACCAAGAACATAACCACGGGTGAGGGCGGCATGGTGGTGACGAACGACGCGTCCGTCGCCTCGGCGCTCCGGTTGTCTCGCAGCCAGGGGGCGGCAGGTAAGTACGTGCACACGCAGCTTGGCTTCAATTACCGGATGACCGACATGGCGGCAGCCCTTGGTCTCCAGCAGTTCGCCCGTCTGGATGACTACCTGGCGCGTCGTCGTGAGAACGCGATGATTCTCTCTGCCGGCCTGGCCGACATCCCAGGTGTACTCACGCCGCTGACCGCCCAGCACGCGCTGCACACCTACAATCAGTTCTCAATCTTGGTCGGCTGGGACGGGGCGGGACTCTCGCGCGACGAACTTGCCGAGGGGCTAACCGCACGTGGTGTGCAGACAGCCGTGCATTACCCCCGGCCGCTTCACCAGCAGCCGATGTTCGGCCATGAGGTGACCGGGGTTGAGGTCTCCGAACGTCTGTCGGAATGCATCCTCGCCCTGCCCGTTCACCCTGGCATCTCGCCTTCCCAGGCTGAGAGGGTTGCAGCAGATGTCGCTGACGTCATGACGAGGGGCAAGTGATTGGTCCGGGCGTTCGGGAACGCGCTGCAAGCGGCCAAGCCCGGGTAGCAGCGCGGTTGCCGCAGGTCGCTGACAAGTTCGGGGCAAAGACCACCTCGGCCTCCTCGTTCGCGGTCAGTTGGGTGAAGCGTCTTGTGCGTGCGCAATGGTCATGCGGAATGGCTGCAACGGCCACTGCTGCAGGGGCGCTGGGGGGAGCATGGGTCGTGCTTTCTGGCGGCTCGGCGCTCGCGCTTGCACCCGCTGTAGCTGCGGTTGGAGCCGCTGTCGTGTTCGCGAACCGTCAGGTGGCGGCTTACGTCATGTTGGCATCGTTGCCTTTTGCGGAAATTTCTGTTGGTCATGGAATCAGTTTGGTGCGCTATATTCTGATTCTTGCATTGATCACGTGGTTTATCGGCGCGAGCGTGTTCGAATCTTTCACGCGGCTTCGACTCGATCGAACCGATACAAAGGTTATTATGTGGGTGGTCGGGTCAATCGCTTCTGTGGCAGTTTTCAACTTTCATAATGCACCGGTGCTCACTCAAACCTACCTAAACCTTGTATTGGTGTACTACATGGCCTCGCGTGTTGTGGCCAGCCCTCGGCAGGCCCGCGGTGCGGCGCTTGCGATTAGTGTCGGGGTGGGTGTGCTTGCGCTCATGACGTTGACTATTCCTGGCCTGGCGGGATCGGTTACCGCCAGCGGTGGGGTGCTGCGTCAAGGTCCTCTTGGGGTCTCCGGGGCTGCAGGCATAAACCGGTTCGCCGGTTGGCTTGCGGTCGGAACGCTGCTGCCGTGGATAGCATTGGATGGGCGAGAAAGCCGAGCGTCGACGCTGGTAGCCCGAGGATTGTCGATCGCATCACTTGTGGCGCTAGTAGCGACCGCCTCGAAGGCCGGTCTGATCGCTGTCGGCGTCGGCGTGCTCTGTTGGACCGCGTTGTCGCCGCGCGGCGCCCGGATTGTACGGGCGGTTGGCGCGTCGGCGACGCTGATGGCGGGGTGGCTGCTACTCCCGACCGGCGTACACCAGCGTTTTAGTGCCTTCCTGCAGTCGAACAGTCTTGCCTATTCGCGTTTCGCTATCTGGGACGCTGGCCTGAAAATGTTTCTCTCCCATCCCTTCTTTGGGGTGGGCGTCGGCAACTTCGCCCGTTTTGCTCCGACTTACTTTCCCCAGGGTACACCGTATGAGGAGTCGCAGGCAGCGCACAACATTGTTATTGGAGCACTCGCTGAGACGGGGATGGTCGGCATATTGTTGCTGATCGTGATGGTGGGGAGTGTGCTCATGGAAGGTATTCGCATGGTGCGAGCAGACCGACGGGTTGGGAGTACCGGAGACGCCGGTGGGCTGCATTTGTTGGAGCGCGGCACAGCCTATGCCCGGCCTACGCTTGGCCTGGTGATCAGCTATTTTGTGTTTCTCACCGTTGCTCTGAGCGTGGACCTCGAGCGCGACCGATTCTTTGTCGTTCTGGCCGGCTTGGTGCACGGCCTGTACCGTTCTCGTTTCCGTGCTGCGGCGTAGTCCTCGAAGGCCCAGGCCTGCGGTCGCTGCCTTTATAGGAGCGCGGGTCTTCGTGAAGGGTGGACGGTACTCAACGGACTCGTCGTTGGTCTACGAGCTCATCGAACTCGCGAAGCAGTTCGATGAGTTCTTCCTTCATTGCTTCGTGATTGAGGGCGAACACGCCCGGGATGAACTGAGCCTTCCGAGTGGTCTCATGCTTGTCGACCTCGGGCGTGTAATGGGCGGTTTGGACCTCTACGGACATCCGCTCCGGCTGTGGCGGCGGGTCATCGGTTCCGCTCAACGCGGCGACTGGTCATATGCAGTACTCGCGGAGCCAGGGCTGACATCCCTAGCCGCGTTGATCGCGTGTGGCCTCGTTGGCCGCTCCGCCGTGGCGCTTGTACGTGGCGACCCCGCTGTGGGGGGAATCGCATACCGCCATCGGGGGTTGCGGGCAGGCCTGGGTTGGTCCCTCCAACGATTCCGAGTGCTGATGCAGTGGGTATTCGCATTTACCGTCGCCATCATCACTGACAGTGATGTAGTAGCTGACCGACTGAGCGCACGAGGAGCTGAAGTTCACTGTGTCGCCGCAGCGTCGATCTCAGAAGACCAGGTCCTGCCGCCTGGTAATGGTTGGGCTGGAGTGGGACCTCTGCGTTTGGTGTTCGTTGGGCGGCTGGAACGTGTGAAAGATATCGAGACCCTGCTCGAAGCGGTGCGGGGCGCGTCGATGACAGGGCGGAATCTCACCTTGCGGATTGTCGGGTCCGGTGATGCCGCGTATACCGCTCTGCTACACCGTCGGGTGCAGGAACTGGCTCTCCAAGAGATTGTCGATTTCGTTGGTGCCGTGGAGCATGGTTCAGACCTATACCGGAATTACCAGAACTCACATGTCTTGGTGCTCTCGTCGCGTTCGGAAGGAATGCCCAAAGTAGTGATCGAAGCGATGGCGCACGGCCTGCCGGTAGTCGGCACGACCGTCGGAGGATTGCCTCGCCTTGTGTCCCGCCGAGTTGGCATCCTCGTGGAGCCCGGCGATCCAGAAGCACTTTCCGCTGCACTAGTAACACTGCATGACTCACCAACGCTGGCGCGGAGCATGAGCGCTGCGGCCAGGACCGAAGCGAAGAGTTGGCTGGCCGGCCCTGTCTCGCGAGAGTTTGCTGCCATGGTGGCAACGGCGAGCCGACGTCCACATCTGCGTATCGGGATTGAACGTCCTCGCGAGGAAGGGCTGGGCAATGTCGGAGCCTCTGCCGCACGCGAGGACTAGGCCGCTCGTCACTGTCGCCGTGCCAACCCACGACCGTCTATCACTATTGCAGGAGGCGATTGCTAGTGTCATCGCGCAGGGCTTCGAAGATTGGGAGTTGCTCGTAGTAGATGATGGCTCAAGCGACGGAACGTGGGCTTGGCTGGGTACCGTAGGCGATTCCAGGTTGAGAGCGTATCGGGTCGATCCGGCGCGGGAGCGATCTGCGGCTCGCAATCTCGCACTGAGTTTTTCACGTGCACCCTACATCCTCTTCCTAGACGATGACGACCGCATGGCCCCGGAGGCACTGAGCCGCCTTGCAGCGGGCGCGGAAGAATCGCCATCGGCCGTGGCGGTTGTCGGCCGTCGAGTTCTTTTTGACGCACAGGGCAACCGGCGTCGTGTCCGGCACCCACGGCGCCCCCGCCTGCGATGGGCCTGGAAGGATGTGATAGTGGGTTGGGCCTCTGGAGTGGGTGCGACCCTGTACCGGGTCGATGCCATTCGCGCAGTCGGCGGCTGGGACGAATCACTGAATGTCGCCGAGGATCAGGACCTGTTGTTGCGAGTGGCATCGACAGGTCCTATCCGTGTTGTGCCGGATCTGGCCTTGGAGCAAAGAGTCCACCTAGCGCAGTGGCGGCCTGCGGGCGCCGGAGAGACGGAACGTCGCGTGCGTGAGAACTTCGTCTTCCGACTCCGCGGTGCGGAGGGCCGCTCCGGCCGACGACTGCTGCGCTGTTGGGAAGCCGGGCGTGCCGCCGACTCCGCCATCGCCGATCGCCGCTATGGGCGAGCGCTGGGCCTTTACCTGCGGCAATTGCGGACCTACCCTGCGCTTCTCATGTCCCCTCTCGTCGGACGTCGCCTCGCTGCCCAAAGCGCGAAGGCCCTGGCAGGGGTCTGCCTCGGCTCGCAAGGTGCCGCAAGGGCCCGTGCGGTCAAGGCACGGGCGCGGATAGTCCTGAGACGTGGCCCTGGGGAGGGGCGGCATCGGCGGATAGACGAATCCTGGAATGGCCCGTGTGCTCGCCATCGAACCAGCCGACATACTCAGAGGGAGCCTACGCGAGCCGGATTCCGAACGGTGCTTCCCGGTTCGGTCGGGAACATGTTGGTCCAGGGTATCCTCCTTGCGCTCGGCCTATTTAGCGGTATCGTGACCGCCCGACACATGGGACCCGCACAGCGCGGGGCGCTCTCGTTCCTAGTGCTCGTCCCGACCATGCTCGCGATCTTTGGGACCGTCGGCATGGAGTACGCTGCCTACTACCTTTGGCATCAAGATTGCGGCAAACTACGGCCTCAACTGCTAGCGGTGACCGGAGTTGTGGGGTCACTGTCAGGACTGGCCTTCGGTGCGGTTGGATTTGTTGTGGTGGCACGGATCGAGCCAGGCACCTGGTTGCTGCTCCAGTTCTTGGTCGTAACGAGCGTGCCGTTCGGCATTGCGAACACGATCTTGACGATGATCCTGATGGCCGAAGGAAAGCTCACCGGATATAACGTGTCGCGCCTGGTGGGCCCCGCGTCTTACACCGGCGCCGTGGCCGTGCTGTGGATCAATGGGGCACTAAGCGTGGCGAGTGCGTTCCTAGCATGGGTGTGTTCGCTTGTGCTGACCGTGATCGCTGACCTGTTTCTGGTCGCGCGGTTGAGAAGTGGGACGCCGCGCTGGAGTGCAGTTGTCGCCCGGAGGTCGGTGGGCTACGGCATACGGTCACATGTCGGGACCGTGGCCCAGTATGGGACGCTCAGGCTGGATCAAGTACTGCTCGCTGCTCTGGCGGGCAACGGCGCGTTGGGGCTCTACTACGCGGCCGTGTCGATAGCTGAGACTCTCTTGCAGCTAGCCAACAACATTGGCGCGGCCATGATGGCGCAGCTTGGAGGACGACCCAGGGAAGATCAGCGTCGGCTCGCTGTGATCACGATGGGAGTGGTTGGAATCGGGACCGCCGCCGCTGCAGCGCTGTTGACAATCTACGGCGGCGCTGTGATTAGTCTCCTGCTCGGCAAGGCCTATCTACCGGGCCTCTCCGCCCTAAGAATCCTGCTGCCAGGGGTGGTGCTGCTAGCCGTGGCACGAGTCATGAACGGCTACTTCATCGCTGTCGGTGAGGCGCACGTCTTCGCCCGGGCAGCGGTCGGGAGCTTGATCGTGACAGTAGTCGGGGACCTCCTGCTCATTCCAGTGCTCCGCGGATCTGGGGCTGCTGTGGCTTCCAGCGTCGCGTACGGGCTAATGGCGGTGTGGCTGGCACTGGTATTCCGGGTCGACGCTCGTAGGGTCGGCTCTGCTGCTTCCGCTGTTAATGTTCTCAGTACCGGGAAAGGTACTAGACGACTCAGTGCCTGACGCACTGAAGGTCGAGTTGTCCTGCATGTGTGTCGTTGCAGTGCCGGAGGATTTTATTACTAAGCGCGGGAAGTAGGCGACGGTTACGGTTGTCTATTATCGATAGGCTGAATCCAGCCCGCTCCAGGCGCACGAGCAATTCTCGGGGTTTTCCGCCTAGCCTCATGATCCCATCAGGCCAGAACTCGAAGAATATAGTCATGGGCTGAGCCGTGTCGAGCATCGTAGTGGCGCCGTCGAAGACAAGATGCTCGGCCCCCTCTACATCCATCTTCACGACACTAACTGGCGGGAGATCGCGATCCCGCAGGACGTCATCTAGCCGCATTGCAGGAACAATCGCAGACGCTGGTGTCTGGCGGGAGTCAGCGACGTGATCTGAGTGCTCAGCTGAAGGTGATCCGGCACAGACGGACGCGTTAAAGCTCGACAGTGAGTGCTTTCCGCGGTCCACCGAACTGAAAAACAATCGGATAGTTCCTACCCGATTAGTGAGCGCCACGTTAAGTGGTACGACGTTTTCGCTTCCGTTGGCCTCGATGTTGCACGTCAGAAGGCGAAATAGTTCAGGATGTGGCTCGAATGACAGCACGCGCCCAGAGTTGTTCATCGCACACGATGCGAGTAGCGAGTAGTATCCGACATTCGCGCCGATGTCTAGGACCGTCGTGTCCGGGATGATTGACGACAGGAAGAGTTCAGTTTCATACGGCTCATATGATCCATGTAGCAGCAGATTACGGCCAACTGTGCTGTCTGCGTGCACCAATAGGCGCAGCCCGGCTACCGTGGAACTCACGATAGAAGGCGATTCAAGGTGCCGAAGTACTGCTGCGTGTGCGGCACGAGCGCCAGGCATGGAGCCAAGGGCCTTAGCGTGGGCTGCGCTAGCATGTAGTAGATTACCATACACGCGGAAAGCAGTGCTGCGGAGGTTGACTCCCTTTCTCATGGTGCCCCTCTCCCGCCAGATTCCGAACTCCGATCTTCAGGCATATTCATGACTCCAGCGGGCCATGATCATGCCGGATCGTGATGGTCAAAACTTGATGCCTGGATTGCCGTCTTGCCGTTGGCATGCCGAGCCGATGCCTTGCTGTTAGTGCGTTGAACTCCGCTCGGGAAGGCGCGGTCAGGCTTGTAGGACCCATAGCCATACCCGTATCCATACCCATCCTGTTTGGTTACCTCGTTCATAACTATTCCTACAATTGCAGCGTTGACCTGCGAAAGCTTCTCTGCCGCACGGCGCAAGTCTCCCTGCCTGGTCTGAGTTGCTGCGACAACGAGTAGCGTTGCGTCAGTGTCCTTTGACAGAACTGCCGCGTCGGTCACGGGCAGAATTGGTGGGCTGTCAATGAGTACTAGATCGAAATTTTCGCGCAAGTTCGCAAAGATCTCTCGGGCGCTTGACCCGCCAAGCAATTCGGCGGGATTTGGCGGGATCGGTCCGCTGCCGAGAACCCACAGCGATCCCTGGTCATTCACTGGCCTCAAGGCATCCTGAAGTGCCACCTCACCGAGTAGGACCGCGGTTAGGCCGATATGCTCATCGAGATCGAAGAATCCTCCGAGCCGGGGTCGGCGCAGGTCGCAGGAGACGAGTACTACTCGGTCACCTGCTTGCGAGAACACGGCACCGAGGTTGGCTAGCGTCGTTGTTTTCCCTTCCGCAGCTGCCGGACTTGTCACGAGAATGGTTCGAATGTCGCGTTCCTGCCTGGCGAATTGAAGTGACGTACGCAAGGACCGGTAGGCCTCCGCTGCCGGAGCGAGTGGATCGGCGGTCGATACCAGCAGAGGCTGTCCGATTCTCTTCCACGATGTGACCGTCGGAATCATGCCCAGAACTGGCGCGCCGCCCAGATGTTCAGCAGCCTCCTTGGAGGACAGGGCATCGTCGAGATTGTCACGGAGGAACGCCACGCCAAGACCCAGGATTAGCCCGGCCGCTAGACCAAGAAGCCCATTCCGAGTAGGATTCGGTGAACTGGGTGATGTTGGAACCTGAGCTGGTGTGATCAACTCTATGTCACCAAGGGCGACAGCGCCATTAACTTGAAGTTGCGAAATCTGCTCTTTCAGCACGGCTTCCTGGCTGAGCAGTGCGGTAACAGCCGAGGCCGAGTTGGCTCCGCTCTGTAGCGACTTTATTTGCTTCGCGAGCGACGAGATCTGGGCGCGCAATTGTTCCTCTGCGGCTGTAAGATTAGCGACCGTGACGCTTCGATGATAGGCCACGAACGCTCTAGCGTACGCGTTTGCAATTAGGGCTGAACGTGCCGGTATGGTGCTGGTTGCGGTAATGGCGATCACGTTGGTCTGTGCAACCTCTGCTGCTGAAACGGACGGCTGGTTTCGAAGTTCGTGGTAGACAGCCTGCTTTACCGCTGCACTTGTCACCAACTGCAGTTCGGTCTGAACGTCGGCCTGTGTGACTGGAAGTTGCGAACCTAGAGCCATGGCCTCGCTGGATGGTTGGACGAGGAGATGAGCGGTTGCAGAATACTGCTTGGACTCGACGAACGACAACGCTAGGCTCACGCTCAAGCTGAGCACTGCGACCCCAATAACCCACCATTTTCTCTGACGCAGAATCAACAGGTAGGTGCGAAGGGTGGGCTCAGGCCTGAAATCGCTTGTCATACAAGCTTCTCCGGTTTAGTGTAGGATTTCCCGTTGCTGTCTCTCGGGGGGTGCGGCGCAAGTACACCACAGGTATGCCACAACTACCTGCTGCGGGTCCACGATGTCCCGATGAGTCCTCCTAGCCGCATGGGCTAGTAGTGTACTATCACTCACCCGAGCGATGGGGCCACTAGGCCCAACGCCACTGTATTTCTATCAGATTTGGCTGGCGCGTCATGTAGACAACTGGTCCGAAATGTGTTTGATCTATTGAAGGCTAGAGCAGATGGTAATTTAGACCGAAGACGCCCATAAGGTAGATATGGTTAGTGCTGCGAGACTATCGTGACCAGGGTTCTGCTCTTGTGCACCGCAAATATCTGTCGGTCACCGATGGCTGAGACGTTATTGAAGCGACGCTCGGTCCTTAGGTCGGTACTATCGGTACATTCTGCGGGGCTGCTCCGGGAGGGTGATCCTCCGCCACGGGGGGTGATCGCCGCGATGGCCGCTTACGGGCTGGACATCAGCTCCCATCGCAGCCACGTGGTGCACGCAGGCGAGTTGGCCGCCGCTGACTTGGTGCTGGGGATGGCGCGTGAGCATGTCCGCCATGTCGTGGTTGCCGCACCGGAAACGTGGCCCCGGACGTTCACCCTGAAGGAACTGGTACGGCGAGGGCAGGAGGTCGGGCCGAGGAAGCCCGGCGAGCCGGTAGCTGACTGGCTGGCCCGAGTCCATGAAGGAAGGGATCGCATGGCCCTGCTCGGGGACTCTCCCGACGACGACGTGGCCGATCCCATCGGCGGGCCGCCACAGGTCTATGCGGCCACGGCGGCCCTACTCGACCAGTTGCTCGGCAGTCTGGTCGAGATCTGCTGGGGTGTAGCTGCGGGCGGCCTGCCGGGGCAGCCCTGAGTCCTCGTCCTCTGCGCAGCTGGCGAGGGCCTTGCGCAGGCACTCAGGGTCGGCCGCCGGGTCGAGGCCGCCCAGCCGATCGGGCGATAGCGGTGGTACCAGGGCGTGCCGGATCAGCGGGTGATGCGTCCGGCAGCCCACCTCGCCCTCGCCGAGCAGATCCTCGGTGAGCTTCTCACCCGGCCGCAAGCCGGTGAACACGATGTCCACCTGCCTGGTCGATCCCGCGGCCAGCCTGCGGGCGATATCCGCGATACGCACCGGCTCACCCATGTCGAGCACCAGTACCTCGCCGTCAACACCAACCATGGCCGCCTGAAGGACGAGCTGGACTGCCTCGTCTGCGGTCATGAAGTAACGGGTCACGTCGGGATGTGTCACGGTGACCGGGCCACCCGCCTCGACCTGCGCGGACAGTGCAGTGAGTACCGACCCGCGGCTGCCCAGGACGTTACCGAACCGGACACTCAGATAGCTGCCTGCGGCCTGGCCGGCCATGTGCGCGGTAAGCCGTTCGGCGACCCGCTTGGAGTACCCCAGCACGCTCACGGGATCCGCGGCTTTGTCCGTGGAGATGTTCACGAACGACTCGACCCCGCATGCCGCCGCAGCCTCCAGCACCGTCAGAGTGCCCAGAATGTTGCTTTTCACCGCCTCGGCCGGGTAGCGCTCCAGCAGCGGCAGATGCTTGAGCGCGGCGGCGTGGAAGACGATTTGCGGGCGGAACCGCTCGAACACCTCACGGACCCGGTGCGGATCGCGGATGTCGGCCAGTACCGTCTCGTCCGAGTCCAGCAGGGCACGGCCGTGCAGCGCGAGCTGTATCGCATGCAGCGCGGACTCGTCACGGTCCAGCATGATCAGCTCAGCCGGGCCGAAGCGGTGCAGTTGCCGGCACAGCTCCGAGCCGATGGATCCGCCCGCTCCAGTGACCAGGATGCGCTTGCCCGCGAACCGGCCGGCCACCGCAGCGACATCGGTCTGCACCGGCCTGCGGCCGAGCAGATCACTGATCCGAGGGTCGCGCACACCCTCGATGCGCGCGCTGCCGTTGAGCAACTCGGTTATCGATGGGACCACCTTCGGTGTGAGGCCGCACTTTTCCGCTTGGGTGGTGAGGTCGCGGATCGCGCTGCCGCTGGCCCGGGCGATCGCGATGACCAGCACCGTGGCCCTGGTGCTGGCGGCCACCTCAGCCATCCGCGTGCGGTCACCTAGTACTGGGATGCCCCGGATCCGCAGTCGCCGCTTGGCTGGGTCGTCGTCAAGGATCGCGACGGGCCGGTAACTCGGGTTCGGCTCGCTGAAGAGCCGGGTTATCAGCATGGAGCCAGCGCCACCTGCCCCGAAGACGATGATCTTTACACGGTCGGATGTCGGCGTCCGGGTCCGTTGCCTGGCCACGAACAGGACGTATCGGGCGCCGAGCATCGCCGGCAGCGCGAACGCCGCCCCCCCAGCGACCGTCTCCAGCGGCGCGCGCTGGCCGAGGATCAGCACCGCGCCTACCGAGGCGAGTGCCAGAGCCATCGCGCATACGGCGACCGCGACCCCGACTACCTCATCGAGGCTGCCCCGCTGGTACCTCCCCCGGTAGAGCCCGGCGAATAGACCCGATACGACCGACAGGACGCAGATTGCCAGCGTGACCCGGGCAACCGCGAACGGCGTGACGGGCGCTCCGGTCGCATCCCGGGTGGCCCAGGCTGCCGTTAGCAGACCGCAGGCCCACATGGCCGCGTCATAGCCGGATTCAATGCCCGCTCGGAGCCAGCGTCGACCCGAAAGAGCTCGCGGCTGACTGAAAAGGGCTCGCCCAAGCCGAAGGCCGGGCGAATCATCGCCCACCGCCTCGTTATTCACGAATCCCCCTAACTCTGCCAGCGCCATGCCGCGCCGGGACCCAAGTAGCCGGCGACCCACTGCGTGGGATACATTACTCGGTGTAGTTTGACAAGCACCATCTGTAGCAACAGTTGGTGTGGCCGCCTTAGCCGGTGGCGACTCACCCGAACTTGCAGAAAGGTGTCGATGTGCGCAGGGATGGCCGGGCCGGTACCGCCGGCCGGCTGATCCTGCCCGGCGGGTCCAGGGTCTGGAGCGACATATCTCCACCAATGAACCCGCCTGGCAGCGCATAGGACAAAAGGGGGCAATGAAGAATGTCCGACATGCCCAGCCGGGAAGACCCGGCTGACCTTGACAATTCCGCGGGCCCGGGCTCAGGGGCAGGCCAGGGGCCGAAGCGGGCCGCCCGGCACAAGCGCCGTGGCCTGCGCGTCGCCCTGGTGTCGGCGGCCTCGCTGGTCGTCGTGCTCGGTGCGGTGGTCGCGGGCGGCTACGCGTTCGTCAACCACCTGGCAGGCAGCGTCCAGCGGATTCCGGTGGCGTTCACCAGGCAGGACGTAGCAAGTCGGCCGACTCGCGGTACTACGGTACTGATCACGGGCGCGGGTATCGGCCCGACCGGAGGGCCGGTATCATCGATGGCCACGAGTGGCCTGATCATGCTGCTGCACATCGACGCGGACCAGCATGCGGGCGGGGTGGTGTCGATCCCGCCGCAGACCATCGTCCGGGTTCCCGGTCATGGCCGGACGGAGATCGAGAATGCGCTCGCCGACGGCGGCCCGTCGCTGCTCGTCCAGACGGTCGAGAACTTGACCCATGTGCAGATCGATCATTACGCGAGGGTCGATTTCGTGCACGTGGCGAATGTGGTCGATGTGCTGGGCGGCGTGAACGTGATCCTTCCAGACCAGACCGTCAGTTTCGGTCATATCTTCCACGTCGGTGTCAACCACCTGAATGGCACCACCGCGCTCGATTATGTGCGAGAGCCAGACCTGACGCAGGAGGGCCGGGTGCTGCGCCAGCAGAGCCTTATCCGGGCGATCCTGGATAAGCTGGCGAACAGGCATCTGCTTACCAGCCCGGTCACCATGTACCACGTGCTCAATGCCCTGATCGGAATGCTGACCGTGGACAGCAACTTCACGAATTCCGAGCTGGAGAGGCTGGCCACCGAACTCGGCGGACTGCACAGCAGGGACGGGACCTTCGTCACCGCGCCCGTGCACATGGTCGCTGGCAAGGTCTACCTCGACCGTTTCATCAGCAACAAGCTCTGGATGGCGATCAGGCAGGACTCGATCGCGGCCTTTGCCAAGGAGTATCCGTTCACCGTGACCCCGGTCGCGCCCCGCTGAGTCCAAGCGGCCGGTCGCTGCCGGTGACGGCGCTTCGGCGCCGTCACCGGCAGCTGTGAACGGGCCACTACAGTACCGGGTCCCGTCCACCCGATCCCGTCTCACCAGCCCTCCGTTCTGCCAGCCACCGTCCCCCAGCTCTGCCCACATTCCCTCATCAGCCCCGCGCCACCTGGCTGGCCGCCCCTTGCGGCCAGCCGATGGCCGGGGCTTTACTCGTTGCTGGCACCGCGGGCAGCCGGCGCTAACTCCCTGCGGGTGAGGCCTGCGGCGCCGCGCGGATCTAGGGTTCTGGCTGGGGCGCGGGCACGGGGCACAATGGGAGGGTCGGAGTAGGAGGGCACGTGACCATGGAGATTGGCTCCTACATCGCGCTCGGGGACAGCTTTACCGAAGGGCTCGACGATCTGACCGCCGTGGATGGCGGTTACCGCGGCTGGGCGGACCGGTTCGCGGAACGGCTCGCCGTGGGCCAGCCTGGCCTGCGCTACGCGAACCTGGCGGTGCGCGGGAAGACCCTGCAAGAGGTCGCGCAGGAGCAGGTGCCGCAAGCCATCTCGCTGGCGCCGGACCTGGTCAGCATCGCTGCTGGCGGGAACGACATGCTCCGGCCGAGCGCCGACCCGGACGCGCTGGCGGAGTCTTTCGACGAGGTGATCGCCGCGCTGCAGCAGGCGGGCTGCCCGGTGCTCATGTTCACCGGCTTTGATCCGCGCTTCCCGGTGCTCCGGCTGATCCGCGGCAAGGTCGCGGCCTTCAACATGCACCTGCGCGCGATCGCCGACCGGCATCAGTGCCATGTGGTGGACCTGTGGTCGATGAACGTGCTGCGCGACCCGCGCGCCTGGGGCGCCGACAGGCTGCACCTGACCCCGGACGGGCACCGCCGGGTCGCCCTGCGGACCTGCGAGGTCATGGGCGTCCCGGTGGACGAGGACTGGCGGGAGCCGTGGCCGCCGCTGGACCGGATGCCACGCTCTCCGGCCGTCGGCTGGCTGTCGGCGCGCCGGCTGGATGCGCACTGGGCCCGGGTGCACGCCGCGCCATGGGTGACCCGGCAGATCCGCGGCCGCTCCTCCGGCGACGGGATGCCGCCCAAGCGCCCCCAGTTGCTGCCGCTCGCCGAAGCGCCCACCGCAACGGCCGGGCTGGAACTGGGCTGCGCCCAGTAACTCCAGCGAGTCACCCGCCCGGGGGTGCTCCCGGTTGAACCCCTGACTACATGAAGGCTTCAGTCATGCAGTCAGAGCTTCTCTGCGATCCGGCTGGATGACAGCTCGATCTGCCGTCGCCCCGAGGCGGAGCCGCTGCGACGGCAACTGTTCGAGGACTACGCTGCCCGGCCGCCGCGCTGACCTGCGCGCGAGGGATGTGCGCCAAGGCTGTGCCCGGTCTGCCCCGGCCGCAGCCCGCCACTGCCGCTGGCCTTGAGCTGAGGTGTGCCCCCTAGTCAGGGCGCGAGGTCGGCCAGGACGTCCTCGATCCGGCTGAGCGCGGCGGCGATCCACGGCAGCGCCAGCGGGTCGCCGGCCACCAGCGCCGCCTCCCGTTGCTGCGGCGTCTCGCCGTAGAGCAGCGCGGTGGCGACCCGCATCCGGAGCACCTCCGGGGCTTCGCCGAACGCGCTGGCGGGCAGCACGCCCATGCCGTAGCGGTGCAGCAGGTGCCCGGCCAGGGCCGCCCCGCTGGTCACCCCGCGCGATCGCAGGTGCTCCCGCCACGGCGCGAAGTCCGGATACAGGTAGAAGGCCGCCTGTGGCGTGGGCACCACCAGCCCCGCGGCGGCGAACCGGGCCGCCACGGCAACGGCCACCCGCGCATGCAGCGACCGGCTCCGGGCTACGCGTTGGGTAAGTTCGGGTGGCTCGTTGAACGCGAGGGCCGCAGCCTGCTGGATGGGCAGCGACGGAGCGGACCAGATCTCACTCCCGACACCCACCAGCCGGTCCCGCAACGCCAGCCCGGTGCCGCTGTCCGGCATCCGCGCCACGCCGATCCGCCAGCCGCCAAGGGCGAGGCTCTTGCTGAGCGCGGTGGTGACCACGGTCCGCTCCGGGGTGAACGCCAGCGGGCTGGGGAAGTCCTGGTCCGGGTCGTGCACCAGATCCCGGTAGATCTCGTCGGCGATGATGATGAGGTCGTGCTCCCTGGCCACCTCGCAGACGGCACGCACGCTGGCCGCCCGGGCCAGCCGGCCGGTCGGGTTGTCGGGCAGCGTCAACACCACCGAGCCGATCCGGCGGCCTGCCTCCCGGGCCGCCGTCACCGCGCGGGCGAGGCCCCCGGCATCGCAGACGCCTCCTTCACCCGGCGGCACCGGCACGAAGTGCGCATGCGCGCCGATCATGCTCGCCTGGGCCGCGTAGCTGACCCAGCTGGGCTGCGGCACGGCGACATCCGAGCCGATGGCCAGCAGCAGGCCGAACAGCAGCGCCTTGCTGCCCGGGCCGCACACCACGTTGGCCGCGCTGGTGGGCGTGCCGCGCCGGGCCCAGTAGCCTGCGGCCGCCTCGCGCAGCACGGGCAGCCCGGCGACCGGGCCGTAGGCGTTGCCGTCGCTGGCCGCGGCGAGCGCGTCCCTGAGCAGTGGGTGGGCGGGCAGGCCAGCCTCGCCGAAGGCGAGCGGCAGCACGGTCTCGCCGGCCCGGCGCTTGCGGGCGAGGGTCTCGTTCGCGGCGAGTGTCGCGGAGACGGGGATCGGAGCCAGCGAGAGCAGGGACGGCGCCAGTGCCGACTGAGCTGGCGCCGGGGTGACCGGCGGGGCGGCGAGCGTTCTGGGGCTTTCGGCGGGCAGGGCGGAGGGCATGGCTGTACCAGCCATGGACATGGCTCTCGACTCCTTGGTTCGGGGGCTAGGCGCCGCACTGCGCCATGGGGCGTGCCGTGGGGGCAGCTGTGGAATGGGCAGGTCATCCAGCACCTAAACCACGATGACCAGCATGCCGTCAGTCATGCATTAGCACAAGCGTCTATAACTGTTGTTGAGGGTAAGCTGACCTTATGCTGGATCTGCATCGGCTCCGGTTGCTCAAGGAATTCGCCGGCCGGGGGACCATCGCGGCCACCGCTGCCGCCCTCGGCTACACGCCCTCCGCGGTGTCCCAGCAACTGGCCGCCCTGGAACGGGAAGCGGGCGTGATCCTGCTGGACCGGACCGCGCGGTCCGCGGAATTGACCGACGCGGGCAGCCGGCTCGCGGCGCACGCCGAACGCATCCTGGCGCAGGTCGAGGAGGCCGAGGCGGACCTGTCGGCGCAGGAACGCGAGCCCTCCGGGCGGGTGTCCGTTGCCGCGTTCCCCACCGCCGCGGCCGCCTTCGCGCCGGCCCTGGCCCGTAGCCTGCGGGCGCACCCGGCCCTGACCCTGCTGCTCCGGCAGACCCAGCGGGACGAGGGACTCAGCTCGGTCAGGTGGGGCGAGGTCGAGGTCGCCCTGGTCGATGACTGGTCGGGCACGCTCGCCAGCACCGGCGGCGGGATCCTGCAGTTCTACCCGCTGGTGCGGGACCCGCTCGTGCTGGTGGTCCCGCGCGGGCACCCGCTCGCCGACCCGGCCGAGCCGGTTGACCTGCGCAAGCTGAGCGAGACCGACCGGTGGATGGCGGCTCCTGTCGGGGAGCCCTCGCGCCGGGCGGTGGACCGGCTGCTCGCGGCCGTCGGCGGCGCGCCCGCCATGCCCTGGGAGTTCGAGGGACTGGGCACCATCCTGTCCCTGGTGTCCCGGGGGATCGGGGTGGCTGCCGTGCCGCGCCTCGCGCTGGCCGCGGGAGAGGGCCGGGTGGTGGTGCGTGAGCTGCCCGGATCGGACGTGTCCCGGGACGTCTACGCGGTGGCCAGGACGGCCAGCGTGCGCCGCCCATCGGTCGCCGTCATCCTGGCCGCCCTGCACGACGGCGCCAAGCACCTCCCCGGCCGCGGCGCCGCGGCCCGTGGCGGAGCACCCCGTGGCGGAGCACTCCATGGCGGAGCACTCCATGGCGGAGCACCCGGTGGCCGGACCCAGCCCTGAGGCGACCCCCGAGCCGCCCCCCGCGGCGTCGGTCGCCCGCGCCGTGGGAATGCCAGGAATATTGGGATGAATAGCTTTTCTCTATCCTCATATCTATGTAATAGAGCCAGAATCCGATCTACCCGCTGGTGTGCGACCCGCTTGTCCTGGTGGTGCCGCGCGGGCACCTGCTCGCCGACCCGGCTGAGCCGGTTGACCTGCGGAAGCTGGGCCAGACCAGCCGGTGGATGGCGGCCCCGGCCGGGGAGCCCTCGCGCCGGGCGGTGGACCGGCTGCTCACCGCGGCCGACGGTGCGCGGTCCATGCCGTGGGAGTTCGAGGGGCTGGGCACCATCTTGTCCCTGGTGTCCCGGGGATCGGGGTGGCCGGCTCAGGCTGCGGCTGGGTCGAGGATTGCCACGCTCGCAGCCTCGGATGGCTCGGGGACCGGGCAGCCTTCCTGCCGGAGCATGGCGATGTGCGCAGCCATGGCTTCGATCATGAGCCTCTCGGTCTCCTGGCGGGTGGCCCCGGCGGCCGACAGCGGGCCCCGGACCGTCCCCGATCAGGCGTCCCGCTCGATGGGGCAGCTCATGCAGCGGGGGCCGCCCCGGCCGCGGCCGAGTTCGCTGCCCGGCACCGCGACCACCTCGACGCCGTTCTCGCGGAGGTAGGTGTTGGTGGTGACGTTGCGGTCGTAGGCGACGACCACCCCCGGCTCGAGGGCGAGCACGTTGCAGCCGTCGTCCCACTGCTCCCGCTGCGCGGCGGGCACGTCCTGGTCGGCGGTCAGCACCCGGATGCTGGGCAGGCCCAGCGCTGCGGCCAGGGCGGTGTGCATGTCCTCCGGCGGATGGTCGGTGACCTTGAGTTCCCGGGCGCTGGCGCCTGGCTCGATCGTGTAGGAGGGCAGCATGCCCAGCCCCAGGTACTTGGTGAACACCCCGTAGTCGACCATGGTCATGACGGTGTCCAGGTGCATGAACGCGCGTGCCTTCGGCATGTTGATGGCCACCAGGCAGCGCGCCGCCCCGGCGGAGAACAACCGGTGCGCGAGCATCTCGACGGCCTGCGGGGTGGTCCGCTCGCTCATCCCGGCCAGCACGGCGCCGTTGCCGAGGACCAGGATGTCGCCGCCCTCGATGGTGGCCGGGGCCGCGTCCGCCCCGTGGTACCAGACCTCGAAACCGCCGTCGGCGAACATCGGGTGCCACCGGTAGATGGCCTCGTCGTTGACGGTCTCCCGGATCCGGGCCGGCATGGCCATGGCGTTGACCGACACGCCGCCGTAGATCCAGCACGAGGTGTCGCGCTGGTAGAGCAGGTTGGGCAGCGGGGTCAGCACGAAACTGTCTCGGCCGAGTGAGTGGAACGCGATGCTCTTCGGCTCGGGCGCCAGGTCCAGGATCTCCCGCTTGGTAATCCCGCCGGTCAGGCACCCGGCCAGGGTGGCGGAATCCAGCCCTTCCACCGCGGCGCGCAGCGCTGAGCAGGCCAGCGGCCCGTGCAGCCGCGGGTCGAAGACGCGATCCAAGATGTAGTCGCGCGCCTGCGGGATGTCCAGCGTCTGGGCCAGCAGGTCGGCGTAGTAGTGCACGATCACTCCCCGGGCGCGTAGCGCGTCGGCGAACTCGTCGTGCTCGGCCTGTGCCCGCTCCGCCCACAGCACGCCGTCGAAAAGGAGTTCGCTGGCATTGTCCGGGGTGAGCCGCTTGAGTTCCAGCTCGGGCCGGTGCAGCACCACCTGGTGCAGCCGGCCGACCTCGGAATCGACGTGGAACATGGGCGCTCCCTGTGGTGTGGGCTTGGTGGTGTGGGCCTGGTGGTGTGGGCCCGGTGGTGTGGGCCCGGTGGTGTGGGCCCGGTGGTGTGGGCCCGGTGGTGTGGGCACTGTGGGTGGGTCTTGCTCGCGGCGTGTCTCTCAATGATCTCCGGCTAGGCTCGCCGGGTGGACCTAGACCTTGACCTTTCCCAGGATCCGGCGGCGCTGACCGCGGCACTGGTCGATGTTCCCTCCGTCAGCGGGGATGAGGAGCGGCTCGCCGACGCGATCACCGCGGCCCTGCAACGCATCCCGCACCTGGACACCCATCGTGACGGAAATGCGGTGATCGCGCGGACCCGGCTGGGCCGGCCGCAGCGCGTGGTGCTGGCCGGGCACATCGACACCGTGCCGATCGCGGGCAACCTGCCGTCCCGCGCCGAGGATGGCCTGCTCTACGGCTGTGGCAGCTGCGACATGAAGTCGGGGGTGGCGGTCCAGTTGCGCCTTGCCGCCTCGCTCCCCGAGCCGGGCCGCGACGTGACCTACGTGTTCTACGACGGCGAGGAGGTCGAGGCTGAGCGCAACGGCCTGCTCCGGCTGTCCCGGAACTGCCCTGAGCTGCTCGCCGCCGACCTGGCGATCCTGCTGGAGCCCACCAGCGCGGTGATCGAGGGCGGCTGCCAGGGCACGCTGCGGGCTGAGGTCCGCGCCACGGGCGAGCGCGCGCACAGCGCCAGGTCCTGGAATGGCAGCAACGCAATTCACCACGCCGGTGCCATCCTCGAGGTGCTGCGCGGCTACGTGGCCCGCGAACCCGAGGTGGACGGGCTGACGTATCACGAGGGGCTGAACGCCGTCTTCATCAGCGGGGGAGTGGCAGGCAACGTCATCCCGGACGAGTGCCTGGTCACCGTGAACTACCGGTTCGCGCCGGACCGCAGCGTGGCGCAGGCGCAGGACCATCTGCGTGAGGTGTTCGCCGGGTGGGACGTCGAATTCACCGACTGGGCCGCCGGGGCCCGGCCTGGCCTCGGTGATCCCGCGGCCACGACGCTGCTCGCCGCGGTCGGTGGCACCCCGCGGGCCAAGTTCGGCTGGACGGACGTCGCCCGGTTCGCCGAACTCGGCATGCCCGCGGTCAACTACGGCCCCGGCGACCCGGAGATCGCGCACACCAGGGGCGAGCACGTGCCGATCACGCAGATCGCCGAGTGCGAGGCCCGCCTGCGCAGCTGGCTCAGCGACTGAGCTGCGGTCCGCCGGGTCTGGCTGGCTACCTGCTCGTGCTCGCTTACTTGACTGTGCTCACTTGACTGTGCTCACTTGACTGTGCTCACTTGACTGGGCCGGTGATCAGCGTCAGCGACGAGGTGTGGCTCTGCCGGTTCAAGTCCACCCAGGTCAGCGAGACGGTGCTGCCCGGCCGGAACTTGCCCATGATGGTCGTCAGCCCGGTCGCGGTGCTCACCGACTGGCCGTTGACGCCGGTGATGACATCGCCGGCCGCGATCCCGGCCCTGGCTGCCGGGGTGCCCTGGTAGACCTGGCAGACCAGCGCGCCGGAGTTGGCCGGCACCGTGTAATTGCCGCCAACGCCGCTGCTCTGCAGGCACTGCACGCTGGTGGTGTTGTCCACGCCGACGCCCATGAACCCGCTCGGGCCGATCAGGATCCGCGAGCTGGCCTTGCCGTCGGCGATCTGCTTGGCGATGGACAGCGCCCGGTTGATGGGGATCGCGAAGCCCATGTCCGTGCCGGCGCCACCCAGGGTCTGGCTGTTCGCGGCGGTGTTCATGCCGATCACCTGGCCGGCCGCGTTCGCCAGTGCGCCACCCGAGTCGCCTTCCGCGATCGGCGCGTTGGTCTGCAGCATGTTGTGCAGCGTCTCGCTGTTCGCGCCGCTCCCTGAGTCGCTGGCCGTGATGGTCCGGCCCAGGGCGGTGATGCTCCCGGTGGTCACGGTCGGGTTGCCACCCGCCCCGCCCGCGTTGCCGATGGCCACGACCGCCGTGCCGAGGGTGACCTTGGACGAGTCCCCGACCTGAACGGTCTTCAGCCCGGATGCGCCTTCCAGCTTGATCAGGGCCACGTCGTCGGTGGGGTCAACCCCGAGCACCTTGACCTGGTAGGTCTTCCCGGTCGACACCAACGTCGCGGTGAGATGAGTGGACTGCTCGACCACGTGGTTGTTGGTCAGCACGACGCCGTTCGGGGACAGGACCATGCCGGTCCCGGCCGCCGCGCCGTCCTGGTACTTCAGCACCGAGTTGATGTCCACGACGCCCGGCTCCACCTTGTTCGCCACGGACTGCTCGTTGAGCGTGGTGGTGTTCGCGCTGCCAGCCGCGTTGCGGTTCGGCGAGGGGATCTGCTGTGAGGAGACGGGGCTGCCGGGCGATTGTGAGTTGTGGTTCAGCGCCACCACGGCGCCCGCGCCAACGCCCGCGGCGAGGGCGGCAACCACGACATAGACCAGCGCGCGGGGGCCGCGGCGGCGCGGAGGTGGCTCCTGGCCATAGCCGATGACATCCCCTGTGCCCCAGCCGGATCCGCCCGGCGGCGTGCTCCATGGTCCCTGCGGTCCCTGCCCGCCTGGCTGCCCGTATCCGCCTGGCTGCCCGTATCCGCCTGGCTGGCTGTACCCGCCCTGCCCAGGGCCGCCCTGCCCAGGCCCGCCCAGCCACGGGCCGCCTGGCTGCCCGGTCTCGGGTGGCTGGCCATACCCGCCGCCCGACGCGGACACCCACGCGCTGCCGGCTGCCGCTGCGGCGCCCTGCTCGTGGCCTCCGGGCGGTGCGAAATCCTGCCCTTCGGGGCTGGGTGTGCCGGCCGCCCCGGACCCGGCAGCGTCCCCGGGCGCCTGGTCCGTTGATGATGGGATTATCCAGGCATCGTGCCCAGGCGGCGCCTGCCCGCTCTGCTCATCTGGGGTGGCACCGGCTGCTGGGCTACTGCCCCCTGGCTGGTCCGGCAGCTCCCCCTCCGGAATGGGTGACCACGCACCCAGGTACTCCGGCGGCTGGTCGCCACTCCGGTCCTGACCTTCATGCATTCCGTATCACCTTTGTCCCGGAAGACAGCCTACGTACCTGCATCGCCGTGCTCGGTCGCCGGGCTGGTGGCCCGCCGCCTCCGGCTTGCCCAGTCGGCTGGGCGGGTGGCCCGCCGCCTTCTGGCGACATCCAGTAAGCACCATGAATCTGGACGTTAGCTGAAGGGGTCCTGAGGATTCCTCATCCATGCTGCGCCGTGCTCCGGGCGGCAGCCTCCGGGCCGCCGCCGTGCTCGCGGGCCGCGGCCCCGGGCCGATCGCCTCAGCGGGGACCGCCGCGGAGGCCGTGCTCGGCCAGTGGCCCCACGCCCAGCCCGCGTTCCGCGCACTCCTCCAGCAAGCGTGGCAGCGCACCCAGGGCGGCATCGGCCGCGCCCGGGGGGGACGTGCAGTCGGAGTCATGCAGCAACACGGTGACGCCGCCGGCCAGGTTCCTGCTGAGCGTCGCCTGGACCGACCCGGGCGTTGCGCCTCGCGTCCACTCTCGTCCCCAGCAACCCCACAGGACCGGCCGCAGCCCCAGCCGGCGGGCGCCGAGCAGTGCGCCCGCGCTGAGCACGCCGTACGGCGGGCGGTACAGCCGGGGCGCCGTGCCGGTCGCCTCGGCCACCGCGTCGCGGGCGCGGGCCAGGTCATCGTGCAGCGCCCGCGGCCCGCGGACGGTGGCGTAGCGGTGCTCCCAGCCGTGCACTCCGACCTCATGCCCGGCGGCGGCGATGTCGGCGGCAAGCTGCCGGGCCGCGAGCACCATCGGGCCGAGCATGAAGAAGGTGGCCCGCACCCGCCGCGCGTCCAGCAGCGCGAGGAATCGCGGCGTCGTGCGGGGGTCGGGACCGTCATCGAAGGTGAGCGCCACGTGGTCGGGCCGGCCGGCCCCGGCCAGCCCCGGGAACAGGTGCCGCCGGACCGGGCCTATCGCGGTGACACCGGGCGCGCCCTGGCTGATCGCGAGCACTGCCGTGCCGAGCAACGCGCCGCCCAGCGCACGGCGGGTCGCCGCGTTCTGTCTGTTCAGCCCGCTGTCCCTTCAGCCTGCGTTCAGCTTTCTGCCTTTAGCCTGTGCCCAGTCCATTGTGGCCGCCAGCGGGCCGCGACATCGTGCGCGCGTCACGACACGCCCCCAGCCCGAGGGGGCATCCGGCAACAAGCCTTTGTAATGATGACAGAGTTTGGATGGCGCCCGCGGCGGTCCAGCCGATCAGCAGCCGCGGCCAGGACTCGTCGAGGGGGAGCCCGTTGGGAGTCCCAGCAGCACGGATTGTGTTCCCGGCCGACGACCGCGCGGAGATCGCGGCGGCGGTAACTGAGATCCTCGCCACCGGATCCCTCACCCTTGGGCCCTATACGCGGCGCTTCGAGGAAGCGTTCGCGGCGGCGCACGGCGCCCGGTACGCGGCTGCCACCTCCAGCGGCACCGCAGCGCTGGACATCGCGCTGCGCGTGGCGGGTGTCCGGGGCCGCGACGTGATCGTGCCCGCGAACACCTTCTACGCCACCGCCGCGGCGGTCCTCCAGGCGGGCGGCAATCCGGTGTTCGCCGACATCGACCCGGGCACGTTCGCGCTCAGCCCGGCGACCGTGGAAGCGGCACTGACCCCGGACACCGCGGACGAATTTCGCCACCACGAGTTCCTCGCGCATCCGCGGCCCATAGGGAATGCCGTACCTGAGGATGGTGAAGTGCTGCCCGTACATTTCCCGGTAGCTGTGCACCAGCAGTTCCGCGCTGAGCTTCGTGGCGACGTAGACATGCCCGGCCCGGCGCAGGTCAACCGGGGCGTCCTCGGTCTGCTCGCCCACCCCGCTCGTCGCGCCGTAGACCCAGACCGTGCTGGCCAGCAGGACGCGCCCGCACGCCTGGGTGAACCGGCGCGGACGGCTGACCGGTGACCGGCTCGGGAGCTTGCCGGTGACCGGCGCGGCAGCCTGCGGGGAGCTTGCCGGTGACCGGCGGGGGAGCTTGCCGATGAAGCCCGGTGCGGGAGCTTGCCGATGAAGCTGAGCGCGTTGCTGCTGTCCGGCTCGCTGGGCATGGGGCACGACGTGCTGGCGCAGGCGTGCGCGGGATCACTGGAGGCGCGCGGCTGGAGCACCGGGACACTCGACGCCATGCGGCTGCTCGGCGCCCGGGGCAGCCTGGCGGGCGAGGCGGTGTTCCGGTCCATGCTCGCGGTGCCCGGCGCCTTTGACGCGTTCCACTTCGCCGCGCTGCGCTCCGGAAGCTGGCCGGCGCTGCTCGCCGACGCGGCGGCCCGGCACCCGCTCGTGCCGCGGCTGCGCGAGCACCTCGATGCCGGCCCTCCCGACCTGGCCATCTCGGTATTCGCCACGGCGGCGTCGGCGGTGAGCGCGCTCGCGGACAGCTATCCGGCAATGAGCCACCTGGTGTTCTGCAGCGACGTGACCCCGCATCGGCTGTGGGTGCACCGCAATGTGGACCTGTACCTGGTCACCTCGCGGGCTGCCGAGGCCGCGGTGCAGCGCTTCCAGCCGGAGGCCCGGATCGCCGTGGTCCCGATGCCGGTCCGGCCCGCCTTCTACGCCCCGCCCGCCCAGGCGCGGGCGCGGGCCAGCCTCGGCCTTCCCGGGCAGGCACGTTGCGTGCTGCTGATGTCCGGTGGATGGGGCCTCGGGCCGCTCGCGCAGGCCGCCGCCGGGCTGGCCGCCGCCGGGCTTGAGGTACTGGCGGTCGCCGGGCGCAATGGCCGGCTGGAGAGAAGGCTCCGGGCGGCCGCCCGGTATCAGCGGCGGCTGCACGTGTTCGGCTTCACCGATCGCATCCCTGAGCTGATGGCCGCCGCGGACCTGGTCATCACCAGTTCCGGCGATACCTGCTCGGAAGCACGGGTGGTGGGACGGCCGCTGCTGCTGCTCGATGTCGTCCAGGGCCACGGCCGGGACAATCTGCAGCATGAACTCGAGCTGGGTGACGCCTGGGTGACCTCCGCCCGGCCGGCTGACGTGGTGCGCAATGCGCTCGCCGCAGTGGACCGCGTCAAGCACCCCTCGGAAAGCGCCGCCGGGGCGCCGGTGCGTGGCCGGTCCCTTGCGGACTGGGAAGCGTCGTTCTCGGTGGCGCTGGCCACGCTGGGCTTCTGAGCCGATCACGCCGCCCCGCCCCGCTGCGTAGCGGCAAGGTCTAGCCGGGGAGCTTGGGCAGGTCCGGCTTCGCGCCGGTGGCCTCGACCGCGCGCATCAGGTTCTTGTCGATCTTGGCGCGCTCCCTGTTCAGGTCGCTGGTGTCCCGCTGGAGCGCCGCCGCGTACTGCTGGCGCTTGGCGGCATTGTGCGCACCCAGCTCGTTGGCGACATCGTTCTGCACCCGCTGCGCGTACGGGAAGCACCAGGTGACCAGGCCGCTGACCGCGGTGTCCAGGTGAAAGCGAGCCAGCGACTCGGTCACCTGGTACTGGGTGAGGTCATCGAGCTGCTGGTTGTTCGCGGGTGAGCAATTGGCCGCCCCGTACCGGGCGATCTGGATCGTGTCCTTGACGTTCTGGGCCGTGTTCGCTCCGGAGTTGATCTGGTGCAGGGCGGAGAGCGACTCGCTGACCCCTCCCGCGCATGACTCGGTGTCGGTGGTCATGTCCGTCAGGAACCCCTTGAGGTCCCCGGCCCGCTGTGCCTGGCTGGGCTTGTGCACCAGGGCGACCAGCACGATGCCCACCACGATCAGCGCGGCAGCCAGCAGCAGCCAGCGCGGCGTCTTCTGGTGTACGGGCCAGCGGCGGGTCCGGATGGGGACGTACGGCGGATCGGTGCGGGTCGGCGTTTCCACGCAGCTCAGCTCCGCCCGGTCTGCTTGGTCATCATCGCTACCCCAGTCCTGAGTTCCTGCAGCGTCACCGCCCCGTAGACGCTCTTCACGATGTCGTGCCGCGAGTTCAGGAAGAACGTCGCGGGGAGCCCGGGCACGTTGTAGGCGAGCGTCGTGTGCATCGGGGCCGGGTCGGACACCACTGGATACTGCACGCCGGCCTTGTGGGTGAACTTCAGCGCGTTCGTGGCCGAATCGTTGACATCCACGCCGAGGACGGTAACGCTTCCGTGCGCCGCCCGGTAGAACCTGGCGATCAGCGGTGTCTCCTGCTGGCAGGGACCGCACCAGGACGCGAAGAAGTTGACGACCAGCGGGTGGCCCGCATACCCCGCGAGCGAGATGCGCTGGCCGGGATGATCGAGCGCCGCCAGGGTGAAGCCCGGGGCGCGGGGCTGCGCGGCGGGTTTCGCCGGGCTGTTCGAGGTGGCGCCCAGCGCGAGGAGAGCCGCCACAACGGCGATCACCGCTGCCGAGGACGTGATGGCGAGCCTGCGTGCCCGGGTGAGCCCGCGGAACCAGCCGAGCGGGCCGCGTGGCCGCTCCCCGGCCGCCGGATCGGCGGGACCCGCGCGCAGTTCGTCGTTGTCCGCTGTGCTCATCGATTCTGTGCTCATCGATTCCTGCTCGCCCATGGATCGTCCTTCAGCGTCCTGTCCGGCGCGGGGGCTGCCGGGCTGGGTGCCCAGCTCAGCGGAAGCGCCGGGTGCATCAGTCCGGCGCCCACCGCCGACGCGGGAAGGACCAGCTCGAACTCGCTGCCCACGCCGGGCGTGCTGCGTACGCGCACGTCCCCGCCGTGCGCGTGGGCCACGGCACGCACCAGGGCAAGCCCCAGCCCGGTGCCCTTGGTCCTGGCGGCCTGGGAGCCGCTGACCGGGGAACCGGTGCGGAACCGGTCGAAGATGTGCGCGAGTTCGGTGGGCAGGATTCCCGCACCCGTGTCAGCGACGATCATACGCACCGGCAGGCCTGGGCCGGCTTCCACCACGGACAGCTGGATCATGTCGCCGTCGGTGGTGTGCCGGACGGCGTTCTCCAGCAGAGCGTCCACCGCCAGGCCGAGCCGCTCCCGGTCGGCGCCGATCGTCGCCGCGTCCAGTCGGCCGATCTGCCACTGACGCTCGGCGGTCGGCCGCCACCTGCGGATGACGTCCATGGTGAAGCGGTCCAGGGCGACCGGCTCCGGGCGGAGGAAGTCCGGGTCCTCGGAGGCGGCGATGACCAGCAGCCGCTCACCGAGCCGGCGCAGCCGGGTCAGCTCGCCGACCACCACCTGGATGTCCCGGCGCTCGGTGCGGTCGGTCAGTTCCTGCGCCAGCAGCTCGGCGTGCCCGAGCGCGATCGTGATCGGGGTGCGCAGCTGATGCGAGGCATCCTGCAGGAACCTGCGCTGGGTGGCCAGCAGCCGCGCGTTCTCCTCGCTGACCAGGTCCCGTTCCTGATCCGCGGCGAGCCTGCGCTGCGCGTGCCAGACCATCAGCCAGAACATGGCCGCCATCAGCGGCACCTCGTTCAGCTCGTCCACTGACTGGGCGCCACCCAGGACGTCCCGGCTGATGGCGGCGAACGTGGTGGCCATGACCACGCCGAGCACCCACAACGTTGGCTTGGTCGCCCAGACCCGGAACCCGTAGAGCAGGGTGAGGCTGATCCAGATGAAGTGGAACGGGATCGTCTCCCAGTGCGAGAAGATCAGGATGCAGGCGAGGTTGGCCAGCGAGAACAGCACCCACGCGACGTCCACCCAGGCGACCCGCCACGGCCAGCCGAAGCTGCCGCTGGCGCGGGCCGCGCGGGCCGTGGCCCGGCGCCCCGCCCCGCGGGTGAACGCCAGGCCGGCCGGCAGCGGATGCCACAGTCCCGCGGGCAGCGGATGGCGCAGTCCCGCGGGCAGCGGATGGCGCAGCCGGGAGCGGCTTTCCTCGTCCGGGTCATCGGCCAGGGTGCCCTCGTCCGGGCCATGAGCGGCGCCCGCTCCGCCCGGCCCGCCGGCGAAGCCTTCCGCGTCTGGCCCGGCGGCGAAGCCTTCCGCGTCTGGCCCGGCGGCGAAGCCTTCCGCGTCTGGGCAGGCGGCCAGCTCACGGTCAAGCTCTGGCTCCCCGGGCGCGCCAGGGCCGGCCGGGGCGGGCTGCCGCAGCCGCGTGCGGACGGATTCCCGGAGGCTGGCGGGCATGGTCTGCCGCAGCCGGCCGGCCAGCCCTTGCCTACGCGGTGAGCTGGTATCCCTCACCACGCACCGTCTTGATCCGGTCGAAGCCAAGCTTCGAGCGGAGGCGCCGGACGCAGACATCGACCACGTTCGAGCCGGGATCGAAGTCATACCCCCACACCGAAGCAAGCAGCTGGCCCTTGGGGACAGACTGGCCGGGATGCTCCATCAGCTCCCGGAGCAGCAAGAATTCCAGGCGTGTCAGCGGCACCGGGCCCTGCCCGATGTTCGCTTCCAGCCGGCCGAAATCAAGCACGATCTCTCCTGCCCTGAGAACCTCGTTCAGCGGGTGGCCGTCGTCTCGCAGCCGGACCCGGACCCGGGCCAGTAGTTCGGCGAGCGAGAACGGCTTGGTGAGGTAGTCCTGGGCGCCCAGTTCCAGGCAGTCGACTTTAGTCGTGACGTCAGCCAGGCACGAGAGGACCAGCACTGCCTGGTCGGGACGCTCCCGCCGGAGCCGGGCGAGGATCTCCCGCCCGTCCATGTCCGGCATCACCAGGTCGAGGATGACAAGGTCGTAATCTCCGGCCGTGGCCTGGCTCAGCCCATTCTTGCCGTTGGCGGCGAAATCGATTGCATAACCGGCCGCCGTCAGCGCCCGGGCGATGAACTCACGGATCTGCGGCTCGTCGTCCACGACGAGGAGCCGCGCTGCCGTTGGGTACAACCCCGGCTGATGGATCGTCTTCGCAGGTGGGTTACGTTGCATTAGCTATCTGGGCGACACGTCAGCGCGGTGCGGCGGCGGTTGTGCCGCCGCGTGGGCGATCCCCTCCGCTGAGGATGTACCGCAACTAGGGGTGTGGTCAACCCCGCAAATCTTTGGCAATCCATTGCATTACTTGCCGGAGATGAGAGGTGTGGCCTGCGGCCCCGCCGGTAACAATCAGTGTCAGGATCAGGGCGCAATGTAACTACGGAGCCCTCTCCAGGTGAAACGTTACTCGGGGGACATGTGCTGATCATGACAATTTCGTCATTCAGTGCCTGCTGAGTTGCCGAGGCGAGGCTAACGATCGCAAGATCGGGACCAGACGAGACTTCCGGCCCGGAGTCATGGGGACATTGCGGCCGGCTCCAGTCGTGTGCGCGAGGCGCCGCGAAGAAGCGAGGTGGTGACTGGTGTCTCTGCCGGCCCGTATCGTGACCCTGCTGGTGGCGTTCGCCGCCGTGGTCGCCGGTGCGGTCTTCATCGTCGTTCACTACATAGGCAGCAGCCTGACCGTGGTGAACTACGCCCCGCAGGCGTCCGGGGGAACCGTCAACGTAGTCCTGCAGGAGGATCCGCAGAACAACTCCTCCAGCAAGCCGGACTGGGTCAGCTATTTCGTGCAGGACCCGAAGACCAAGGCCTGGGTGCACACCACGCTGTTCCAGGTCCCGGCCGGCACCAGGGTGAACATGACGATCCTGGGCTACGACGGCTGCACGCCGCTGCGTAACAACTACTTCAGCAAGGTCTTGGGCACGGCGGGCGGCATCGCCAGTGTCCAGCAGGTCAACGGCAAGGGCGTGGCCGGGCCGACGCAGATCGTGTCGAAGGTCGACTCGTGGGCCGGCTGCAATGTGGGGCACACCTTCGCGATCCCGGGCCTGAACCTCTTCGTGCCGGTCGCTTCGCCGCCTGCCACGGCGACGCTGTGCAGTACCTCGCCGTGCACGTCGGGTGCGCACGCCGTGGAGAGGTTCAGCTTCTACACGCCGAAGCACGCTGGGACATTCCGCTGGCAGTGCTTCATTCCGTGCGGCGGCGGCTTCATCGACGGCAACGGCGGTCCGATGCAGACTCTTGGTTACATGATGGGCAACATGGAGGTGTCAGCCTGATGGCCGCGTCAGAGGCCCCAGCGGCCAGCGCTCCGGCCGAAACCCGCCACGGACTGCGGATCTTCCTGATCTGGATGGTCCTGGCCCTTGCCGCCGATCTGCTCATCTGGTTCGTCTGGTATCCGCACATGCCGCCGGGCGACATGTCCTCGTCCGCGAAGCACCAGCAATTCGACATCGCCGTGCTGTCCCTGGCGGCGGCCCCGGTCATGCTCTTCGTCTGGATCTACTTCGGGTACGCCCTGGTCAACTGGCGGCACCGGGATGGTGACGAGGAGGACGGGCCGCCGATCTTCGGGCATACCGGGATCCAGGCCACCTGGATCGGCGGCACCGCGGTGATCGTGCTCGCCGCCTTCGTGTTCGGCACTGTCGAGCTGATCATCCCGGCTGGTGCCGGTGCTGGCGAGGGACCCGCGCCGATCTGGAAGCCGTCCGGGAGCAACCTCCTGCAGGTGCAGGTCATCGGCCAGCAGTGGGCGTTCACCTACCGTTACCCGCAGTTCGGCGGCATGGAGAGCACCCAGCTGGTATTGCCGGTAAACAGGGCGGTCGAGTTCCATGTGACCTCGCTGGATGTCATCCACAGCTTCTGGGCGTACCTGCTCGGGGTGAAGGCGGACGCCAACCCCGGCGTTGACAACGTGGCCTACACCACCGCGGAGCACACCGGCAAGTTCATCGTCCGGTGCAATGAACTCTGCGGACTCTGGCACGGCGCGATGTTCAACTCCGGGCGAGTGACCAGCACCGCCGCGTTCCTGACGTGGGCGCGGGCTACGCAGCTGGCGGAGCACAGGATAGGTCTGCTCGCTGCGCTCCCGCCCTACTCGCTCACGTACGACCCGACCGTGCTCCCGCAGCTCGGCCAGTCCCTTGTCAAGGTGGCTGGCATCACCGGGGCGAATGGCTACTACTACCCGCCGTCCGACCCGGTGCAGCCATGACCCCACTGGCCCACGGCTCCACGTCGCAAACCGTTTCGATGAAGAGGTGACCGGATGTCCATCGAGATAGAGCCGGAGAAGGCGCAGGAGCCTGCTGGATCCGGACCTGCCGGCCCGCGTCCGGCCCGGCCGTGGTGGATGCGCCCGGCGTTCCACACCGGCCTCGTCGGCGGCATCATCGGCTACTTCGTCGGCCACTGGCTGGGCAACTTCCTGTCCTACGGCTACGCCCGTAACGCGCTGTCCGACATGAACGACTTCCCGCTCGTCCTCGGCTACGTGTTGGGGACGCTCGGCTGGCTGGGCGGCCTGGGCGTGTTCAACGACCTGTTCCGGCAGATGCTCGGCAAGCCGGTGCCGGTCGCCGAGGAGGAAAGCGAGGTCGCCACTGGCCTGGCCCGGTACTTCCGGTTCACCCTGGACCACAAGGTCGTCGGCATCCAGTACCTGGTCGGGATGATCGTGTACTTCTGCACGGGCGGCCTGTTCGCGATGGCGATCAGGACCGAGCTGCTGTCGCCGACCTACCACATCATGAGTTCCAGCTCGTATCTCATGGTGGTCGGCGAGCACGGCACGATGATGATGATGATGATGTCGTCGGTCGTGCTCGGGCCGTTCGGCCAGTACCTGATGCCGCTGATGATCGGGTCCAAGCGGATGGCGTTCCCCCGCCTGGAGGCGCTCTCGTTCTGGCTGACCCCCGCCGCCTACGTGGTGCTGCTGTCCGGCGTCCTGCTCGGCGGGTTCCCGACCGGCTGGACCGGCTACGCGCCGCTGAGCGTCCAGGCCACGGAGGGGATGGATGCCTATGCGGTGGCGTTCGGCATCATGGGCGTATCGCTGATCCTGGCCGGGTTCAACATCTTCGTCACCGTGATCAACTACCGGGCGCCAGGCATGCGCTGGAGTCGGCTGCCGATGTTCGTCTGGTCCATGATCACCGTCTCCTTCCTGATGGTTCTGTCCGTGCCGGTCCTGGTCGGCGGGCTGTACATGCTCGTCACCGACCGCACCGTGCAGACCGCGTTCTACGTGAACCAGCTCGGCGGCAGCAGCTACCTGTACGAGAACCTGTTCTGGTTCTTCGGCCATCCCGAGGTGTACATCCTCGCGCTGCCCGGGTTCGGCATCGTGTCGGAAATCATCCCGGTGTTCTGCCGCAAACCCCTGTTCGGCTACCGGGTCGCCGGGGCCGGCATGATCGGGGTGGCCCTGCTCAGCTTCTTCGTCTGGCAGCACCACCTGTTCGACAGCGGCATCAACCCGGAGATGCGGCCGCTGTTCATGCTGACCACAGAACTGATCTCCATCCCGACCGGGTTCATCTACCTGGTGGCGATGGGCACGTTCTGGAAGGCGAAGATGCGGCTCACCGTCCCGATGTGCTTCGCGCTGGCGCTGTACTTCAACTTCCTGATCGGCGGCATCTCCGGGGTGTTCCTGTCCGACGTCCCGGCCGACACCACCGAGCACGGCAGTTTCTTCGTGATGTCGCACTTCCACTACACGATCATGGGCGGGCTCATCTTCGCCTTCATGGGGGCCTGCTACTACTGGCTGCCGAAGATGATGGGCATCAAGCTGAACCAGACGCTGGGCTACATCCACTTCTGGACCATGTTCATCTTCTTCAACTCGACCTTCCTGCCGCTGTTCGCGGTGGGCATGCTGGGCCAGCCGCGCCGGGTCTTCGAGTACGCACGGAATCTGCAGCCACTGAACGACTGGGTGTCGATCTCCGCGTTCCTGCTTGGCGGCTCGGTCCTGATCTTCTTGATCAACTTCATCTGGTCCACGGTGATCGTCCGGGAGAAGGAGACCGGCAACCCGTGGAATTCGCGGGGCCTGGAATGGCAGGTCTCCTCGCCCCCGCCGCCAGGTAACTTCGAGCACATCCCGGTGGTGCTCGCGGGCCCGTATGACTATGGCGTGAAGGACGCGCCCGCGGTCGCTGACCTGCACCCGCCAGTGGGTGTGGTGAGTGCGTCGTACGCGACCACTGGCGCCGGAGTGGAGGCATAGTCATGGCCGAGCAGACAACACAGCCGTCCTCCGAACTGGACCGGACAGCTGAAGAGGCCGGCTTTTACCACGAGGCGGCACTCAATGCCGCGTGGACCGGGGCCCGGTTCGCGCTGGGCGCCCTGTCGTTCCTGTATGGGTCGTTCGCGTTCGCGTACTTCTACCTGCGCTCGATCAACTCGAGCAACCGGTGGACGGGCTCCGGCTACCATGCGCCACAGATGGGGTATGGAGCCACGATCCTCGCCCTGGTCGTGGTCAGCGCCATCGTCCAGTACGTGGCGCTGACGCGGATCAAGGCAGGAGCCAAGAGCGCCTGGCAGGTCGGCGCCCTGGTCGCGCTGGTTCTTGGGGTGGCCGCTGTCGCGCTGCAGATCGTCCAGCTGCTGAACCTCCCGTTCCCGCCCGGCAGTTCAGGTTTCTCCAGCGTGTTCACCGGCTTCTACCCGGTGATGCTGGTCAGCTGGCTGGCTGCGATGATCTGGCTGGAGATCCTGCTGATGCGCGCCCGGCCGCTCCCGGCGATCTCTTTCGTGGAACAGCCGCCCACCTATGCTGAGGCGTTCGCGGTGCAGCGCTTCCAGTCCTCGTTGAGCGCCTTCACGCTGATCTGGAATTACCTGGCCGCGGTTACGATCCTCTTCTTCGTGCTGTTCTACCTCATCGCTTGATTTCTGCCCTGGTCGAAGCGGGGAAAGGAGAGGCCCGGCCGGAAAGGCTCACGTCCGCGTCAGCCAGTCGGCGGCCGCAACCGTCATGAACATGGTTGTCTCGCATTGGTCGGCTAACGCGGCGGTTCTCGCCGGGTGCCTGGTGGTCGCTGCCGTGCACCTGGCCGGGCTGCGCGGCCTGCTGACAGACGCCCGCCGCGGTGGTGCGCCGCTGCCGCGTGGGCTGGCGCGAGAGGCGATCGCCTTTTACTGCGGGCTGCTCGCGGTGCTGCTGGCCCTGGTGTCACCGCTCGGCTACTGGGCGGGGACCTTCATCTGGGTCCGCGTGCTGCAGGACATCCTGCTCGGCGTGGTGGCACCGCCGCTGATCGTGCTGGGTGCCCCGTGGCTGGTGCTGTGGCGTGGCCTCGGCCGGGCACGTCACCAGGACGGGTCCGCAGTGGCGGGCACGGAGTCAGCGGGCGTGGTCCAGCCCCGCTGGCTCAGCTGGCCGGTTGCAGTGACCGCACTGTTCGTCCTGGTCTGGTGCGGGTGGTACGTTCCGGCCCTGTACGACGCCGGGCTGCACCACCCGCTGGTGCTCGCCGCGCAGGCCATTAGCTACCTTGGCGTGGGTGTGCTGTTCTGGCTTCAGCTCATCGGCTCCCGGCCGCTGCGCCCCCGGTTCGGGCCGCTCCACCGGGTCATGCTCATCGCCGCCACGGTGCTCTGCAGCACCATCCTGGGCATGGTGCTCGGCTTCGCCGCGAACGTCATTTACCCCGCTTACCGCGGGGTAGGGAGCCATCATCTGCTCACCGTCGCCGGGGATCAGCAGCTCGGCGGGGCGGAACTGTGGGTCCTGGTATTGCTGCCGTATGTGATCGCGGGAGTTGCCCTGCTCGTCAGATGGCTGAATGACGAGGAGTCGCAGGCCCTCACGCTTGGCCTGGACCGGATGCTCCGGCCACCGAAGTCCGCCTGGCCCACCCGGACCGGGTGGAGATGAATCAATTGTTGGCTCCCAGCAGGAGGCTAAAGTGCATGGCGTGATCTCCGCGATACAGGTGTCGTACTATCCACTAGGCGCGCAGGTGATGACGCTGGTCCTGCCGCTGGGCTTCTTCATCCTGGTGATGATGGCCCTGTACTTCATCTTCACCAGGCCGCACACGATTCCGGGACACCGGCCCGTCAGCGGTGCCAGGCCGGTTGCTCCGCCTTCCGGAGCGGCACCGTCCACCGCGGCAGCTACCGGTTTTCCCACCGCGACTGCGGGCGGCGGGCCGGAGCCGCTGGCTGACCGGGGAACCCCGCCGGTGGTGGGCGCGGCTGGTGACGACACCGCGGTCGACGACACCGCTGCCGACGGGACCGCATCAGGTGAAGCAGGACCGACTGAGAGCTCGGAGGGCTCGGAGTGACTCCAGCGACCGAGGCGCTGCCCGCAGTGGCGGGGCGCCGCTCCGCCCGGGTGGTCGCCCGGTCGCTCTTCGCGCTGACCAAGCCGAGGATCATCGAGCTTCTCCTGGTCACCACAGTGCCCACGATGCTGCTCGCGCAGCGCGGGCTGCCCGGGGTCCGGGTGCTAGTCGTCACCCTGGTCGCCGGTGCCTGCGCGGCTGGCAGCGCGAACACCTTCAACTGCTACATCGACCGTGACATCGACGCGATCATGCGGCGCACCGCGCGGCGCCCGCTGACCGGCACGGGACGCGATCCCGCGGTCATCAAGCCGGCCGAGGCGCTCCTCTTCGGGATCGTGCTCGGTGCCGTGTCCACGGTGCTCCTCGGCACGCTGGTGAACTGGCTGTCCGCGGTGCTCGCGGACACCGCGATCCTGTTCTACGTCTTCGTGTACACGCTCGGGCTCAAGCGCCGGACGCCGTCCAACATCGTCATCGGCGGCGCCGCTGGCTGCTTCCCGGTGCTCATCGGCTGGTCCGCGGTCACCGGCACGGTGAGCCTGCCCGCTGTCGTCCTCTTCGCGGTGATCTTCTTCTGGACGCCGCCGCACTTCTGGGCGCTGGCCATGAGGTTCCGCGAGGACTACGCCGCGGCCCGGGTGCCCATGCTGCCAGTGGTCGCCTCGCCGGCCGTGGTGGCGCGGAAGATCCTCATCTACTCCTACGTCATGGTCGTGGTCACCCTCGGCCTCGCGCCCTACGCCGGGTGGGTCTACACCGCCTGCGCGCTGGCCCTCGGTGCCTGGTTCCTGGCCGAAGCCCATCGGCTGAACGCCCGGGTGGCCGCGATGCCCGACGCCCGCGGCGTCGGCGCCGCCACCCCGGAGAGCGCCCCGGGCAGCGCCGGGGTGACCGAGGGGGCGTGCGCCGGCCTGGTCCAGCCCAGCGCCAATCCGGCCCCGATGCGCCTGTTCCACCTGTCCATCGCGTACCTGACGCTGCTCTTCGCGGTCATCGCTGTCACCGCGCTGCTGCCCTGGGGGAGCTGGTAAGGCGGGGCAGCAGCACCACCGCGCGCAGCCCGGGGGCCGCATCCTCCAGCCAGGCTGACCCCCCGTGGGCCTGCGCGGTGGCCCGCACTATGGCCAGCCCGAGCCCGGCGCCGCCAGCATCGTCGCCGTCCCGGCTGCGGGCGGCCTCCAGCCGGGTGAAGCGGCCGAAGGCCCGCTCCCGGTCCGCCGGGGGAATGCCAGGGCCGTCGTCGCTCACGGACAGGCGCGCGCTCTGCCCTTCCCTGGCCACCGAGACACGCACCCCGGACCGCGCGTAACGCACCGCGTTGTCGATCAGGTTGCCGAGCATCCTGCGCAGCCCGTCCGCGTCCCCGGTCACCGCGGCTGGCTCCGCGCCGGCCAGCTGCACCGGGACCCGGGCCTCCGCGTACCGGCTGACCTCGGCGCAGGCCAGGCCGGTGAGGTCGACACTGCGGTCCGCCGCGCGCCGCCCGTCACGCTCGTCCAGCCGGGCCAGCGCCAGCAGATCCTCGGCCAGCTTGGCCAGCCGGAGCGTGTCGGCGAGCACGTCGCCCGCGGTCTGCCGCCAGTCCTGGCTGTCCGGGTGGTCCAGGGCCACCTCCAGCTGAGCGCGGATGCTGGCGATCGGGCTGCGCAGCTCGTGCGCGGTGTCGGAGACCAGCCCCCGCTGCCGTTCCTGTGCCGCGCCGAGCCTGCTCAGCATGTCGTTGAGGGTCACCGCGAGGCTGCGCACCTCGTCACGTGCCTCCGGCACGGGCAGCGCGCGGGGCCGCCCGGTGCGGGTGACATCCTGCGCGCCCCGGCGCAGTTCAGCGATGGGCCGCAGGGTGGAACCCACGATCAGCCAGCTCGCCCCGGCGAGCAGGAGCAACAGCACCGGAGTGCCGATGATCAGCGCCCTGGCCAGCGTGGCCAGGCTGTCGCCCACCTGGTCGTAGGCGACCGCGGCGATCACGATGCCGCCGCCGCGGGTGGCGGCGGTCGCGACCCGGACCGTGTCGGGAAGGCCGAACGGGCGGCCGTTGAGGAACACGGCTCTGCCGTCGCGGGCGTTGGCCGCCGCCACGGCCCGCGGCAGCAGCGCCACCAGCCGGTCCGCGTCCGGCGACACGTCCACGATCCGGCCCCGGGCGTCGAGCACCTGCACGGTGATCGTCCCGGGGACGACCGGCACCGGGTCAGGCAGCCGGTGCGCGTCGGCCAGCGCGGCGACTTCCCGTGCTCCCTGCCGCGCCGAGTTGTCCAGCCCGCGGATCAGCGAAAGCCGCAGCGCGCTGCTGAGCAGCAGCGCGGCCGCGGCCAGGGCCAGCGCCAGCCCCGCCGTGGAAGCCAGCGTGACCCGCGCCCGCAGGCTGCGCCGCCGCCACCAGCCCGCCAGCACGCCCACCCCGGATCCTCCCGCGGCCCGGTCAGGCCACCGTCAGCCGCCGTCGGCGGCGAGCCGGTAGCCGGCCCCCCGCACGGTCTGCAGCGCGTTGCGTCCGAACGGCGCGTCGATCTTGCGCCGCAGGTAACCCGCGTACACCTCGACGACGTTGAGGTCGAGCGAATCATAGGAGTCCCACACGTGCTCCAGCAGCTCGGACTTGGCCACGACCTCCCCGGCGCGCCGCATCAGGTACTCCAGCACGGCGAACTCGCGCGCGGTCAGGTCGACGTCGGCGTCCCCGCGGCGCACCCGCCGCGTTGCCGGGTCCAGTGAGAGGTCGCCCGCCCGCAACTGCGCTGGCCGGGGGGCCGCGCCACGCCGGAGCAGGGCGCGCAGCCGGGCGGCCAGCACGACATAGGAAAACGGCTTGGTCAGGTAGTCGTCGGCGCCCAGGTCCAGCCCGTCCGCCTGGTCGTACTCGCCGTCCTTGGCGGACAGGATGAGGATCGGCACCCAGTTCTCGTCCGCGCGCAACTGCTTGCACACCGCGTAGCCGGAGATCTTGGGTAGCATGAGGTCGAGCACCACGGCGTCATAGTCGCCCTCGCGGGCGGCGTGCAGGCCGTCCTCCCCGTTGTGGGCGAGGTCGACCGCGAAGCCCTCCGCGGCCAGGCCGCGCCGGACGGCAGCCGCCAGCCTCCGTTCGTCCTCCACGACGAGCACCCGCACGGCCCCGAGAGTACCCGCCCCGCTCTCAGTTTGCGCACAGGCGGCGTGTTGCATGATGGATAAGGCAGGGCCCGCCGCAGGAGCACCCCAGCGGGAGTGCCCACGCGAGCCATGCCGGGCCGCTCATGGCCTGCCCGACGAGCCTGTCCGACGAGCCTGTGCGGCTATCCCGCACAGGGGAGTGAGGTTGCGATGAATTCCCTGCCGACGGTTTCCCGGCGTGCGAGGTGGGCGGTACCCGTGGGTGCCGTGGCCGTCGCGGCGGCGGTGACGGCCGGGTCCATGATCAGTGTTGCCCAGGCGTCCCCGGAACTGCCGCTGCGCACCCCCGCGCAGTTGCTCGCGGCAGTGGCCGGGCGGACCGCGCCGCCACCGGCGCTCACCGGCACCGTCGTGGAGACCGCGTCACTCGGCATCCCGCAGCTTCCCGGAACCAGCAACATGAACTCGATGATGTCCCTGCTCTCCGGGTCGCACACGATCAAGGTCTGGTACGCCAGCCCCACGCACCTCAGGCTGGCGGTCCCCGTGTCGCTGAGCGAGACCGACCTCATCCGCAACGGCCGCCAGGTGTGGCTGTGGCAGAGCAGCTCGAACAGCGTGACGAAGATGCAGCTGCCGGCCAAGGCCGGCCAGGCCGCGCCGGCCACCCCGGTGCCCACCCAGCTGCCACTCACCCCGCAGCAGGCGGCCAGCCAGGCGCTCGCGGCGGTCGGCCCGAGCACCGCGGTGAGCGTGCAGCGCAACGTGACAGTGGCCGGCCAGGCCGCCTACCAGCTGGTGCTCTCGCCGAAGGCCGGCAACTCGCTGATCGGCAAGGTGAGCATCGCCATCGACGCGGCGAAGAACGTCCCGCTGCGGGTCCAGGTGTTCGCCAGGGGCGCGCGCAGTGCGGCGTTCCAGGTCGGCTTCACCTCGATCTCCTACGTCGCACCCGCCGCGGCGAACTTCAGCTTCTCCGCCCCGGCCGGCGCCAAGGTGAAGGTGGTCACGCCGCCCAGCCAGCCGGCCGGCCACCCGGCGAAGGCCAAGGTGAGCGGGCAGTACCAGGTGATCGGCAAGGACTGGATGTCCGTGGCGGTGCTTCCCGCCTCCGCGCTCTCCGGGCTCACCGGGGCCGGCAACGTGGCGGGCGCGGCAGGCCAGGCGGCACAGTCGGCGGCCAGCGGGTCGGGCGGCAGCGGTGAGAACGCCGCGATCATGTCAGCCCTGCTCGGCTCGGCCAGGTCGGTGCACGGTGCGTGGGGCAGCGGGCGGCTGCTGCACACCAGTCTGCTGTCCGTCCTGATCACCAGCACCGGCCACGTGCTGATCGGCGCGGTCGCGCCGTCGGTGCTGTACAGCGCCGCGGCCCAGGTCAAGTGAGCACGGGCCAGGTGAGCACGGGCCAGGTGAGCACCGGCCAGGCAGGCACCGGCCAGGCAGGCACCGGCACCGCGGCCAGCAGCCAGCCTGCCGCCACGGGCGCGGAGGCCCCCCCGGCGATCGTCACCACCGGGCTGACCAAGCGGTTCCGTGGCGGCCAGCTGGCCGTGGTCGATCTGGGCATGGTCGTCCCGCGGGGCAGCGTCTACGGCTTCCTGGGCCCGAACGGGTCCGGCAAGACCACCACCATCAGGATGCTGCTCGGCCTGGCCTACCCGACCCGGGGCAGCCACCTGCTGCTCGGCGTCCCCATGCCGGCCGGGGCGGTCCAGGTGCTGCCCCGGGTGGGCTCGCTGGTCGAGGGACCCGCGTTCTACCCGCAGCTGTCCGGCTGGGACAACCTGGCCCGGGTGGACGCGGCCGACCGGACCGCCGACCCGCGCACCGCCGGGGAACGGATCAGCGCGGCGCTGGACCGGGTCGGGCTGCTCGCCGCCAGGAAGAAGCACTACCGCGCGTACTCCCTCGGCATGAAGCAGCGGCTGGCGATCGCAGCCAGCCTGCTCCGGCCCCGCGAGCTGATCATCCTGGACGAGCCCACCAACGGCCTCGACCCCCAGGGCACCCGCGAGGTCCGCGGGCTCATCCGGGAGATCGCCACCGATGGCATTACCGTGCTGGTCTCCTCCCACCTGCTCGCGGAAGTGGAGCAGATCTGCACCCAGGTGGGCGTGATGCGGACCGGGCGGCTGGTGTTCCAGGGCTCGCTGGAGGAACTGCGCGCCCGCGGCGCCGCCCGGATCCGGGTCCAGACGACGGAGGAGGCGCGGGCCGCCGAAGTGCTCGGCAAGCTCGGGCTGGCCGACGTACGGACCGCCAACGGTGAGGCCTCCGCCGCCCTGGGAGACCAGCTTCCACAACGTATCTGCCGTGAACTCGTCTACGCCGACGTCCCGGTAGCTGGGCTGGACACGCCCCGTCCGAGCCTGGAGGAACTGTTCGTCGGGCTCACCGGGGAGGGCTTCGATGTCGACGGCTGAGCTGACGGCCGCCCCGGACGGCGGGGCACTGGCCCAGGGCCAGCGCTCCCCTGGCGGCGCCCGATCCTGGTTCCGGTTGCTGGGCTCGGAGGTGCGCCTGATCTTCCGGCGCTGGCGCAACCTGGCCCTGCTGGGAGTGCTGGTGGTGCTCCCGGTGGTGCTCGGCATCGGGCTGCGGGTGTCCACCCCGCACGGCGGCGGTGGCGGGCCCGATTCGACGTTCTTCGCCCAGCTCGCCGGGAACGGGGTGTTCCTGGCGTTCATCGCGCTGACCATCCTGCTCACCCTGGTGCTGCCGCTGGTGGTCGCGGTCGTGGCGGGCGACTCGATCGCCGGCGAGGCGGGGCTGGGCACGCTGCGCTACCTGCTCACCGTGCCCGCGGGGCGGACCAGGCTGCTCTTCGTCAAGTTCACCGCAGTGGTGTTGTTCGGCCTGTTCGCGTCCCTGCTGGTGACCGCGGTGTCGCTGATCATGGGCGTGATCTTGTTCCCGGTCGGGCCGGTGACGCTGCTGTCCGGGACGACCGTGCCGCTGGCCGAGGGCCTGCTCCGGCTGCTGTACGTCGCGCTGTACGTGGCCGCGGGGCTGGCCGCGCTCGGCGCGATCGGGCTGGCGATCTCCACCTTCACCGAGCACGCGATCGGCGCGATCGCGGCGATCCTGGTGCTCGCGGTGGCCAGCGAGGTGGCTGACAGCGTCTCCCAGTTCGCCGTGATCCACCCCTACCTGCCGACGCACTTCTGGCTGTCCTTCGACTCCCTGCTCCGCTCGCCGATCGCCACCGCCGACCTGCTGCACGGGCTGCTGTCCTTCGCCGTCTACATCGTCATCTTCGTCGCGATCGCCTGGGCCCGCTTCACCAGCGCCGACGTCACCAGCTAAGCCAGCCGCAACCCGCTCTGCGACCCTTGACTACGCCGCATTGCGCCGCGACGCCCGCAGGGCGCCCTTGGCACGCCCGCCCGGGAGCAGGCAATCAAAGGCCCGGGGGCCACGCCGCGGTGTGCTCATACGGGTCCCCACCTGTGTTGTTCCAGCATTCGAAGCACAGCGGGGAGGAGCAGCCCCATGATTCGGGCCACAGGTTGCTGCGGTGGTGCGGCGGCGCGCCCGGGTCGGCGAGGGTGCCGTAGGTGACGATGACCTCAGCGGGCCGTCCGGCGTTGCGGTGTTCCCGGCTGTTGCACAGGTGGCGGGCCAGTGGCGTGGTCAGGGTGATCTCGTCGCGGCCGGGGAACGGCGTGGTCACCTGCGCTGCCCGGTGGTGGCCATCCCCGCGTGCAGATCGGCGGGCTGGAGGAACGGGTCGCGGATAGCGGGCCGCCATTCGGTGATCGGGACTACCCCGGGCGGGACGAGGGGCAGCCCGCCGAACAGGTCGGTGACCTGGGCGTGGCTGCGGGGGACGATGGATGCGGGGACGAGGGTGTTGTAGGCGTCCACTCCGGCGGTGACTGCCTCGGGGGCGAAGTCTGCGGTCAGGTGGGAGATGACCACAAGGCTGCCGGGGGCTAACGCGCCGGCCAGCGTGGCGACGATCCGGGCCGGGTCGTCGGTGTCGGGGATGAAATGCAGGACGGCGAGGAGGAGCAGCGCGGCGGGCTGGGAGAAATCCAGTGTCCGGGCTGCTTCCCGCGCGATGGTGGTGGTGTCGTGCAGGTCAGCGTCGATGTAATCGCAGGAGCCCTCGGGAGCGCTGGTGAGCAGCGCGCGGGCGTGCGCGAGCACGAGGGGGTCGTTGTCCGCGTAGGCGATGCGGGCCTGCGGGATGAGGCCCTGGGCGATCTCATGGGGGTTGTCCGGGGCTGGGAGCCCGGTGCCGATGTCGAGGTACTGCTGGATGCCACGCTCCCTTGCCAGGTACCGCACAGCGCGTGCCATGAAGTGGCGGTTAGCGAGCGCCCCGGCGACTACTTGCGGGCGGCAGCGGATGACGTCCCCGGCGGTCTTCCGGTCGGCCTCGTAGTGATCCTTGCCGCCGAGCCAGAAGTTGTAGACGCGGGCCGGGTGCGGGATGCCCGGGTCAAACCCGGAGCGGGCTGTCAGGTCATGGTTACTCACAAAGAGTGATCATTGTTTCACGTGGCGCGGGTGACCAGGGACGGCGGGTACCAGCCGGGGGGTCATTCCGGGCGGCGGTGATACGGCGCGTACCAGTCAGGGTCTACCGAGGCGGCGAGTTCGCGGAGCGCGGGTGAGAGGCGCTTTTGCTGTTCGCACAGGTCGGCGACGAGTGAGCGGGCAACGCCCTGGTGGCGGAACCACACCGGGGCGAGCGTGCGTGCTTCGGACAGCACTGCGGTTGCTGCTGCGGGGTGGCGTGCGTCGGTGTGTGCCTGGGCGACGTCGAGAAGGTGGCGGCCGTAGGAGATGCCGGCCAGGTCCCCCGGGCCGATCTTGCGGGCGGCGGTGAGTGCCTTCGCGGGCTCGCGGGTGACGGCGTAGGCGTGGCATGCCTGCATGTGAACCGTGGCCGGGGCGAAGGACGTCTGGTAGATGGCAACCCTGCGGCCGAGGCGTTCGGCGCCGGCAGAGGCGAGTGAGATGTACTGCGTTACGTCCCGTCCGGCTGCTGCGGCTGGTGCCAGGGCCGTCATGAGCAGGTGGCCCCATGCCGCTACATGGTTGGCAGGGGCGGAGAAGCTGGGCTCGATGCGGTCAGCGACGGTGACGGCCAGCTGCTCGGATTCCGCGAGCCGCCCCTGGTGCAAGAGCACCCACGCGAAGGTGCCTTCGAGGATGGCGTGCAGCAGCTCGTCATTGCTGGCCGTGGCGGCGGTGACGGCGCGCTCCGCGCCCAGGGCGGCGAGGTCTTCTTTGCCCATGTGCACCATGAGCGCGGCACCGAGATCATAAGCCTGGGCCAGCACGCTGTATCCCGGGGGACCCGCCAACTGTGCAGTGAGCCGGGCTTCACCGATCAGACCGGGAAGCATGGCAGTCAGCGGCGCGAAGTTGCCACCCCAGTACAGACGGGCAGCTTCCGCGAGAGCAGCGCGCAGCTCCGGGAGCGGCGTGGGTTCGCCGTCATCACTGCTCAGGTTGATGCCGGGCAGCAGCGAGGGGGACAGGAGGGTGTCGCGGATAGCGAGGATGCTCGCGCCCTCGCGGTGGCCGTCGAGCCGGGGGTGGTTGTCGAGCAGTTCGGAGAGCGGGATATCAAGCGCGGTGGACAGCCTGGTGAGGACGGACAGGCGTGGTTGCCGCCGTCCCTGCTCAATCTTGGCGATCATGACTTGGCTGACACCGGACAGGTGTGCGAGTTCTTCCTGGGTGAGGGAGTTCTCCCGGCGTTTCCTGCGGAGCCGGTCGCCAAGCCCGCCAGTGTCAGACATTGGGCGCTAACCTCCCGGTTCCGGTGCCCCTCACATCCGAGGCTAGGCCATGCGCGCGGAAGCTGGCCCGTGCCATGGCCTGTTCCGCGCTCGCCGGGTTGCGCCTAAGCCATGGTTTCGGTCTGTACCGCCGCTTGTTCCTCGTCTGCGTCGTGTCCTGGTTGTGCGTTTGGTGGTTGTGGCCGCGCTTGCGCGGCCCTCGGGTGGGCCCGGAGGGGTGTTAAGGAAGGGGGGTTGCGGGGGGAAACCATGAGGGGAATCCCTGGTGGCTGTGGGGCACTCCAGGGTTCTCCTGGTGTCCCCCCGCCCGTTCCCCCGCCTTCTACGTACCTGAGCCGCTGGAGCTGTTCCCGACCTCACCCTCGGGGTCACTGGTGGGGGTGAGGTCGGGAACAGGGAAGCGGCGGCTCCTTCCCACTTTCCCGCACAGGTAGGCGGGGGAACAGTTCTGTGGTCAGGGCCGCACTGTTGCCGCACGGCGTGTGTAGCCGCTGTGTCTGGGCTGTGTGGTTTCCGGGATGGCTGTGGCAACCGCAGTAGTGGAGCATGATCATTTTCGTAGCGTTGCGGGCAGGTGTCGGTTTGTGTGGTGGAAGCTCGCCGTGTTCTGGCGGGATCGCGTGGGAGACTCCGACGTGTGAGTCCGCAGAACGTACGTGGTAAGGGCGTGCCAGCGAGCGGTGATGTCCCGGAGGAAGCCGGGCATCTTCCAGCCGATGCGGTCGTTGTACGTGGTGGAGTGATGGGTAGAGAGGGCTTGATACGGAGCGCGAGGAAGTATGCGGACCAGAACGAGGGGGTCTACGGGATCACCGTGTGGTCTTGGCCGAGCCTGACGGCGGGTGAAATTGCACAGCGGGTGAAGAACATGTATCCGCCAGGTAAGAATCCGGTTGGGCATCGGCAACTGCGGCAGTCAACTGCTGGGATGGTCCGAGACGAGTCGCCAGATGGTCGCGCGTTTACGCTGAACAAGACGGGCCCAGATGGTCATTACACGCTCACTTTCCCGTCGGAGCCGACTGATGGAGACTGGGAGCGGCTTGAGAGCATGTTTGCGCGGCCTGAGCCGAACCCAGCCTCAGAATGAGGGTGATGAGGATGCCAGACTTGCCGGAGGTGGTGCGGGTCTACGTCGACTTCAACGACATGGATCTGCAGGGGAGGTTTTTCACGCTGCCTGAGGATGCCGATAACCCTCTGGGACTGCACTCGCAGGTCCTGTTGCATGATGACGAGGGCAACACCGCGCGTGGGCAGGTCGTTGAGACGAGAGATCGGGGTCGGGCGATCGTAGAGATGACGGCAGGGACGTGGCGTAGCGCGGGAGCCGCGAACGCTGCCAGCCCCGGGCCATCCTTTCAAGATCAGGTAACCAGCCTGTTGGCTTCCTACCTTCGGGCGCCTGGTTCGTTCTGGGGAGGGTATCGCCAGTCACTGGCCCCTGCGGGGGTCCTGGCTACGGCGGCTACCCCAGCTTTGGGCCTGTCTCAGCCTCGGGGTGCTGTACTTTCTCCCTGTGAGTGAAGTCTCTGACGCCGCTACGGTTCGAATGCTGATCGCAGACTATGCGGTGGCGGATGCAGCCGGGAAGGTTAACGTAATCGGTGGGGGTTTGACCGGCCTCGGCAGGAACCCAAGCACTGGGTTGACGCCTCCGTTCGCACTTTTCGTGTCTGTGTCTGTCCCGCCACATCTCTACAACGCTGAGTGCTCGGTAGAGATCATCCTGGAGGATGCGGGCGGGACGTTGGTGGCGTTGCCCGGTCTTGCCCCAGGCTTGCCTCCCCAGCCGGTCCGGGTGGGTCAGGCTGTCAGGTTTAGTGAGCCGAGGTTCCCGCAGCCGGTGAACGCACCGGCAAGATTCTTGCCTGCACGCACTCAGTGGGCGATGAGCTTCTCGCCCGGTCTGCCTTTGGCAGAGGGGCAGGGGTACATGTGGCGCGTGAAGATCGACGACGAGGCTAACGAGGAGTGGACAGAAAGGTTTGTTGTCCTCGGGAACGTCGCGGGGCCGGTGCTGGGCTGAGACCAGTCGGCTAAGCACGTAGAGCAGTGTTGGCACTGACACGCTTGGCATAGCGCGTCGTGCAAGGGTCTAGGTGGTGGAGCGCGCCCGGGCGCGCGCTCTTGGCCTTGGCTGACGGTGGCGGGAAGTGTGAGCGGGCAGCACCGCAGCCTGGTGGGGGGTGGGTGGGCCGCCTTGGCCGGCTGGTGTGGTTCCTTGTGGCCGGGCCGCGCAGGCGCGCCCGTTGGGCTTGTGTCCGCGCGGCCGGGCTGAGTACTCCTTGTCGCTAGCCTGGCGTGGGTGGTCTCGGTCGGCCGGTCATAGCTGGGCTGTCCACTCGATGATCAGGTCCCGGCTGGCGCGGCTGCAAGCCTGTTCGGACTCTCCCTGTACCCCTATAGCGACAGCAATCCCATGATCACCAGCGGAACCAGGGGAGAATTATCCCTTAAGGTCCGGAAAGTCCTCTTCCCAGAACTCCAGGGTGCCGCGCGGGCCGGCGGCGGGCACGCCTGGGGTGGCAGCTGCGTCTTGAGTGGGCAGCGTGCCTGGAGTGGCAGCTGTGGCTTTGGTGCTCAGCATGGCCGGTGTGCCTTGGGTGGCCGAGGTGGTTTGTGCGGTGGGCGCGACCGCGCCTGGCTGGCCGAGGCGGTCGGTTTCCTGGGCGCGCAACTCCACCCGGCGGATCTTGCCGGAGATGGTCTTCGGCAGTTCGCTGAACTCCAGCCGGCGGATCCGCTTGTACGGGGCGAGGCGCTGCCGGGCGTAGCCGAGGATCGCCAGCGCCACCTCCGGTGACGGCTGGACGTCGGCCGCCAGCGTGACGTAGGCCTTGGGCACGGCGAACCGCATCGGGTCAGGTGAGGGCACCACGGCGGCCTCGGCCACCGCTTCGTGCTCGATGAGCACGCTTTCCAGCTCGAACGGCGAGATCCGGTAGTCCGACGCCTTGAACACGTCGTCGGTGCGGCCCACATACGTGAGGTAGCCATCGCTGTCCCGGCTGGCCACGTCCCCAGTGTGGTAGTACCCGCCGCGCATGGCCCCGGCGGCCCGCTCGTCGTCACCCCGGTAGCCCGTCATCAGGCCGAGCGGCCGCCGGGACAGGTCCAGGCAGATCTCGCCCTCCTCGGCGGGCTTGCCGGTCAGCGGGTCGACCAGCGCCACCGTGTAGCCGGGCAGCGGGCGGCCCATGGACCCAGGGCGCAGCGGCTGGCCGGGGGAGTTGCCCACCTGCGCGGTCGTCTCGGTCTGCCCGTACCCGTCCCGGACAGTGATCTGCCAGGCCCGGCGCACCTGCTCGATCACCTCGGGATTGAGCGGCTCGCCCGCCGCCACGCACTCGCGCAGCATGCTCACGTCGCAGGCGGTCAGGTCGGACTGGATGAGCATCCGCCAGACCGTGGGCGGCGCGCAGAACGTGCTGACCGCGCACTCCCCGATCGCGTCCATCAGCAACTGGGCGGAGAACCGCTCGTAGCCGAGCACCAGCGCGGTCGCCCCGGCGTTCCACGGCGCGTACACGTTGCTCCAGGCGTGCTTCGCCCACCCCGGTGAGGAGATGTTCAGGTGCACGTCGCCGGGCTGCAGCCCGATCCAGTACATGGTGGACAGGTGGCCGACCGGGTAGGACGCGTGCGTATGCTCCACCAGCTTGGGCTGGGCGGTGGTACCGGACGTGAAATACAGCAGCAACGCATCGCCTGCCCCGGTCACTCCATCCGGGGTGAACCGGCGATCCGCCTCGGCCGCCTCGGCGTAGCCGTGCCACCCGGCCGGGGGCTCCGCGCCGGGGCTGGTGCTGACCGCGATCCGCGTCCAGTCTCCCCGGACGTCGCGGAATCTGGGGGTGTGCGCGTGCTCGGTGATCACGTGCCGGACGTCGCCGCGGGCGACCCGGTCGGCGAGGTCCTCCGGGCCGAGCAGGGTGCTCGCCGGGATGATCACCACGCCGAGCTTCATGGCGGCGAGGATGATCTCCCACAGCGGCGCGATGTTGCCCAGCATGAGCAGCAACCGGTCGCCCCGGCGGGCGCCGAGGCCGCGCAGCCAGTTGGCGGCCTGGCTGGAGCGGGCGGCCATCTCGCCGTAGCTGACCCGGGCGGCGGCATCGGAGTCCGCGACGATGCGCAGGGCATCGCGCTCCGGGTGCTCGGCCGCTGTGACATCGAACCAGTCCAGTGCCCAGTTGAACTCCGCCAGGTCCGGCCAGGAGAACTCGCCCATCGCGGCCGGGTAATCCTCGCGGTGGCGCAGCAGCAGGTCGCGGGCGGCGCGGAAGGCAAGCGTCGGTGATTGCGCATCAGTCATGTGATCATCGTGGCAGTTCTGGCCGCAGTACGGGAATACAAGTGCTCCCGTGGTTTGCGTCAGGGCCGCTCCCGGGACGGATCAGGCCCGTTTCGCGGGTTGACCGCCCGGCCGTGGCCGCGCGGCGCGAACCGCGCCACCAGCCGCCGGGTGATGGACGGGGCGAGCAGCGCGTCACCCGACCGGACCAGGCGGACCGCGGCCACCAGGTGCAGCACGTCCGGTTCATCCAGGTGTTTGTACCGGCTCCGCACCGGGTGACCGGTCAGATCCGCCAGCCGACCTGCATCCAGGAACTTCGTACCGTCCGGCGTGGCGATCACGCACACGTCCCAGCCATGCTCCTGGGCGGAACCGGCAAACGCCGGAAGCTGCCCGGCTGGCGGGCCACCGCAGGCGATGATGTAGAGGACCGGGTGCGGCCCGACTGCTGACACGAGTGTCCTTCCGGCGCCAATCGTCATTGCGTGCGAGCCACACCATATGTACTGCTCGCCATCTGGTCGAGCGGCGGGCATGCTGCCAGCCGTGACAAGTCCGAGGAGCTCGCGGCGGACATCTGGGGGTGTCGTGGGCGGTTGGAGGGCACTTTCTAGCTATCCTCGCGAGTTGCACTCGTATCGTTGCGCTTCTCGCCAGCGGCCCGCCATCACCATCGCGCGCATGACCCGGCGGGGCTTGGAGGCACCGGAGAGGGGGCACGTGATGCCCCACGAAAGAGGACGACTACGTGACCACCTTCGCGGACGCCGTCAAGGTATTTGGGCACTTCAACGTCGGAAGCTGCCTGCTCGCCGGGATCGAGCCTGCCCAGGACACTCTGCGCGGCCTGGAGACCATCGCCCGGCTTGGGGTTGCTCCATCCCCAACGGTGCTCACCCCTTTCGTCGTCAAGCAGCAAGACATCCCGTTCTGCTACGACCTCGGCACCCTCATCGACGTTCACGCGAGATTCAACGACATCATCGAAAGCTACGGCCTGCCCGTCTTCTCCGGCGTATTCAGCCTCGCCTGAACAGCCACAGCCCGCGGTCACGGCCGCGCGGCATCGGACCTGGCGTCCTCGGTGAGCGGGTCGCTGATCGTCCTGCTCTTCGCCGGCACCTTCCCCCGACTGCCAGGTTTCCATATGGAAAGTCTCGCCAGGTGAAGCTCTGCCAGTCGCTCATCAGTGACTTCGGTCGGCGCACCCATCAGCAGGTCCTGGGCGTTCTGGTTGAGCGGGAAGGCGATCGTCTCCCTGATGTTCGGTTCGTCGGCCAGCAGCATCACGATGCGGTCCACGCCGGGTGCAACGGGTGTCTATCCCCGGCCGTTCTGGGAGTTCATCCACCGCACCCGGCGGCGCCATCCCGGCTATCCGCTGTTCCACACGAACTCCTGCGCCCTGGCCTACGTGCTCGGCCAGCCCGACCGCTTCGGGGTCTTCGGCGGCGAGGTGTGCAGCTTGCGCAACCACTGCCCGGATGCCCAGCGGCACCGTTGCGCAGCTGACGCCATGGGCCGGCCGGTACTGACTGACGCGGCGATCCGCGCAGCGCTCGACCAGCGCGGCCATGCCGGCGTGACATTCGCCCTTGAGCACGCCCGCCGCGAAGTGGTGATCGACGCGCCTCTGCCGACCAGCACCGCCGCCGCCCTGACCCAGGATCTCGGAGTGCGGGTCCGCGTCACGCGGCAGGACAGCGACCCCTACTGGAGCAGCGGCACGGCTGGCGCGCTCCCGCTGATCATCGGGTGATGTGAGATGACCCCCGATGCCCTGGCCAGCGTGCTGACCGACGTCCGCCGTCTCCGGCGCGGATTCGCTGGCACCGCCCCGCAGCCGTGGACCGCAGCGACGGCCGCAGCCGAGCTGACCGTCCAGCTCGGGCACCTGGCGCTGTGCCTGCTGCGCCGCCGGGGAGCCGGCACCACCGGCCTGGCCGACGCACAGCGGCCGATCACCGATGCCGGCGACGAGCTGGCCGACGTGCTGCTGGCCACCTTGAGCGTGACGACTCTGGCCGGTGTGGAACCCGATCCCGTGCCACGGCCAGCTCGCTGCGCCGGCGAGGTCGATGCCCTCCTGCGCCTGCTGGCCGCGGCGGGGCAGCTCGCCGAGGCCGCGATGGTGGGCGAGGGTTTCCGGCACCAGCCCGCCGGGACACCGCCGTCAGTCCAGGCGGCTAGCGCCGCGGCGGTGGCCGCCTGTGACGTGCTGGCCGGCCAACTCGGCCTGGATCTGCTCGCCGAGTTCCGCGCCATGGTGACCGACGCCGAAGCCTTCCTCGCCTCCAGGGACAGCCCCGGATGACCGGCCAGGGCGATTTTGCCACGCATCGCCGTGACGGCGACTACGTGATCAAGGTGCTGGACGTTCAGCATCCGGCGGGTGCCCGGCTCGCAGCCGCCGCGGTCAGTGCCGGCAAGACCGGCATGGACACCTACCTTTCCACACTGCGGGCGGCCGGGGTCACGCTGCCGCCTGACCTGGCGGTAGTGTCCGCCGAGCCGCTGGCGGTGCGGCACCGCTGGGTGGCCGGCCCGGTCCTGCCCGACTGCGCGGGTGCGGACCGGCTGCGATTCGTCGGCGCTGTGGCCGAGATCGCCCAGTGGGTGCATGCCCTGGCAGCGACCGACGCCCGGCTGGATACCAACCTGGCGAACTTCTGCCTCGCCGGCGGACAGGTCGTGCTGGTGGATGTCCTGCCGCCACTGATCCCCAGCGCGGCACCGGAGCCGTCGAACCTGTTCGAGGCGCTGTTCACCGCGCTGTGCTTCGACACCCCGGTGATCCGCAATGCGCTGATCGGCTATGCGGCCCGCGCCTTGCTGCGTTCCCCCGCAGGCACGGCACACCAGCGCGATGATCTCGCCCGCCAGGTGCCGCCAGCATTAGCCGGGCCGTCGGGGACGTCCTTCCCCGCGTCGTGGTTTCGGGCCAGGGCTGTGCTGGCCCTGCGTGCCCTGGCCGGAGAGGTCTCGCCCGGTGTCGCACATGAGTTCTTCACCCTGACCTCCGTGCGAGTGTTCCGCGAGCTGCCCGAGGCACGCCGGGCTCGCCGCATCGGCCACGTCGAACGGGCCATGAAGGAGCTTGCCCTGAAATGACCGCATCCGCTGAACCGCCACAACTTTTGGCCACCTGGGACTGCCATGCGGGTGACGTGGCGTTCGCGATCACCGCGCCCTCCTGGTGGCTGCCAGCCCAGCGCGAGTACCTGTCGGGGTTCGTGACCACGCCACCGGGAGAACTGGACCTGGGCCGGTTCAGCATCCGGGTGCACACCGACGACGACGCATTCCGGCAGATCGTGACGACCGTCGCCAGCTCGCCCGTCACCTGCCAGGTCGAGCCGGTTCCCGGGCTGGTGATGCTGGAGGCCGCGCAGCCGGGCAGCCGCCGGTGCTACGTGATCGCCGTGGACGGCGTGGAGCACCAGCCGGGCGCGTACGCGGTCGCCGCACAGGAGCGGCACATCGACCTTTTCATCCACAGCGGCACCGCCCGCCCGCACCGCTACCCGATCCGGTTCATGCGCGAGGCCATGCTGCGCACCTACGAGGATGCGGGCGGGGTCATCTTCCACGCGGCCGGCGTCGATGCCGGCCGCGCGGGCATCATGGTCAGCGGGCGCCGTGGCGCGGGAAAGACCACGATCACGGCGGCGCTGCTCCGCTCGGCCGGCACGGCCCTGCTGTCCAACGACCGGCTCATCGCCCATCACGGCGAGCACCTGGTCGCCGTGCCGCTCCCCGTGCCGGCCGCCCGGGGAACCATCGAGCATTCCCCGAACTGAAGCACGCCGCGCGTCGCGTGATGGCCGGGACTGCCGACCTGAGCAGGATGCCCGCGAAGTTCGGAACGACCGTCAAGCATGCCTTCACTGCCCGGCAGTTCGCCCAGGCGTTCAACGCCGGCCTGGTCCCCGCGTCCGTGCTGCGGCTCGTCGTGGTGCCGCACCTGACCGACACCAGCGAACCTGCCCGCGTGCGTCACCTGCCCGAGGCGCAGGCACGCCAGGTCATCACGGAGAACTGCTTCACGCCCAGGGATGAGTTCTGGATCCGGCCCTGGCTCATCCCCCGGCAAAGGCCAGACGGCCTGCTCCAGCACCAGGCGGACGCCGCTGTCGGGCACATCACGGTCACCGTGCCCTGCGTCGATGTGAGCTTCGGTGTGCGCAACCCCGTCACCGGACTGGTACGCGCCCTTGAACTGGTCATAGGAGGTATCCGGTGAGCCCACCTGACTGGACAGCGGTAGTGACCGCAGCCGGGAACGCGACACGGTTCCGGCCGTTCAGCACAGCCGTCCCCAAGGAAATGCTGCCAGTCGGGCACCAGCCGGCCGTCGAGCACGTGATCAGGGAATGCATCGCAGCCAAAGCAGCTTCCGTCATCGTCGTCACCCGCCCCGGCGACCTCATCGTGCCGTCCTACCTGGACGTCCTGCGCCGTGACGGCGTGCCGGCCGAGGCAGTCGAGGAAGACCTGCGCCACGGCTACGGCAACGGGACACCCTTGCTCACGCTCCGGGACAGGCTCCAGTCCCGGGAGTCGTTCGGCGTCGCCTTCGGCGACGACGTGCTCCTGGGCGGACACGACCTCGCGGCCATGCGCGACATCGCCCTGACCGGAGCCGACGCCGTGATCGCCGCCCAGCGCATCGACCCGGCCGACATCGGCTCCTTCGGCGTCGTGGACACCCGCCCAGACGATCCGGGCCGCGTCGCAGGCATCCGGCAGCGCCCCGACCCCGCCACCGTCAGCGAGCCGCTGGCCCTGGTCTCCCGGCTGATCCTGCGGCCGTCGATCTTCGACCTGCTCGTCCCCGCCGAGCACGCCCGCGGGGAGACTGACCTCGGTGCCGCCGTCGGCCAGTTCGCCCGGACCGCCGACGTGCGGGTCCACCGGATCACCGGGCACTGGGTCACCGTCGGCGAGCCACGCCGGTACCTTGACGCCCTGCGCACGTACTGGCTGCTGCATCCCGAACCCGCCGCCAGCCGATAAGGAGAAAAAAGTGAAGCTGATCGACATCTTCAATGACCGCTACGAGCCCGTCGGCACCGAGGACAAGAAGACCGCCCACGCCAGCGGCCTGTGGCACCGCACCTTCTCCGCCCTGGCGGTCAACCCGGCGACCCGGCGTGTGATCCTGCAGAAGAAGGCTCCCGGCCGGTACAGCTTCGACCGCCCCGACTACGCCGACATCACTGTCGGCGGCCACTACGAAGCCGGCGAGACGATCCCCGAGGGCGTCCGCGAGATCCACGAGGAACTCGGCCTGCCCATCGCCTACAGCGACCTGCACCCCATCGGCCTGCGGCAGACCGCCATCACCCTCGCCCCCGACTACATCGAGCGCGAGTTCCAGCACTGGCACCTGCTGCCCCTCGACATCGACCTGGACGCCATCCCGCTCGCCGACGCCGAGGTATCCGGCCTGGCAGACATCAGCATCGACGACGCGCTCGCCCTCGCCGACGGCGAGGCCGGCGCCATTCCCGCCCGCTACGCCACCCGGGCCGGCAACGGCCTGGAATACACCGAAGCCACCCTGGCCAGGGCCGACCTGGTACCCAACTACCTCAAACTCGATCAGCTCTACCTCCGCCTGTTCGTCGCAGCGCGCCGGTACTGCGCCGGCGAGCGAGCGCACCTGTTCTGGTAACTGGCAGTGCGGATCGCGGTCGTGGCGGGCACCCGCCCCGAGGCCATCAAGCTCGCCCCGGTCACCAGGCTCCTCGGCCCAGAGGCTGTCGTCATCTGCACCGGACAGCACTACAGCGCCGGAATGTCCGGGCACATCAAGCCAGATGTCGTCCTCGGCGTCCGCCACGACCGCGACCTCACCCGGGGCCGCCAGCTCGGGCAGCTCATCAGTGCCCTCGATGACGTATTCGGCCAGCATCACCCCGATGCCGTGCTCGTCCAGGGAGATACCACATCGGCTCTGGCCGGGGCGCTGGCAGCCAACGCCGCAGGCATCCCTCTCGTCCATCTCGAAGCCGGGCTGCGCAGCTTCGACCGCGCGATGCCCGAAGAGCACCATCGCGTCCTCATCGACCACCTCGCCGACCTGTGCTGCGCGCCGACACCACGGGCGCGGGACAACCTGCTCGCAGAGCGCATCGCCCCTGAGCGCATCGAGATCACCGGTAACACCATCGTCGAAGCCGTCGCCGCCGGGCTGCCCTGCGACCCGGAGCAGGCACGCATCCTGCGCCGGTTCGGCCTCACCCGCTCCGGCTACGTGCTGGCGACCATCCACCGGCCCGAGAACACCGACAATCCCGCCAGCCTGGCCACCATCCTGCGTGAGATGGCCGCCGTGCCGGCGCCGGTCGTGTTCCCCTTACACCCCCGCACGCGACGGCAGATAGCGGCGTTCGGGTTCGCCGGCCTCGCCCGCGGGCTCCACCGGACCGCGCCGCTGGACTATCCGGTGCTGCTCACGCTGATCCGCGGCGCCGCCGGCCTGGTCTCTGACTCCGGGGGCATCCAGGAAGAGGCCACCGTCCTCAAGCGCCCGGTCCTCGTGGTCCGCCGCAGCAACGAACGACCCGAAGCCGAGCAGGCGTTCGGCGCCAGGACGCTCCCCGGCCCGGAAATCAGCCAGATCATGACAACCTGGCTCCGGGATACCGCAGCGGTCGATGCCCGGCTGGCCGGCGTCCCCACGCCGTTCGGCGATGGCACCGCATCCAGCCGCCTGATCCAGGCCGTGCGGTCCCGGTACAGCGAGGGCTGCCCGCCCCCTCCAATCCAGGCATGCGAGGGCCAGAACGGGATCACCGGCGGACATGCCAGCGTGGCTGCGATCCGCACCGGGGACGATCTGACCACTTGAAACCGGGAGCAAGCGGTTCGGCGGAACCGCTGGCTCCCGTCGGCACCCCCGCGTGCACGGACGCATGACGGACAGGGACAGCCCCGAAAATGATCGCTAGCGGAGTCCGCGCAGCTCAGGGGCATACGAGCGGGTAGGGCCAAGCGGTTCGGTGAACCGCTGGGCTAGCCTGGCGGGGTTCGAGCACAGTACCTGCCGTGGCCAGCGGAAATGCCCTGTGAGCTGGGTGTTCGCGGTCTCCTGGGCCCTCTTTCTGGTGTCCCACTGTGGGTCATGGTGTGTCGCGGTGCGCCCCTGCATGGCTGTGGTTGCGGACGCATGGCGGACGGGATCGGGCCGGTGAATCCACGGACGGGCACGGACGGCGTCCGTGGCGCCGCACCTGGCGGGGTGTTGCGCGTTCTCTGGGGGTCCCCAGGCTGTTGCACGACGTTGCGGAACGCCCGCTTCGGAGAGCTTGTGCAACACATCTCTGGGGGTGTCGTGCTCGTCGTCGCTGCTGCTTTGACGCGAGTTCTCGCGGTGCAGGTCGGCTTACGCAACACCTGTTGCGCGATCATGGCCGAATTTCAGGCACTCTGACCTGCGTAAATGTGCAGGACGCTTGCTATGCCCGTTTTGCACCTCCAGAGAATCCCGGTCGTTCGCTATGAACACCGGACGTCGCTCCAGGTGGATAGGGGTCCACCGGCTGGGCCTGACCGAAATCGCCTGGCGATGTTTACGCTGACGCGGTGAGGTTCATCGTGTCGCGTGCGGCCGGCCGGGATGGGTGTGCAAGTCATCCCGTGCCCGGGCAGTCCTTTGTGGCAGCGGCCAGATGACGGCGGCCAGGATTGTCCTGCTGCTGGGTGCTGGGGCGGTGGCCGGGATGGTGGGGTCGGCGGGCGGCACCGCCTCGCTGATCGCCTACCCGGCGCTGCTGGCCGCCGGGATAGCGCCGCTGCCCGCCGACGTGACGCTCTCTGTCGCGTTCGTGGCCGCCTGGCCAGGCTCCGCGCTGGGCTCCCGGCCCGAACTGCGCGGGCAGGGCACATGGCTGCGGCGCCAGGCCGCGCTCGCCGCAGCGGGCAGCGCGGCTGGCGCCGCGCTGCTGCTTATCACCCCGGCGGACATCTTCGGCCGGGTCGTGCCATTCCTGCTCGCCTTCGCCGCCTAGCCCTGCTCCTGCAGCCGCAGATCTCGGCATGGCTGGCAGGCCGCCGCGCCAGCAGCAGCCGGTTTCTCCTGCCCGGCGGCCTGGTCGCAGTATCGGCCTACGACGGTTACTGGGGCGCCGGGGCGGGCGTGATGACTCTCGCCCTGCTCATGATCACCACCGGGCAGGGACTGACCCGGTCCAACGCGCTCAAGAACATGCTGCTCGGCGTCGCCGACGTGGCCTGCTGCGCAGTGTTCGTCCTGTTCTGGCCTATCGGCTGGGCCGCCGCAGCGCTGATGGCCGCCGGAGTCCTGGCTGGCAGCATGATCGGGCCGTCCCTCACCCGGCACCTCCCGGCGCACATAATCCGCGTCACCGCCGCGCTCGCCGGGCTCGGGCTCGCCATCCATCTGTGGGCCGGAAGCCGGTAACTCCAGCGAGCCCGCACCGCAGCCCCGGGGCTGGCGACCACCCGGCGCCTTCGGGCTGTGCGATCAAGCCGGACAGGGGCCAGTTCTCCGCCGGACTGGCGATGCGGGAGAACCGTCGCACCAGCGGCGCGCAGCCGTGCGCCTGCTGGCAGCAGCAGGTCAGGCAGGCTTGCGCCGTGCTTTGCCGGGTCAGCCATGTTCTCAAAGCTGTCGCTCTCAACCAGGCGATTCCGGTCTTGTCCGTATTCAAAACTAGTGACGCCGCGTGTCCACGGGGAATGACGCCCAACAGCGGGGCACAGGCAGCCGCGCTGCCCGTGCCCCGCCGGTGGGTTCAGGACTGCTGGTCATCTGGGGTGGTGAGGGCGTCGGTGATGCACTGGTTGGCGGCGTCGGCCTGGCCGTCGATGCAGTGGGCGTAGACCTTCAGCAGCACGGTGACGCTGTGCCCGGCGCGGCGGGCGACCTCGGTGGCCGGGACCCCGGCGTTCAGCCACAGCGACACGGCGGCGTGCCGCAGGTCGTAAGCGCGGCGGGCCAGCGGGGAGGCGGCGCGGCATACAGCGGGCGCCCGCCACGACTGAGGCGCCCAGCGGGCCAGAACAGCCAGCCGCAGCGGTACCCCACAGCGGGGCCGCCGGCCAGTGTCAAGGTCCCCTGCAGGCGGGTGATGGTCATGCCGGCCGTGGCCATGCCCCGGGCGTCCAGCTCAGCGCGCAACGCGGCCAGCGCCCGGCCCGCGCCGTCGGCTGGCAGGCAGTGCCCCGGAGCAGGACCTGCGGGCACGGGCGGGCGGGAAATCTCCAGCCGCGCGTGGCGCAGCATCCGCCCGACGGCCAGCGACGTGACGTTCGTCCTCCCGTCCTCATCCTCGCGCTCGTCGATGCCCAGTTCGTCGATGATGGCCTCGGCTGCCTGGGTGAGGCAGGTGACGGGGCCGGCGCCTTCGGCGTCTCCGCTTATGTTCATGCGTGCCGGTGCCTGAGGGCTGGCGTCCCAGACTAGAATCAGGACCCGCGTCTTATCCGCTCGCAGCCATAGCCGTACCGGGGTGATCAGCCCCGTGGAGCGTGATGCCTTTATCGCATTGGTCACTAGCTCGGAAACGAGAAGCTCGACAATCTCACTCAGGCTGGCGAATCCCCATTCCCACATTAATTGCCGGGAGTGCAGCCGGGCGCAGGGCACCGCGCCCGGCAGCGGACCCAGTTCGATGAAGTCCCGCAGTGGCCATTCGCCGTGCATGCTCGTTCCCTGATATTGGCGAGGCGGAACCGGCACCGGAGTCTCGCTCTTGCCGGGACTGCGAGCGGCACCTGGCATGCCGGTCCCGTGCACAGTGCCGGTTCCGCCTCCAGCAGCACGGGTAACGCCCGCGGGGGCTCGTGGCGTATACGCGCTCGTGCTGCCGCTCATGGGAAGCCTCCCTGCTAATCCCGGTCCCGGCTGACCAGGTGCCAGTAATCGCCGCACGGGTACACCCGCAGCCGCCGTCCTGGCGAGACGATCCGCGCGGCCTTGCGCGCGTCAGCGCGGCGGGGATAGCGGCACTTGCCGCACTCCGGGCACCGGCCGTGGCGCAGCCTCGCGCTGTTGACCACGGGGTTGATGCCGCCTCCGGGAGCCCGGCGTTTCGCCGGGTGCCCGGCAGGCTGCCAGGCGGCGGGCGGGGCCTGGGTCGCACCACGACTGGCTGCTGCGGTGCCGGAAGCCATGTCGTCCCCTCTCACAGCCCGGACAGGGCCAGGTCGGCTAGCGTGGCGCGCTCGCATGGGAAGGCGCTGCCGCAGACCGCGCAGAGCCCGCAGTCATTGACGTGCCAGTCGATTTCTTGCTGCGCGGTTTTCAGCAGGAGCGCCAGCGGCGGCGGCAGAACATCGCCGCCCAGTCCGTCAGCGGGCCTTGCTGGCTGCGGGTCGCCGGTCTGCATCATCGGGTGCTGCCTCGCTGATGATCTGGAAATCGCCGAGGGACGGGACCGCGACACCGCATTTTCCCTCTTTGCGCGCTGTGTTAAGCGCTGTCGCAAGAGCACTTCCCTGGTGGGTCCAGCAGAAAAACAAGGTGACCTGCCGGCCGGCCACCATGATGGCGTCATGCTCATTGAACGCATGGCCTGCTTCCGGCACGTCGCACCAGACGACTCGGCCCATGAATGTCTCACTTTCCAGTCCAGGATGAAACGGCGGGCTGCCGCTGCGGATCACCGGGCGTACCCGCTTCGCCGCTGCCGTCCTCAGGAGGGTTGGACATTATCGCGTCCATCAGGTAATCCGCCACGCTTGGGGCGTCATCAGCGAGCGCGATCGGCTGAATCCACGGCCACCAGAACCGCCATTGCCCATCCGGGGACTGCGACGCGAGAACGTGGTCCTCGAATGCCGCGTCGTCCCACCCGCCGAGCCACGGAATCTCCAGCCGCAAGCGCGGCGCGCATCCCGAGGTGATCAGCTCGCATTGCACTCCCCGCGCGGCCAGCTCCACGCCCAGCTTCCCCAGGTACTCCGCCCCCGGGTCGTGCGGTTCACACACGAAACATTCCTCCTCCGTGCACGATCGGCCTCCCGCCGGGTCTGGCTGGCCTGCGCTTTGCGGCCCCAGGGTCACTCGCGGGCTGCGGCCTCGTGTTTTGTTGTGTATCATCCTGGGGCAGCTTGCTTATGACCGCAAGGGGTTCTAGCGAGCAAATTGCTAACCACGGCAACGATGGGAGGCCGGGATGGCTGGATCGCCGA
>Ga0307372_10000081_pt1 | contig 145962 bp, 134 predicted proteins | sample OX1MG_FD_202533 | JGI IMG/M metagenome (GOLD analysis project Ga0307372, IMG submission 202533) | Soil microbial communities from Risofladan, Vaasa, Finland - OX-1 | ecosystem: Environmental > Terrestrial > Soil > Coastal area > Acid sulfate soil | place: Finland: Risofladan, Vaasa... | reverse complement strand
ACCTCCTCCCCTGACCGCCAGCCGTCCAGGCGTGCCGCCGGTGAACGGCAGCGGCCCGGAGGGACACGCACGGACATCCAGTGACACCCACCTGCCCTTGTAACGCTCCAGCCGAGGAAGAAGACGCCGAGCGCGCCGAAGATCGCGGCATCGGCGAGGCCACCCTGGAGCAGCTCCGCTCCGACGTGACCCGGCTCTCGCGGGACTACATGACCGGCGAACCATTCCCCCTGTTCCTGGAAATGCGCCGGGTGCGAGCCCGGATGCACGACGCACTCGACCGGCGCATGTGGCCCCGCGACGCCACAGACCTCTATCTGCTGCTCGGCTGCCTGAATGACCTCATGGCTATCGCCGCCTACGACCTCGGCTACCCCGACGCGGCCGAGGAACTGCTCCGCGCCGGCTGGGCGTATGCCGTAGCGATCGACCACCATCCGCTGATGGCGCAGCTACGGATGCAGCTCGCCGGGACTCTCGCATGGCAGCAGCCACAGCGTAGCCGCGAGTACGCGGCCAGCGGCCTTCAGTACCTATCCGAAGGCCCGAACGCCGCACAGCTTTATCTCGTCCTGGGGCGCGCAGCAGCGCGCCTGGGCGATGCCGACGCCGCTCGTGAGGCGATTTCCGCCGCCGACGAGGCCCACGAGCGCGATCACCAAGACGATCTGACCGGGATGGGCGGCGAGTTCGCGTTTTCCTGGGCCACCCATAGCAGCTATACCGGGGCGACCCTGATAGAGATCCCCAGCGCAGCCCCCGAGGCAGTCACCGCGCTGGAGCGGGCTGCCGAGCTATATGCGGCCGGGCCCGGCCCCGGCGATGTTCACAGTGCGCACTGCGAGATGCTCGCCCGCGCCGACCTTGCGGCTGCGCGGCTGCGCGCTGGCGCTCTCGACGCCGCAATCGACGCCCTGCAACCGGTGCTGTCCTTGCCTCCCGGCCAGCGCATCAGTGGCCTGCCCCGGCGCCTTGGCCGCACACGCGCCGAACTCGCCGCTCCGATCTTCCGGGGCGCCACTCGTGCGCGCGAGCTCGAGGGGCAGATCGAGGAGTTCAGCCGCGACACCATCACCGCCGGGCTGCACAGCCTTCCAGGCGGTCCAGGCTGACGCATCTGTCAGTTCCGGCTGAGGCTGCGCAGCGACGGTAGCGCCGGGCACATCCGGCAGCATGAATATGCCGTGGGGGTGGCCTCGCGGGCCTGTCCCGGCTGGACGTATGCGGCCGGAGGTAGTCGGCGTGGTCCTCATCCGCTGCGGCGGCCGACGCCGCCATAGATCCACGCCTTGCTGAGTTCCTTCGGGCTGGGTCGTCTGCCGTCCGGCCGCCACAATGGCACCTGGACCAGGCCCGGCTCCACCAGGTCCCAGCCCTCGAACAGCGCGGCAACCTCCGCATGGCTGCGCAGCGTCACGGCAGACGTGGCCTGGTCGTACACGGCTGCCGCCGTCTCGGCGGCCTCGGCGCGGAAATCACCGGTCCCGTGCGACAGCACGAGGTAACTGCCCGGCGGCAGCGCATCCCGGAACGTGGCGATGATGCCGGCGGGCTGCTCCTCGTCCCGCCGGGCCGAACCGGCGCCTCCCCGCCCGCCGCTGGCGGCGGTGATGGGAGCACGCCCCCATCCGGGTCGGCGTCACCGATCGAGTTCCGGCTGGATGCGGCCTCGGGTGTGCCGACCTACCTGCAGCTAGTGCAGCAGGTCGAGCATGCGCTGCGGCTCGGCTACCTCAAGCCCGGCGACCGGCTGCCCAAGGTCCGGGATGCGGTCACCTCGCTGGCCATCAACCCGAACACGGTGCTCAAGGCCTACCGCGAGCTGGAGACCAAGGGCCTGGCGGCCGGCCGGCCCGGCCAGGGCACGTTCATCCAGGCCACGCTCAGCCAGGTCGCGCTGCCCGAGCTGACCGTGCTGCACCGCTCCCTGCTCGGCTGGCTGGCCGCTGCCGACGCGGCAGGGCTGGACGAGGACGGGATCGTGGCGCTGTTCACCAGTACCCTGCGGGATTTCCGTGACCGACGCAGCGGCTCCGGCAGCCGTCGCGGCGCGGCAGGTGGCGGAACGGAGGGCGTGGCGTGAACGTCATCGAGGCCAGCGGCCTGGGCAAGCGCTACGGCGGCACCTGGGCGCTGCGCGAATGCGCGCTGGCGATTCCCGCCGGGCACGTGGCCGCGCTGGTCGGCCCGAACGGCGCCGGCAAGACCACCCTGCTGCACCTGGCGGTTGGCCTGGTGGCGCCGACCGCGGGCAGCGTCACCGTGCTCGGCGGCAGGCCCGCCGGGTCGCCGGCCGCGCTGGACGGCATCGCGTTCGTCGCCCAGAACACGCCGCTGTACAAGAACCTGTCCGCCGGCGACATGCTGCACCTGACCCGCAACCTGAACCGGCGCTTCGACCAGGGATACGCCCTAGCACGGCTGGCCGACCTGGGGATCCCGCTGACGCGGAAGGCCGGCGAGCTGTCCGGCGGCCAGCATGCGCAGCTCGCGCTGACCCTCGCGCTGGCGAGGCGACCGCGGCTGCTGGTGCTGGATGAGCCGATGGCAATGCTCGACCCGCTGGCCCGGCACGACTTCATGGGCACGGTGATGACCGCGGTGGCCGACGACGGCGTGTCGGTGCTGCTGTCCTCGCACGTGCTGGCCGAGCTTGAGCGGGTGGCCGACTACCTCATCCTGGTGTCTCAGGGCAGCGTTCAGGTGGCCGACGAGGTCGACGACCTGCTCGCCGGCCACCGCGTGCTGACCGGCCCGGCCGCCGAGGCCGGCAGGCATGCCGAACGGCTGAACGTGGTGCACGCCCGGCACGGCGCCGCGCAGGCCCACCTGCTGGTCAGGACCAGCGGAGTGACTGACCCGGTGCCGCCCGGGTGGGAGGCGCACCCGGTCAGCCTGGAAGAACTCACCCTGGCCTACCTGCGTGAGCCCGGAGCCGGGGCGCTGCCCGGCCCGGCGCGCGCTAGGTACGCCGAACCGACGGAGGTAACGAAGTGACCACACTGACCGTGCCCGCAAAGCCGGGACGGGACGCGAGCCTGCGGCCGGTGCCGTGGCGGAGAATGGCGTGGGTCACCTGGCGGCAGCACCGGCTCGCGCTGGCCGGCGTGGCCGCGCTGTTCGGCGTGGCGGCCGTGTACCTGCTGGTCACGGGCCTGCAGATGCACCATGCCTATGCCGCCGTGGCCGCCTGCCGCCCGGCAGGTTCAGGTATCTGCCGGCAGGTAGCCGGCAACTTCCTGAATACCTACGCGCCCGGCGTGGGGCCCGTCCTCGGGCTGTTGCAGGTGATCCCGGCGCTGATCGGGGCGTTCGCCGGCGCGACGGTGCTGGCCAGGGAACTGGAGACCGGCACCTTCCGTTACGCCTGGACCCAGGGCTTCGGGCGGGCACGGTGGACGGTCGCCAAGCTGGTACCGCTCGCGGTCGCGGTCACCGTCGCCGCCGGAGCGTTCAGCGTGCTCGTCTCCTGGTACATCCAGCCGATCTGGGGCGCGGGAGACGACAACGGCCCATTGTATCCCACCATCTTCGACTTGCGCGGGGTTGCGCTCGCCGCCTGGACGCTGGCCGCGTTCGCGATCGGCGGCCTGGCCGGCATCCTGATCCGCCGGGTCATCCCCGCGATGTTCGCCACCTTTGCCGTGTGGGCCGGGCTCGCTTTCGTGACCGGGTGGTTCTTGCGCCGGCACTACGAGGCGCCGCTGGTCACCACTAACCCCAATTTCGCTGCTCCCGCGTGGGTGATCAGCCAGGTGTGGACCCGGGGCGGCCAGCCGGCCAGCCTGTCCATGATCAACCAGACCCTCCGTCCGGTCGACGTCCAGGCGGTGACGCCCGGACAATTCCAGCCTGGTCCCGCGACCCCGGCCAGCATCGACCCCGTGCACTACCTCATCCAGCACGGCTACACGCAACTGACGACCTACCAGCCAGACAGCCGGTTCTGGCCGTTCCAGTGGATCGAGGGCGGCTGGCTGCTCGCGCTCTCCCTGCTCCTCCTCGCCGTGACCGTCTGGCTAGTCCGCCGCCGCGCGGCCTGAACCGCCCGGCAACCGCGGCACCGGGGTGACAGCACCCAAGGCCCGTCGCGCTCACGGGCGGGGACGGCTGACCTGTTCTCAACGACGCCATCAACCAGATCCACGAAGCCGCCCACGGCAAGCACCCCACGATCGACAACCTCGATATCGCCACGCTGATCGCCGCCAACCCGCCGCACGCGCCGCCATCAGCGAGGTCACATCGGCAGAATGAGCGCCCCGCTGACACCATGAACACCAGACCCCGCCCGGCAACGCCCGGCGGGGTCTTTCATGTCGTGCACACCCCGACGCCAACGACGCCACCACGCTCACGCACAACGTCGCGGAACGAGTGGCCAACTGTGACTCCAAGCGATAAATGGCGTTTCCCAGATTTACTTGGCGCGGCTCAAGATCACGGAGATGATTCCCAGCTGACACAGCGAGACGTCACCCGCGTTAGACTAGCACGCCAGCTAAACTTGGGATATCACGCCAACTAAACCTGGGAAGACCCGCGAAACGCCAGGATCAGGCAAGATCACAAGCCATTCAGCATTGGCAGTCACACCAACTAGCTGGAAATTGGCCAAGTAGTGGCCAACTTGCTTCTCGATTGGCCAAATAACCGCGACCCCTACAAACCTGTAGGGAACCGGTTTACTCCGCCACCGGCCGCAGCCGCACCTACCGCTCCTACACCTGCTTCTCCCGCGTCCGCTACGGCACCCACGGCTGCGACGCCGCCCGCCTCCCCGCCGACGACACCGACACCGCCGTCCTCCAGGCCCTCGCCGATTTCTACACCCAGGCCCCCGGCCTCATCACCGACGCCGTCACCCGCGCCCAGGCGCGGCACCGCGACGGCCACGCCAGCCGGCACGCCGAAGCCGGCGCCGTCCTCGCCCAGATCAAGACCAGGCAGGCCGCGATCGACCGGTACTTCACCGCGTTCGAGAACGGCACCATGGACGACACCACCGCCGGCCCCCGCGTCACCGCCCTGCGCGCCGAGATCGACCAGCTCCAGGCCCGCCACGACGAGATCACCGACACCATCGGCGACGAGCCCGCCGCACCCCCGCCCGCCACCATCGAATGGCTCGGCACCTACCTGCACGACATCCTCGACGCCGGCACCCCCGCCGAGCGCAAGGCCGCGATCGAAGCCCTGATCGCCGAGATCCGCATCACCGAGGAAGGAATCATCCCCGTGTTCAGAATCCCAGGACCACGCAGCCCCCATCCCCGGAGAAACAAGCACAACCAGCACCAGCGCGGTCCCGGTTCGCGCAATGGTGCGATCGGCGGTGGGGCGGCTGGGACTCGAACCCAGGACCGGCGGATTATGAGTCCGCTGCTCTAACCGGCTGAGCTACCGCCCCCGGACGACGCCTGAACATTACCGCAGGCGCTGCCACCCTGGGCGGCAGCGCCTGTCCGCCGGGTCCCGGCGCGCGTCCAGTCCAGCCGTCAGCGCTATCTGGTACTCAGTTGCATGGTCATGGCGTGCTCCACCAGCGCGATGAGCGCGGCCTTGGTGGACTTCCTTCCCCGCGCGTCACACTCCACGACCGGAACGTTCGGGCTGACCGACAGCGCTTCCTGGACATCCCGGACACCGTGCGGGAACTCACCATGGAAGCCGTTGATCGCCACGATAAAAGGCAAGCCTGCTGTCTCGAAGTAGTCGACCGCGGGAAAGGAGTCGGCAAGACGGCGCGTGTCCACGAGAACCACGGCACCGATCGCGCCCTGGATCAGGTCGTCCCACATGAACCAGAACCGGTGCTGACCAGGAGTACCGAACAGGTACAGGATCAGCCCCGCATCCAGCGTCACCCGGCCGAAGTCCATGGCCACCGTGGTTGTCTTCTTGTCGGGCACGGCCGACAGGTCGTCAACGCCGGCACTGGCTGCGGTCATGACCGCCTCGGTGGTCAGCGGAGTGATCTCCGACACCGATCCGACGAAGGTGGTCTTGCCCACGCCGAAGCCACCCGCCACGACGATCTTGACCGACGTCATGGCGGCGGTATCCCCAGCCGTGCCCCGCACGGGACTAGAGCTTGCGAAGTCCACTGAGCACCCTTTCGAGCAGGTTGAGATCTGGGCGGCCATGTGCATGGTCCAGCTGGTGAACCCTGACAAGCCCTTCCACCGCCATGTCGGCTACGAGGACACGAGCAACGCCCAGGGGCATCCTGAGCACCGCGGATATCTCCGCCACCGAACGCCAATCACGGCAGAAGCCGAGAATGGCCTGGCATTCCGGGCTGAGGCTCGAAAGGTCGCGCGCCTCATAATGAGACGCAGCCACCATCGCCTCGATCTGGAGCTGGTACCGCGGCTTTGTCCTGCCCCCCGTTACCGCATATGGCCGGACCAGTCCGCTCCCAGCGGGTTCGGCCCCGCGTGCACGCTTTCCGCCGCCGGATCCGGGGCCACGCTGACCCCCCGTCGGCTGCCAGTCATCCAGGCCGGGGCCGGACAACGGTCTCTCCTGTCACTATCTGCCATCCTCCGACCGGAGCGCCCCGCGCATATCCGGCGTCAGGGCGCGCCCAACCCGCTCGACAAGGAGCGCCATCTCGTAGGCCACCAGGCCCATGTCACAGTCAGCGGAGGCGAGCACAGCAAGGCTCGACCCGTCACTGATCGCCATCACCAGCAGCAGGCCACGCTGCATCTCAACGACCGTCTGGGTCACCGGGCCGCCCTCGAAGACCCGCGCGGCGCCCTGGGTCAGGCTGGTCAGGCCAGAAGTGACAGCCGCTAGCTGGTCCACCCGGTCGGCCGGGAAGCCGTTGGAGAACGCCAGGGGCAGGCCGTCAGACGAAACCACGATGGCATGCGCGACGGACGGGACCCTCTCCACGAAGTTCGTGATCAGCCAGTTCAGGTCCTGGACCGGACGGGTAAGCGGACTCACGAACCCTCCTTTCTCGGCGACCCCACCATGAGTATCAGCAACTGTGGCAAACCCTCGCCAGTCCTCATGTAACACCGTCTCCCTCACCGCCAGCATCCTCGTCGCCGTTGACAGCGGCGGCCCGTGCCTCGCGAACACCTCGCTGGAAGCTTGCGAAGCGCTCCCTGGTCACCGCTGCGGACCGGACGGGGGGGGTAGGCGCCCCCTGGGCATTCGCTCCCGCGGTTCCCGGAACCAGGTTGGCCTTCGGGATCCGCTTCGGCAGACCGGACAGGGTGACACCGCCCGAGGCTGGCTTGCTCACCGCTTCCGCGGCCCGCCAGCCCTCGTCTCCCGCAGAAGTCCAGCTGGGCGAACTTTCCGCCGCAGCGCCAGCCGCGGCACCAGCCCCAGCGGCAGCGGCCGACCGGTCGGCGCTGTGCCTGCCGCGGCGGAACCAGTCCGATTCCACCGATTCGAAGATGGGCAGCCGGTTGCCCTGGCCGACGGTGGCCGCGGGAGGCACCACGACCTCCCGCCTGATCGGCCCCGTGTCACCGCCGAACGAGCGGACCGGGCGGGTCGGCAGCCGGGGTGGCTGCCCCACGGAGTCACCACCGGTCAGCGGCGCCCCGAACACCGGGGCGGGACCGTTCCCTGACACGGACGGCAGCGGCCCGGTGCTCGCCGCAGGTGGCGGAGGCGCCGCAGGGGTGCTGAGCGGCTCTTCCCACGACGGGGTGGAGGGCTTGCTCGGCGTGTCGTCCCAGGATGGGCTGACCGGCTTGCCCGGCGTGTCGTCCCAGGACGGGCTGACCGGCTTGCCCGGCGAGTCGTCCCAGGACGGGCTGACCGGCTTGCCCGGCGAGTCGTCCCACAACGGGCTGACCGGCTTGCCCGGTGGGTCATCCCACAACGGGCTGACCGGCTTGCCCGGCGAGTCGTCCCACAACGGGCTGACCGCCGGGAAGCCGGCGGTGACGGCAGAGTCCCCATTGTCCGCGTGCAGCGGGGTGAAGCGCGGCGCACGGGCGGCGTTGACCGCTTCTTCGGCCGCGCTGCGGCCCCTGCGCACACCCCATTCAGGGCTGAGCGGGCTGACGTTGGACAGCGATTCGACGGAGTCAGGGATCTCCGGCCCGTTACGGTCGAGCCGACGCAGCCCGGGGGAACCAGCACCCTCGTGAGTGACGGTCTCATCGGGCAGCCACACCAGGGCGGTAAGGCCCCCGGTCGGCGCGGGGCGCAGCCGAACCCGCACGCCGTGCCTGGCGGCCAGCCGGGCGACCACGAACAGGCCCATGCGCCGGGATACCGCCACGTCCACCACCGGCGGGTTATCCAGCCGCCAGTTGGCGTGGGCCATCTCCTCAGCGCCCATGCCGACGCCCTGGTCGCTGATGTCGAGCAGGACTCCCCCGCTGTTCAGCAGGTGCCCGGACACGGCTACCGGGGTTTCCGCCGAGGAGAAGGAAGTCGCGTTCTCCACCAGCTCGGCGACGAGGTGCACCATGTCGTTGACGGCCTGGCCACGTACCGAGATCCCCGGCTGGACGTTCATCGAGACGCGCTCGTACTGCTCGATCTCGGAAACAGCCGCGCGGAGCACGTCGACCAGGGCGACCGGCTGGTTCCACCGCCTGGAGACCTCGTGGCCGGCGAGGACCAGCAGGTTCTCCGAGTTGCGGCGCATACGAGTGGCCAGGTGGTCCATCTGGAACAGGTTGGACAGCCGCTCCGGGTCCTGCTCGCCCTGCTCGAGATCATCGATCAGCCGGATCTGGCGTTCCACCAGGGACTGGCTGCGCCGGGAGAGGTTCACGAACATCGCGTTGACGTTCCCGCGCAGCGCGGCCTCGTTCGCGGCCAGCCGCAGCGCTTCCCGGTGGACCTGGTCGAAGGCACGCGCGACTTCACCGATCTCGTCGGAAGAATCCACGTCGATGGGCGCGACATCGAACGAGACCCCGGCACCGTCGGTCTCGCTCATCCGCCGGACCATGTCCGGCAACCGCACGCCCGCCACCTCCAGGGCGCCAGCCCGCAGCCGCCGCAGCGGGCGCACCATGGAGCGCCCGACCATCACGGTCAGGAACAGGGAGAGCGCGAGCACGAGCAGCACCGCGAGGCCCACCGTGATCGCCACCGTGAGGGCTTGGCTGTGCAGCGTTCCCGCCCGCGAGGTGATCTGCGAAGACAGCGCCCGCTCGACCGACCCCATCTGAGCATCGATCTCATTCGACATGGCGCCGAACCAGTCGTCCACGCTGGTGGGGTCACCGGCCAGCGACCCGTTGCCCTGCGCCGCGGCGGAGATGGCCTGGGTCTCCTCAGCGTTTGCCTGGAAGGTGAAGGACGCGGACACGCTGTTGTTCCACAGCTGACGCTGCACGACGCTGGCCGAGGTGTTGAACGACTGCAGGTTGCTCTGCTGCTCAGACAGTGCCGCGTTGAGCGCGGACACCTCATTCGCCGTGAGCCGCTTCTGCAGCAGCCCCTCGGCGAGGATCGCGCGCTGCTCCGAGGCCTGTTCCTTCATCCTGGAGACAAGGCCGAGCACGCGGATCGCCTGGGCGAGCGTCGCGTCGCTGGCACCCTGCCCGGTCACGTCGATGAGGGCCAGCAGGTTGTTGATCAGCTGGGTGTACTTCTGGACGACGACCAGCGGCGGCAGCTGCGTGCGCGTTGCCGCGGTGCGCAGGAACGGCAGGTCCTGCAGCGCGGTCCGGGCGGTGGCCGCCTCCTGCTGCGCCTGCACGGAGAAAGAGCCGTTGATCTGTGCCAGCTCATTCTGCACCAGGGCCACCGACTGATTAGTGAGCCCGTACTGCTGGCTGACCACGTCCAGCTCAGCCGCCGCGGTGGCTGGGGGCTTGCCATTCCCCGCCGCGAGGGCCTGCGCCCGGCCGCCGGCCTGGCCCAGGCCGATGTAGTAGACGGTCCGGTCCCGTTCGTCCTCGAGCCGCTGGGCGAGGACCGTGATGTTGGAACCCAGTGTGGCGAGTTGCTGGACCCGGCCGTCAGCGCTGGCACTGCGCGCGTAGGAGAGGATGCCGGTGCCGCCAAGGATGACAGCGGTCAGCGTGGGGATGGCGATGAGCAGGACGAGGCGCGAGCGCACCCGCCAGTTCTTCAGCGCCCGGCGCGAGCTTACGCCCGGTGACCTACCGCTTGCCTGGCCGGTATTCCCCGGCTCGGCGCCGTCGTCCCGGCCATCGAGAACTCCGGGCGCGCGGGATGCCGTGCCAGCCTGGGGGGACGGCTCGGCTGGCACTGCATCGCCGGCCGTCCTGGCACCAGTCTTCTTGCTGCGGGACCGCACAGCCTCTGCACCTCTCACCTGGCTGGTCCGGCGAGCCAGCAGGCCCGCGGGACTTGCGGCGGAACTGACATGACGCACCCCTTCCCGGGTGACGATTTTGCGAGCCCCGCGCACGGGCGCGGCCAACGGCTAACCCTAACGTCTCACCATCCGCCGCGATCAATACCTTATGCCAGGAAAACACTCTTCTAAGGTGATGTTTGCCAGATAGCTCAACGTCAGTAGGGTACTCTCTGGCGCTACGGACGTGGTTCGTTCTGTCCTAACTAAGCGGCGCATGTGCTTGGAGCACCATCTGTGCCCTGTGTGCCAAGTGTCCTGTGCCAGGTGTTCTGTGCGCCTAGTGCCCGGCGGCAGCAAGACCGCATCCATCCGAGGAGGGTCATGAGGTCTGGTCCGGCCTGCTCACAGGCCGCATCTAACCGGAGGCTCAGCCGTCGCTCGCGCATCGGGTCCGCCGCCGGTGCCGCGGTGACGCTCAGCATGGTCGTGGCGGGCTGCCACGTTCCGGGTACCGGGTCAAGCGCCGCGGCGCCCACCCTGTCCACGATCACCGTGGCCGCGCAGCCAGGCGTCGCCGACGCACCGCTCTACCTGGCGCAGCGCGACGGGTTCTTCAAGGACGCGGGGCTCACCGTCAACATCCAGAACTACAGCACGGTGGGCAAGGAGATCACGGCGCTCGGCACCGGCGGTGCGCAGTTCGCGATCGGCGACTACGCGGACTTCTTCTATGCGGAGGACCAGCCCAGCCACCCCGGGTTCCTCGTCGTGGCTGACGCCTACGACGCGGCGCCCAGCGTGATGGAGGTGCTCACCGCGCCGGGCTCGCACGTCACGACCGCGCGGCAGCTCCAGGGCAAGAGCATCGGCACTCCCGAGTCGCAGGAGATACCGTTCAACGCCACGGCCAACGGCACGCTGCCGTACAGCGAGGAAACCCTGGCCACCCAGTCGGCGCTGTCGAACGCCGGTGTCCCGCTGAACAGCATCAACTGGAAGCCGATGCCGGCCACCCAGCTGATCAACGCCCTCCAGGACGGCCAGGTCCAGGCCATCGTGGCCACCGAGCCGACCATTTTCCAGGCCGAAACACAGATCGGCGCGACCGAGGTGCTCGACTCATGCAGCGGCCAGACCGACAGCCTGCCGCTGGACGGCTATTTCACCCTCGGCTCTTTCGCGCATAAATACCGGAGCACCGTGCTGGCATTCCAGACCGCGCTGCTCAAGGCGCAGGCGCAGGCCGGGCTGGCCAAATCCGTTCAGTCCGTGCTGGCAAGTGACGTGCACATGGGCACCCAGCAGGCAGGCTTGGTCACGCTCGGTACGTATCCGACCGCCCTGAAGCCAAGCAACCTGCAGCGGGTGGCCGCCCTGATGTCCTCCTTCAGCTTGCTCAACACGCCGATCAACGTGGCCAGGATGGTCTTCCGCTAGGCCGGGGCCACGCCGGCCGGTGCCGCCGCACGACGGCGGAGGTACCGGGCAGCGCCGCCGTGGCCGGGCACCCGCGCCGCCCCGCGAGCGTTAGGCTCTCGTGGACACCTACCCTGCCGCCGTCCCGGAGGACGACATGGCGACCCTCACCTGTCCCGCCTGTGCCGCTGAGGTTCAGCAAGGCGACCTCATCTGCTTCACCTGCGGCGCCAACCTGCCCAGGAGCAGCCCTGCCGACGAGCCGGCCACCCCGCCGACCGTCATGCAGGAGTACCTGAGGCGGGAAGGCGCCGCGGCTCCCGCGGCGGGCCCGTCGAGTTGCCCGCATTGCGGAGCGGCCATCCGGGAGCCGTCTGCCGTGTTCTGCGAGGCATGCCGCGAGCCACTGCCGCCACGGGCCGGCATCATCTCGCCGGTCGTGCTGCGCCTGGTGTTCCCCACCGGCAACGTGGAGGTGCCCGCGGGCACCTCGCTGGTGCTCGGCCGCGACCCTGAGGAGTCCCTGGTCGCCGCGGCGTTCGCGAACTACGACAATGTCTCCCGGCGGCACGCCACGGTGACCGTCAGCGACACCGGCCAGGCCACGATCCGGGACGAGCACTCGACCAACGGGACCTTCGTCAACGGCGACCGGGTGCTCCCGGGCACCGAGGTGCGCCTGGTGGACGGCGACAGCGTGCGGCTCGGGGCTGACGTCACCGGGGACGTGTCGCTGCCCCGGCAGGGGCCGCTGCCGGGCGCGTTCAGCCGCAACGGCCACCGGGACCCGGCCTGAGCACAGCCTGACGGCGCGATACGCGCCGTGTTTGGGCCTGTCAGGCGGCGGCAGGCCATGAGACCATCGCGGCAACGCAGGCACCAAGATCCGCGGAGGTCGCCATGACGGTCCGGGCATCCAAGGAAACCACCGAGGCGCTGGGCCTGCGGCGGAACGCGATAGGGTTGCGCGAAGTCTCGTTCCAGAGCATCACCGACATGGCGCCCGGCGCGGCCATCGCCGCGTCCATCCCCGCGGGCGTCGCGTTCGCCGGCGGATCACTGCCGCTCGCCGTCGTCTTCGCCCTCGTAGCGTGCCTGTTCTGCGCGCTGAGCATCGGCCTGCTGGCCCGCGAGATGCCGTCTGCCGGGTCGCTGGCCACCTACGCCGCGCGTGGCCTGCACCCGTCCATCGGCTTCCTGGTCGCTTGGGGATACGTGCTGGTCGGCTTCCTGATCCCGCCGCTCGTCCTGCTGCAACTCGGCTTCACCACCGCGGCCACGATCAACGCCGAGTTCCCCGGCTACCCGGCCAGCCTGTGGTGGCCGTGGGCGCTGGCCGGTGCGGTGATCGTGCTCGCGGCCGGGTTCTACGGCATCCGGACATCCGCGCGGCTGGGCACCGTCCTCGGCGCGAGCGAGATCGGGGTCTTCGTCGTGCTCGCGGTCTTCCTGCTGGTGCACGCGGGCAGCCACAACACGCTCAGCGTGTTCACCACCAGGTACACCCCGTCCGGGTTCCGCGGCATCTCCGGGGTCATCGGCGGGTCGGTGTACACGATCCTGGCGTTCGGCGGCTTCGAGGGCGCGGCGCCGCTCGCCGAGGAGGCCAGGGACCCGCGCCGGACCATCCCGCGGGCGGTGCTGCTGGCGACCCTGCTCATCGGGGTGCTGTATGTCTTCACCACCTATGCCGTGGACGTCGCGTACGGCCCGTCGAAGTTCGCCAGCTTCACCACCGGCACCGGGGCCGCGTCCTGGGAGGGCGTGGCCCGCTCGCTGTACGGGCTGTTCTGGTTCTTCGTCTTCCTGGCGATCGTCAACTCCACCATCGCCAACGCGAACGCAGGCGTGAACGTGTCCAGCCGGACCGCCTACGCGATGGGCCGGATCGGCGCCTTCCCGCGCTTCCTGGCCCAGGTGAACGCGAAACACCGGTCCCCGGCGGTCGCCATCGTGGCCGGCTTCGTCATCACCGTCGCGGTGACCCTGGGCCTGGGCCTGGGCTACGACCCGGTCACCGCGTTCGTCATGGTCGCCACCGCCCTGGTGATCGTGCTGGCCGCGATCTACATCGTGATGAACGCCGCCTGCATCGGCTACTTCGCCCGCTCTGCTGAAAACACCACCCGACGCTTCAACCCCCTTCTCCACCTGGTCATCCCGCTGCTGGGGATCATCACGTTCATCCCGGCCTGGCTCACCTCCGCGGGCATCAAGGTGTTCTCCTTCATCGCGCCGCTGGCTCCCCCGTACTCCTACCTGGGCCCGGGGGTGGCCGGGTGGATGATCGTGGGCGTGATCTACCTGGTGTACCTGTACCGCCGCGACCCGCGCCGCGTCGTCGAGGTCGGGCTCGTGCACCTGGACCCACTGGAGGAATACGAGGCATGAGCGACCCGCAGATCATCAGCTTCCGGCCGGCCCCTGATCAGTACGCGTGGACGTTCGGCGGGGCAGCGCCGGTGGCCCGCATCCGGCCGCCCGCCGTGCTGGAACTGTTCACCGAGGACTGCTTCGCTGGCCGGGTGCGCAGCGAGACCGACCTGGTCTCGCAGGTCTGCGAGTTCCCCTACCTGAACCCGCAGACCGGCCCGTTCTACATCGAGGGCGCGCAGCCCGGCGACACGCTGGCGGTTCATTTCATTTCCATCAAGCCGGCCCGCGACTGGGGCGCGTCCACCACCGTGCCGTTGTTCGGCGCGCTGAGCGCCACCCACGCCACCGCGCTGCTGCACGACCCGTTGCCCGAACTGGTGTGGCTGTGGCAGTTCGACACCGGCAGGGGCATCTGCCGGTTCACCGCGCGACATGGCGACTTCACGGCGGACCTGCCGATCGCGCCGATGCACGGGACTGTGGGCGTGGCCCCGGCCAACCTGGAGGTGCGCAGCGCCCTGGTGCCGGACGCGTTCGGCGGCAACATGGACACCCCGGAGATGCGCGCCGGGGTCACCTGCTACCTCGGCGTCAACGTCGAGGGCGCGCTCTTCTCACTCGGTGACGGGCACGCCCGCCAGGGCGAGGGCGAGACCTGCGGGGTGGCGGTGGAGACCGCCATGAACACGGTACTCGCCGTCGACCTGATCAAGGGCAGGCCGTGCGCCTGGCCACGGCTGGAGTCCGACTCGCACATCATGTCGGCCGGCTCGGCCCGGCCGCTGGAGGACGCCTTCCGGATCGCCGCGCTCGACCTGGTGCAGTGGCTGGCCGCCGACTACGGGCTGGACCCGCTGGACGCCTACCAGTTGGTCACCCAGGCGATCGAGGCGCCGCTGGCCAACGTCTGCGACCCGAACTACACCAGCGTCGTGAAGATGGCCAAGGCCTACCTGCCGGCCGCCGACGCCATGGACAGCGCGCACGCCCGCCTCCGCGCCCTCGCCGCCGCCTACCGCGGCTAGCCGGAAAGCTCGTTATGTGGTGAGTTTGGGGCCGTATTTGGGCACCAGCCACCACATAGCGCGGACAGGCCCTAGGGCTCGCTGTCCAGGGCGGTCATCTGGGGGGCGTCGTAGCGGGTGCCAGCCACCTGCTCCGCGGGCACCGCGGCCTCGATGGCGGCCAGCTCCTCAGGGCTGAGCTGCAGGTCGAGCGCGGCAATCGCCTCCGCGAGCCGGGTCCGCCGCTTGGTCCCGATCAGCGGGATGATGTCATCGCCCTGGGAGGCCACCCAGGCGATGGCGAGCTGCGCGGTGCTCACCCCGCGCTCGCCTGCGATCTTCTCCAGGGCGTCGAGCAGGGCGAGGTTGCGCTCCAGGTTGCCGCCCTGGAACCGGGGGAACCGCGCCCGCGGGTCGCCGTCCGCCAACCGCGCCGTGTCCCGGTTCAGCAAGCCGCGCGACATGATGCCGTACGCCGTCACGCTGATCCCCAGCTCGCGGAGCAACGGCAGGATCTCCGCCTCGATGCCGCGGCTCATCAGCGAGTACTCGATCTGCAACTCGCGGACCGGGTGGATGGCATGCGCCCGCCGGATGGTGCCGGTGCCCACCTCGGAAAGACCCAGGTGCCGCACGTACCCGGCGTCGATCATCTCGCTGATCGCGCCAATTGTGTCCTCGATCGGCACATGCGGATCCAGCCGGGCCGGCTGGTACAGGTCGATGTAGTCGGTGCCGAGCCGGGTCAGCGAGTACGCCAGGTAGTTCTTCACCCCGGCCGGACTGGCGTCGTGCCCGATGAAGGCGCCGCTCGGGTCACGCCGCCCGCCGAACTTGACCTGGACGAACACGCTGTCCCTGGGCACCTCGCGCAGAACTCGGGACAGCAGCAACTCGTTGTGCCCCATGCCGTAGAAGTCGCCGGTGTCCAGCAGGGTGATCCCCGCGTCCAGCGCGGCCCGGATGGTGGCGACGCTCTCCGCGTCATCGGCCGGCCCGTAGATCCCGGACATGCCCATCAGCCCGAGCCCGGCCCTGGACACCTGCGGGCCGCCCCGGCCCAGCGTGGTCATCTGCATGATCCCTGGCTCCTCACAACGCTCATCATCCGCCTCATCCGCCACAGCCAAGCCCTGTCACCGTTGATCACGAGGCGCTGGGCCCAACAGTCCGCCACAAGGCCCTACCCGGAGGGGGCGGCGTACACCCGCTGGCCCTCGACGAAAGTGAGCGCGGCGGTGGCCGCGGCGATCTCCGCCGCCGGGCCGGCGAACGGGTCGCGGTCGAGGACAACCAGGTCAGCCAGGTACCCCGGGGCGATCGCGCCGGTCTCATCGAGATTATTCACGTACGCCGACCCGGCCGTGTACGCAGCCAGTGCCTCCGCGAGGCTCAGCGCTTGTTCAGGCAGCAACGGCGCTACGGCCCGCTCACTCCCGCCCGGCCCGGCGGCAGCGGCTTCCACAGCCCCCGTTTCCGCAGTATCGGGCGGGAGTGTCCGGTTCACCGCGACGTGGATCCCGCACAACGGGTTGGCGCTGCTCACCGCCCAGTCGCTGCCCGCGGCCAGCCGGGCGCCCGCGCGCAGCAGGCCGCCGAACGGGTACTGCCGGGCCGCCCGCTCCGCGCCGAGGAACGGGATGGTCAGGTCGTCCATCTGCGGCTCGTGCGCGGCCCACAGGGCCTGCATGTTCGCGGTCACGTCGAGGTCGGCGAAGCGCGGGATGTCATCGCCGTGCACCACCTGCAGGTGCGCGATGTGGTGGCGTCCCCGTGCCTGATGATGGGGTGCCTGGTGATTGGGCGTCCGGTGATTGCTGGCCCGGGCGGCCGCGAGAGCGTCCAGTGCCTCGCGCACCGCGCGGTCGCCGATGGCGTGGAAGTGCACGCCGAACCCCTCGGCATCCAGCCGGGTCACGACCTCGCGCAACTGCGCCGGATCGACGTAGGACAGCCCGCGGCTGCCCGTCTGGCAGCCGCAGCCGTCCAGGTAGGGGTCGATCATGCCGGCGGTGAAGTTCTCCGCGACGCCGTCCTGCATGATCTTCACCGTGGTCGCCCGGAACCGGCCCGCCTGGCCTGCCTCCCGCCTGCCGAGCAGGTCGGCCAGTTGCTCCCCGCCGCGGCCCCGGTCCCACCACAAGGCGCCCTCCACCCGAGCGGTCAGGCTGCCGTCCGCGGCCGCGGCCAGGTAGACCGGAAGCGGGTCCGGGTAGCCCAGGTAGTCGCCGATGATCGCGTCCTGCCATGCGGTGATGCCGAGCGAGTGCAGGTGCTGCTGGGCAAGCAGCAGCCCGCGGCCGCGCTCGGCGAAGGTGGCCCCGGGCACGAGCCTGCCGACCAGCGGGGCGGCGCCCTCGTGCAGGGTGCCCTGCGGCTCGCCCCCGGCGTCGCGCTCGATCCGGCCATCCGCCGGGTCGGGCGTGGCGGCGGTCAGGCCGGCCAGTTCGAGGGCACGGGAGTTGACCCAGGCGCCGTGCCCGTCCCGGTTGGTGAGGTAGGCCGGCCTGTCCGGCAGCACGCTGTCCAGCAGGCCGGCCGACGGCGTCCCGCCCGCGAACCACTCCATCCGCCAGCCGCTGCCGGAGATCCACTCCTGCTCCGGGTGCGCGTCGGCATAGGCCTTGATGCGGGCCAGCGCGTCGGCCGTGTCCGCGGCGTCGGCGAGATCACAGCGCAGCATGGTGAGCCCGGCGAAGGCGGGGTGCACATGCGCGTCCTGGAACCCGGGCAGCAGCGGGCGGCCGCGCAGGTCCACCGACTCGGCCTGCTGGCTGGCCAGGGCGGCGATCTCGCTGTCGGTGCCGACCGCGAGGATCCGGCCGCCGCGCACGGCCACCGCGGTGGCCGGCGGCCCCCCGTTGCCGCCAGTGCCGCCGCTGGCCGTCGCCCGGATCATGCGCCGGCCGCCGGGGGGCACGGTGTACACCCGGCCGCCGGTGAAGATCAGCTCTGCCTGCCCTCCCCCGTCCCGCCCGGCTCTGTCCCGCCCGGCTCTGTCCCGCCCGGTTGTGTCCCGCCCGGTTGTGTCCCGCCCGGTTGTGTCCCGCCCGGTTGTGTCCCGCCCGGTTGTGTCCCGCCCGGTTGTGTCCCGCCCGGTTGCGTCCCGCCCGGTTGCGTCCCGCCCGGTTGCGTCCCGCCCGGTTGTGTCCCGCTGGTCAGCCATCGCGCCGCTCCCTCATTTCCAGATGCCGCTGATCGGGCTCGCGATCGCCGCGTTGCCAAGCGGAGGGAGCCGGTAGAGATCCTCGATCGTCCGCAGCACGCTGTAGTGCGTGATGGGCTGGCCGTACCGGCCACTGCGGACCATCGGCCCCACGAAGATCGTCGGAATCTGGTTGCCGGGGCTCTCGTCGTTCTCGTCCCACGTCACGATCAGCAGGCTGTCGTGCGCCGCGGCCCAGCTGACGTAGCCGGACAGATGGGCCTTCAGCCAGGTGTCCCCGCGGGCGACCGGGCAGTCATGCATGTCGTCGCACACGTTCGGGATGACGAAGGACACCGTGGGCAGCCGGGCATAGTTGCCGGCCGGGAAGGCGGAGAACGGCTTGCTGTCCGCGCCCGGCACGTTGGCGAAGTTGGTCCACGGCACGTGCCTGCGCGCGTATTCGCCGCTCGCGCAGACCACGGACCCGGTCGCGGGCAGATCCTCGGAGTACCCGGCGAAGCTCTTGCCCGCGGCGATCAACTCGGAGCCGAGGTTCGCGGCACTGAACCGGTGCGGGCAGGAGTCATCGGTGACTCCCTGCGTGCTGCCGGAGAACAGGGCCAGGTAGTTCGGCTCGCTGGGGTGCGTGACGCCGCGCGAGTCAGTGAACAGGGCACCCTGGCGGGCGAGCTGGTTCAGGTACGGGGCCTGCGGGCTGCCGATCACCTCGCCGTAGGTGTGGTTCTCCATGATCACGATCACCGTGTGCGCGGGTGCGGGCGGCGCCGGGGAAGCGCTGCTCGCCGGAGAGGCACTGCCGGGCGCCGAGGTGGCACGTGCTGGCGTGGACGGCGATGCGGCGGGGCTACCTGAGCTGCACGCCGTGAGGACTACTACCAGGGCTGCGAGGACAGCGACGGGCCGGAGACTCATGCCAAGGACGGTAGCCGGACCGGCAGACTGCGGCGCGCCGCCATGCCGCATCAGGCCGAAAGACCCGGCCGGCCGCCTCAGGCTGAGAGGGCCAAGCGGCCGCTATCAGACATGCCCGCTCGAGCCCTGGATGCCGTGAATGCAACGACCACTGGGTCTTTGGTGATTGCCCCGCTCGCCGGTGCCTACGTCATTCCGCCGGCGCGTGCCGCGACCTTCGCCAGCCCACGGACCGGCTTTCCGGCCGATGCGGCCCGGGCCTGCCAGGCGGAGGCTGGGAACTGCGGAAGGCGGACCAAGGAGTCCGCTTGCCCCGGTAGCCGAGCGCGGCCACCGCCGACGGGTTTGCGAACCGGATCAGCCCACCGGAGTCCACGACCCAGACCGGCTGGACGACGCAGTCGAGGATCGACGTGACGAGCGCGTCGGCGCCTGATTCCGCATCCCGGCTCTGTCCCGCGGCGGCCGGTGGAGGTGCTGCTGGTGGTCCGCCCATGCCCCAAGACTGCCACGCGGCGCCAGTCCGGTACCGCGCCGCCGCGGGCCGGTCGCGCAACCCGATCAGGCAGCCCAGGACCACCGCCGCGATGACGACCCCGGCGGAAAACAGACCCCACGTGGGTGCGCCCAACACGCGCTCCTCCCTGGCCAGGAATGCCTGCCAGGGATGGTGGCACATCCCCCACCCCGCGTCGACTCAGGAGCCAGGCTCAGGAAGGCCGGCTCAGGAACGGCGGCTCAAGGGCGTGACCCAGGAAACTGGCCCTGGGAGGAACACAGGGCCCTCCCAGGGAGAACACTGATCGACCTACAAGCTTCTTCCCCACCCGCTACGGCCGTCACGGCTGTCCAGCCGTGACCGCGCTACCTGCATCTCTTGGCGGCTCCGCCACCCCTGCACTGACGCCCGCCGGAGCGTGCGGCCTGATCCCTCAGGCCGCACACTCGCGGCAGATCGGCTGACCGTTACGGTCCTCAGCCAGCTGACTGCGGTGATGCACCAGGAAGCAACGCGAACAGGTGAACTCGTCAGCCTGCCGCGGAATGACACGGAACGACAGCTCCTCGTTGGACAGATCCGCTCCGGGAAGCTCCAGCGACTCCGCGACATCGTCTGGGTCGATGTCGATCGTGCTGGAGGACTTGTCCAGCCGACGCGCCTGCAGCTCCTGCAGGCTGTCTTCGGTGAGTTCGTCATCTGTCTTGCGTGGGCTGTCATAGTCAGTTGCCATCTGGGTACTCCACCCCCTCCTTCGTTATGTGTGCGCCTCGTCGCGCGGAATGTAACGCTCGGCAGGCCGCAGTTGTGCCCGATTCCGGCGGGGAATTCTGTCACGCCCGCCTGCCGCGCACACGGAGGGTACGGGCTATGGCGCGTCGTGTCCGCGTCTTCGGCGACGACGGCACCGGCGTAAAGCCCCCATCACGTGCCTGGGACCATAACTTCCCCCGATCTCCACCCGCCAAGCACGGAAAAGTGCGTATCGTACAAACCTGCCCCTCCTCAACCCGCAGGACCCGCGGAGCCGCCGCATGCCCTTCATCACGCCACTGCGGCCCGATGATCCCCGGCGCGTCGGCCGCTACCGGCTAGCAGGACGCATCGCGGGTGGCCCGGCTGACCCGGATTCCGCAGGCACGTTCATGGCCCGGCTCGGGGATGGCGCCACTGTCGCGATCACCCTGCTCGGCAAGACATCGGCCCCGGACGCGGCATCCAGGGACCGGTTCATCGCGGAGGCCAGGGCGGCACGCCGGGTTGCCCCGTTCTGCGCCGCCCAGATCCTGGACGCCGGGTTCGACAGCGACCGGCCATACCTGGTCAGCGAGTTCATCGAAGGGCCATCGCTCACCGAGGCAGTCGCGGCCGAGGGGCCGCTCGACCAGACGGTGCTCACAGCGCTCGCGATCGGCGCGGCGACCGGGCTCACCTCCATTCACCAGGCCGGGCTGGTGCACGGGGATTTCGGGCCGGATCACGTGGTGCTCGGGACGGAGGGGGCACAGGTCGTTCAATTCAGCATCACACCGCCGTACGGCGCCGCGACACCCGCGGCGGACCTGCTCGCCTGGGCACAGACGATCCTGTTCGCCGCGTCGGGGCACAGCGGCGGCGAGCCGCCCGACGTCGCCGGCCTGGCAGAGCCGTTGCGCACCAGCGTGTCCGCCTGCCTTGCCGCCGAGCCGGCCAGCAGGCCCCCGGCCAGGACCGTCGTGACGGCACTGCTCGGCCAGGGCGATCCGCCGGCCGGGCTGCTCGCCGAAGGGACCAGGCGGGCGCGGGCCGCAGGCCGCGGCGTCGTTGCCGCTGACTCACCGATCCCGGCCGAGACGCCGGCCCGGTCGCTGTCCCGGCGGGCCGCCTGGGCCGCGGCCTGCGCCGCCTGCCTCGGGGCGATCGCCGTGACGGCCACCCTCATCGCCACGCACCACAGCAACCACGCCGGCCAGGCCAGGGCGGCCACGGCCGCCCGCGCCAGCGCGGCGGCCCACACCGCGTCCGCCTCGCCCTCAGTCACCCCGGCGATCCCCCCGGCGCTGGCCGGCACCTGGTCGGGCACGGTCCGGCAGACCGATCCGGCGCTCGCGGTGACCGTCCGGGTCCAGCTCACCGCGGGCTCCTCGGCCGGGACGGTCGCCTATCCGCAGCTCGGCTGCTCGGGCCAGCTGCTGCTGGTCTCCACCGCGGGCGGCACCTACACCCTGGAACAGGGCATCACCAGCGGGCAGCGCAGCTGCGACAACGGCGTGGTGATGCTGGCCCCGCAGCCCAAGTCGGCGCTGCTGTTCACGTTCCGCCGCAGCGGCGCGCCCAGCCCATCCGGCGTCCTGGCCAAGGTCGGCCCCTAACACTCGCTGGCGAGGCGAGGCGAGGCGGGGCGCGCCGCAGGCGTGTCCCCTCCGAGCCAGCGACCCGCGGGGGGTTCCGGGGGGTCGTCCCCCCGGGCGGGAACGCGGGGGGTTCCGGGGGGTCGGTACGCCTGGGCGGGAACGCGGGGGGTTCCGGGGGGTCGGTACGCCTGGGCGGGAACGCGGGGGGTTCCGGGGGGGCGTCCCCCCGGGCTAACAGGGCGCGTCCCGCTCCGGGTCCAGGAGCGCCAGCAGCTCGTGCAGCTCGCTGAACAGGCCCGGCTCGGCCGCTATAGCCAGTTCCGCGCTGGGCGGCTTCCCGGCCAGCCCGGCGACGCGGGCGCCTGCCTCCGCCGCGATCAGCCCGCCTGCGGCGTAGTCCCAGTAGTTGACGCCACGCTCGTAGTAGGCGTCGACCCGCCCTGCGGCGACGGAGCACAGGTCCACGGCGCACGAGCCGCCCCGGCGGATGTCCCGGACCTGGGGCAGCACGGCGGCCACCACCTCCCCCTGCACCGCCCGCCGGGCCCGCGCGTAGCCGAAACCGGTGGACACCAGCGCGCGGCGCAGCGGCACCCCGGTGTTGCAGCGCAGCGGGACGGCCGGCGCACCGGCCGGGCATAGCCAGCTGCCCCGCCCGGCGACCGCGGTGAAGACCTCGCCATGGCGCGGGACGGCGACCACGCCCGCCACCACCACGCCATCCACCTCGGCGGCGATGCTGACCGCCCAGTCGGGCAGGCCGTACAGGTAGTTGACGGTGCCATCCAGCGGGTCGACGATCCAGCGCACCCGGCCGTGGCCGGACTCGCCCCCCTCCTCGCCGAGAATCGCATCCCCGGGCCGCTCGGCGAGAATGCGCCGGGTGATCAGGGCTTCAGCCGCCCGGTCCATCTCGGTCACCACGTCAGTGGGGCTGGATTTGGTGCCAGCTACCTCCGGACGGCCCGCCGGGCCTGCCGGGCGGCGGCTGGCCAGCATCTGGGCCGCCGACTCGGCGGTGTCCCGCGCCAGGTCCAGCAGCGTTCCCGGATCCGGGTCGCTGATCGCGGCGCTGCTCATGCCCGCGCCCCGGGCCTGCCGGGACCGGTTGGCGGGGCAGTCAGGCGGCAGCAATCGTTGGAGCAGAAATTCTCCGCCGGGCCGGGCGAACCGAGCGCGAGTGGCGGCACCGAGCCGTCCAGGCGCTCCGTGACCAGCGCGGTGATCATCGACACGAAGCGCGGATCGGTGCCCGGGGTGGCGGCCCGGGCCAGCAGCAGCCCGAGCCGCTGCGCGGTCTGTGCCGCCTCGACGTCCAGGTCGTGCACGACCTCCATGTGGTCAGTGACGAAGCCCACCGGGACGATGACCGCGCCCGGCGCCCCCTCGCTGGCCAGTTCCGCCAGGTAGTCGCAGACATCCGGGCCGAGCCAGGGCTGCGCCGGCGGCCCGCTGCGGCTCTGGAACACCAGCCGCCAGGGATGGGCGCCGCCGGCCGCCCGGGTGCTGTTGACCCGCTCCGCGACCAGCCGCGCGGCTTCCCTGAGCTGTGCCAGGTAGCGGCCGCCGGGCGGCGGCCCGCTGGCGGCCGCCATGGCGTCCGGAACGCTGTGCGCGGTGAAAACCAGCGGGACCCGCTGGCGGGCAGCGGGCGGCAGCGACTCGATCGCCCGCACCGCGGCGTCGGCGAACGGCTCGATGAAGCCCGGGTGATTGAAGTAGTGGCGCAGCTTGTGGATCTCCGGCGCTGAGTGCCCGGCCTGTGCCCGGGCCTGCTCGATGTCGTCGAGGTACTGCCGGCAGCTGGAGTAGGAGCCGTAGGCGGCGGTCACGAATGCGATGGCGCGGCGCACCCCGGCGGCGGCCATGTCCGCCACGGTCGTGGTGAGGTATGGGTCCCAGTTCCGGTTACCCCAGTAGATCGGCAGGTCCAGCCCGGCTGCCGCGAAGTCCTTGCCGATCGCGGCGAGCAGGTCCCGGCACTGCTGGTTGATCGGGCTCACCCCGCCGACCGCGTAGTAGTGCTCGGCCACCGCGGCGAGCCGCCCGCGGGGGATGCCGCGGCCACGGGTGACCTTCTCCAGGAAGGGCATCACGTCGCCGGGGCCCTCCGGGCCGCCGAAAGACACCAGGAGGAACGCGTCATATTCCGGCATGGCTCCATCCAACCAGGCGTCCGCCGCTGGCCAGCCAGGCGGCTGCGGCTCACCGGCGACCCGCCGCCGGACCGCTGAGGTCAGCCTAGTCCCGCGCGTACTGCTGGGCGAGCGCGAGCACCTCGTTGACGTACCAGGTGGCGTGGTTGTAGTCGAAGATGGCGCCGCGGAGGCCGCTGGCGGAGGCGGCCCCGTTGGCGCAGAGCAGGCGCGCGGCCGACGGAACGGCGTCGTAGGGGTCCATGATGTTCGGCGGCCCGCTCTCGCCGAACGCCGTGGTCCCCCACACCTGCCAGGTGGCCGGCATGAATTGCATGGGCCCGAGCGCGCCCGCGCTGGACGGGCCCATGTTGGCGCCGTCGCCGCTCTCGATCTGCCCGATGGCGGCGAGCACGGTCCAGGACAGGCCGGGGCAGAAGCGGGCCGCGGACGCCTGGAACAGCTGCAGGTAGTTGGCCGGGCGGCCGGTGCTGGCCGCGTGGTCCACCGGAAGCTGCTGCTGCTGAGGGCGCAGGCTGATGATGGTGGCGGCCTTGCCCGTGACGCCGCGCACCGCGCTGGTGAGCGCGGTCATGCTGGCGCCAGGGGCGCTGATCATGGCGAGCACGCCCGGCACCAGGCCGAGCCGGGCTGACGCCTGGCTGCTCACCAGCGCGTCGATGCCGGAGATGCCGAGTGGCGCCGCCCCGCCGAGGATCACGTCCTGCTGCCCGGCCCCCGTCATCACGTAGCGGTTGCCCGGGTGCAGCCGCAGCCGGCTGGCCAGCGCGTTCGATGCCACGAAGTGACCTCGCTCCAGCGCGGTCCACAGCCGCTGGTCCGACGCCGTGGCCAGCGGGGTCCAGGACCGGAACTGCTGCGGGTTCACGCCGAGCACGTTGACCCGGCTGCCGTGCAGCTTGATCGCGGCGCCGTCGGCGGAGACCAGGTCGCGCACGCCGGTGATCCTGGTGAGCTTCTTCAGCTGCCTGGAGCTGAGTCCCGATGGCTCGATGACGAGCAGGTCGGGTACGAAGATCTGGTGGAACGTGCTGCTCGCCGTGCTGCTCGCCGTGCTGGCGGCCGGGCTGGCCGACGCGGTTGCGGCGGGCCGCGGGGGCAGCGGCCCGCGCCCCATGGCCGTCGTCCCGGCCAGCAGGATGACGACTGCCCCGCCGGCCGCCAGGGCGCGTCCCGCGGGCGTGCCGAGGGCGGTGGCCAGCGCTCCGCGCCGCGGAACGGCAGTCGCCGGGGTTCCGCGCCGCAAGACGGCAGTGGCCGGCGCGCTGCGCCGCAGCAGGCGTCTCATAGCGTCCTTAACCCTATAAGTCACGCCCCATCCGGCTGAAGGGCCGCCCGCCGCTGCGGCGGAAAGGCTATACGAGTACCACTTTGCGGTAAGAATCGACTTATGTGACCCCTGATCCCCGGTTGGAACGACACCAATGGCCGCATCGATGCGGTTGGGGGCGGGCGCGCGAGGGCCGGCCAGCGGCGGTCCGGCTGATTCCCCCGTGATCATGGTCAATTGGGGGTACCTGATGCGAATCGACAACGATCATGGTGGTAAGCCCGCCTTTGCGGCAGGCATCCCTCGGATAGGGTCCGGGCATGGTCACCGCTGCTCCCCGCTGGCAGAACTGGGCCGGCAACCAGGCAGCCCAGCCGCGACGCGTGATCAGCCGCTCCGCCGAGGAGGTCGCCGAGGCTGTCGCGCTGGCCACCCTGGACGGGCTGACCGTGCGGATGACCGGTTCCGGCCATACGAGGAGTACTTCCAGGAGGTGGAGGCGGTGATGACCGCCATCGGAGGCCGCCCGCACTGGGGCAAGCTGCACACCCGCGGCGCGGGGTACCTGCACGGCGTGTACCCTGAGTTTGCCGATTTTGTCGCGCTGCGTGATGAACTCGACCCGGCACGCCGGTTCAGCAATCCTTACCTGGAACAGGTCTTGGGTTCCTAAGCTGCCTGACCTGCAGCTTAGGCAAGAAGGTTGCCCGCGCGACACCGCTCGCGCGGGGAGGAATGCAGCCAACCGATCGCTGGCAGGCTACCCTCCGATCATGAGTCGGGAACCCTGCCCCGGCACTGCGCCAAGGGGATCCGTGCCAGAAGGCAACACTGGGAAGCCACCGACCGCACGTGGCGCGTCGCGAGCCACCGCCGGGCGCCCGCGGCGCCCTTCGCTCGGCGGCGGGGCGCCCGCCCAGGACCGGGAACTGCGCGCCCAGGGCCGCCAGACTGTCCAGAAGCTGCTGGAAGCCGGGCTGGCTGAATTCGACGAGCGGGGGTTCCAGGCGGTCCGGGTCGATGACGTGGTGCGCCGGGCCAAGACCTCACACGGCACGTTCTATCTGTACTTCTCGAACAAGGAAGACCTGTTCAAGGCCCTGCTGCAGGACGCGCTGATCGACATGGCCGCGCTCATTGACGAGTTCCCCGTGGTCACCCGCAACGACGCGGGGCGGGCCGCGCTGCGCCGCTGGGTGAACAGCTTCTGCGACACCTATGCCGCGCACGCGTCGGTGATCAGAATCCTCAGCCAGGCGGAGATCGTCGGCGAGGAAGTCTTTGGCGATGGGCTGCAAGTGATGTTCAAGCTGTCCGAGGCCATCACGGGGGGCATGACGGCAGCCACGCGCACGGCCGGGAAGGAAACCCCGGCCGGCCACGCCGAACTCACTGGCGTGGCCTTGCTGATGATGCTTGAACGGATCAACTACCTGCTCACCGTCGAAGTCCGGCTGCCCAGGGAAGAGATGATCGACCGGCTGACCGCGATCATCTTCGCCGCCTTTCACTCTGTCTGACCATGCCTGACGCAGGTACTCGTCAGCCGCAGGCAGAATCGATGGCGTGCGATTCCTTACCGGGCAGTTGCCCGCCCATGACCTGACCTACAGTGATGTGTTCCTGGTGCCAGGCCGGTCCGCTGTGGCGTCCCGGCTGGACGTCAACCTCGCCACGCGGGATGCCAGCGGGACCACGATCCCGCTGATCGCGGCCAACATGACGGCGGTCTCGGGCCGCCGGATGGCGGAGACCGTGGCCCGGCGCGGCGGCCTGGCGATCCTGCCGCAGGACATCCCGGCTGACGTGGTGGCTGAGGTGGTGTCCTGGGTGAAGAGCCGCCACCTCGTGCACGACACCCCGATCACCCTCGGGCCGTCCGACACCACCGGCGAGGCCCTCGCCCTGCTGCCCAAGCGCGCTCACGGGGCCGTCGTCGTGGTCGAGGACGGCCGCCCGGTCGGCGTGGTGACCGAGTCGGACTGCACCGGCGTGGACCGGTTCACCCAGCTGCGCCGGGTCATGTCCACGGAGTTGCTCACGCTCCCGGCGGGGACCGACCCGCAGCGTGCCTTCACCCTGCTGCACGGCGGCAGGCACCGGGTGGCGCCGGTCATTGACGAAGCGGGGCGTTGCGTGGGCATCATGACCCGCACCGGCGCACTGCGGGCCACCCTGTACCAGCCGGCCACCGACACGGCCGGGCGGCTGCGCGTCGGCGCCGCCCTCGGCATCAACGGGGACGTGGCCGGCAAGGCCAAGCTGCTGCTGGACGCCGGGGCGGACCTGCTGGTCGTGGACACCGCCCATGGCCACCAGGACAAGATGATCAGCGCGCTGCGCGCGCTGCGCGGAGTCGGCCCGCAGGTGCCCGTCGCCGCGGGCAACGTGGTCACCGCGGAGGGTGTCGCCGACCTTGTCGGGGCGGGTGCGGACATCGTCAAGGTCGGTGTGGGCCCCGGGGCCATGTGCACCACACGGATGATGACCGGCGTCGGCCGGCCGCAGTTCAGCGCGGTCCTGGAGTGCGCGGCGCAGGCCCGGCGGCTGGGTGCCCACGTGTGGGCGGACGGCGGGATCCGCCATCCCAGGGACGTCGCCCTCGCCCTGGCCGCCGGCGCGTCCAACGTCATGATCGGGTCCTGGTTCTCGGGCACGTACGAGTCACCCGGCGACCCGTTCCGTGACGCGGACGGCCGCCTGTACAAGGAGAGCTTCGGCATGGCCTCGGCCCGGGCGGTGCGGCTGCGCAGCGCCGCCGACTCCTCGTTCGACCGGGCCCGCAAGGAGCTGTTCGAGGAGGGCATCTCCACCGCGCGGATGTACCTGGACCCGGCGCGGCCCGGCGTGGAGGACCTGATCGACGCGATCACCGCCGGGCTGCGCAGCGCGTGCACCTACGCTGGCGCCAGTGATCTCGACGAACTGCACGAACGGGCGGTCGTCGGTATCCAGAGCGCGGCCGGTTACAGCGAGGGAATGCCCCTGCCGACCAGCTGGTGACCGCCGGCCGGGCAGCGCGCCGGCAAGCCGTCGCCGCGCCGTCGGCATTATGTCCGAGACAACGTCGCTGGCCCGATATCGTTGGCCGGATGAGACCGGCAGTTGCCCATAGGATTACCAGCCTGCTGTTGTGGCGCACGCCCGGCGGCCGGCTGCTGATAGCCGGGATCATCGCTTTCGCGGCGGTGCTGGCCAGCTATCTGGTCTACACCTACACCCACCCGACCTCCTGGACCCTGGACCCGGTGGACCTGGGGGTCTACCAGTCAGGCGGGCTGATCGTCCGGCACGTCCGGCCGCTGTACGACCCGCATCTGGCCGCACCGCTCTATGACTGGTCCGGCTACCACGTCCTGCACCTGAAGTTCACCTACGCGCCCTTCGCCGCCGTCGTCTTCGCGGCCATCTCCTACATTCCGTGGCAGGAACTGCCCGGAGTCTCGGTGGTGGCGAACATCGTCCTGCTGATCGCGGCGGCGTGGTTCACCTTCGGCGGCCTGGGCTACCGGCGCGGCCTGGCCCGGCTGGGCGCCTCGCTGCTCACCGCGGCGGCGCTGCTGTGGACCGAGCCGGTCATCCGGACGATCTACCTGGGCCAGGTCAACCTGGCGCTGATGGCGCTGATCATGTGGGACCTGTGCCAGCCCGATACCAGGGCCAGCCGCTGGTGGAAGGGCGCCGGCGTCGGGATCGCCGCCGGGATCAAGCTGGTTCCGCTGATCTTCATCCCCTACCTGCTGCTGACCAGGAAGTTCCGGCAGGCCCTGATGGCATGCGTGGCCTTCGTGGTCACCGCGGGAGTTGGCTTCGTGTTCCTGCCGTCGGACTCGGCCAAGTGGTGGTTCGGCGGATTGTTCTACAACGGGGGGCGGACCGGGTTCGTCGGCTGGGAAGGGAACCAGTCGCTGCGCGGAATCATCACCCGGCTGGCCGGGAGCGTGGCGGCAGGTGCGCCAATCTGGCTGGTGGTGGCCGCGGTCACCGCAGTGCTGGGCCTGGGCTGTGCGGCGATACTGGACCGGGCAGGCCATCGGATGGCGGGCATCCTTGCCTGCGCGCTGACCGGGCTGCTGGTGTCACCGATCAGCTGGGACCACCACTGGGTGTGGATCGTGCCAGGGGTGGCCACGGCCGCGGTGTACGCGGTGCGGGCCACGGGTGCCACGGCGCGCACGGCTGGCGCTGGGGCGGCGGCCGGGTCGGCGGGGGCTGCGCAGACCGGGGCTGGACGCAGCGGGCCTGAGCGGACCGTGGCCGGGCGCCCCAGGCCGGCCGGACAGGTATGGCGGCGGGCGGTGAGCTTGCCCGCCCTCGGGTACTGGGCGCTGGCGGCAGGCATGCTGGCGCTGTTCGGCGCGTGGCCGGGCAGCCTGTGGGGCGAGCCGACCGACCTGGGGCACTTCTCCCTCGGGCTGATCTGGCAGCCGCCCAACACCGATCCGTCGAAGTATTACCGCAAGGGCGACCGGCCCTGGTTCGTGGAGTACCACTGGCACGGCATACAACTCATCACCGGCAACGCCTACCTGCTCGGCGGCCTCGGGCTGATGGCTGTGCTGCTGGCCCTGACCGCGATCAACTTCCCGGTGAGGTCCCCGGCGCAGCCAGCCGACCCGCTCTCGCCGCGGCTGGAGACCAGCCGCCGCTAGTGCCGGGGCCTACCGCGCTTCTTCGCTGCCGGCACCGGAGACAGCCTGCCTGACCAGGGCGTTCTCCAGCACCCAGCGCACCATCCGGTCGAGCAGGGCAGCGTCTGCCCCGGACTCGGCGTGACCGAACCCCGGTACGATCCACAGATCCTTGGGATCGCGTGCCGCGTCGTACAGCCGGTGTGCGTGATCGACCGGGAAGTAGGCGTCCTGGTCGCCGTGCACCACGAGGAATGGCGTCGGCGATATCAGCGGGGCGGCCTCATCGGGCGGCACCGGCACCGGATTCCACCCGTCCGGGCTGATCCGGGTCTTCAGCCAGTTCCTGGTGACAGCCCGGCCGAGCCGCCGTTCCACCGCCCAGTGCACCCGGCGCATCGGCGTGGTGCCCCGGTAGTACCAGTGCCCCGGGCCGCTCACCGAGACCGCGGCGTCGAGGCCGCCGACCAGCCCGGCGTAGCGGACCACGATCGATGCGCCCATGGAGAATCCGACAGCCGCGATCCGCCGATAGCCGAGTTCCCGCGCGTAGGCCACGGCGACCTCCAGGTCCTTGATCTCAAGATCGCCCACTGTGGACAGGCCACCGGACCGGCCGTGGCCGCGGAAGTCGAAGAGCACCACGCCGCCCGCCCTGCGTAGCCGGCTGGCCACCTTCCAGACTGCGGGCCGCTGCCAGGACAGCGTAAAACCATGCGCCACAACGAACGCGAGGTCCCGGTCCCCCGGCAGGTGCGCGGCGTCGATGGGCACCCCGTCATCGGTCACCAGGGTCAAAGCCCTCGCCACGAGTCCGCTCATGCTCCCATTCTGCGTGACAATCGCCGCTCCCGTGCTCCCCCGCGCCACCCCCGCCACCCCTCGTGGCCCAGCGGGACCGGCGGCCCACCGGCGGCTCTGCACCGCGGATATGAGAGCCTCTCCCTGGAGGTGGATAAGTGAAGATCGGACTGCAGATCCCTGACTTCACCACGCCGGGCGGCCCTGCTGTCCGCCCCGCACCCGCCGATCCTGATCGGGGGGTCGGGTGAGAAGAAGACGCTCCGGCTGGTGGCCCGCTACGCCCAGGCCTGCAACCTGTTCCCCGGCCCGGATCTGGCGCACAAGCTCGATGTGCTGCGCGGGCACTGCGAGGCGGAGGGCCGCGACTACGACGAGATCGAGAAGACCTGCTACTTCATCTACGACGTCGGGCCGAAGGGCGAGAAGGCCGCCGAGGTGGTCGACCAGCTAGGCGGGCTGGCCGAGATGGGGTTCCAGGCCGCGATCGGAGCGGTGGCCAACGTCTGGGACATCACCCCGCTGGAGGTCATCGGCAGCGAGGTGATCCCCGCCGTCGCCGATTTGTGATCGGCCCTGTCGTGCTGGGCTCCGTGACAGGCGTCAGGGAGCCCAGCACGACAGGCGTAGCCCGAGTGTGCCCAGCAGGTGCAGGATGTCGTCGGTGTCGGAGGTAACGACTGCCGCACCCGTTTCCGCCGCTTTGATGGCTACGAAGCCGTCCACCACGTCGGAGGTGCCGGACAGTGCCAGCAGCCTCCCTACGGGCCCGGCGTGGTCCGGCTCGAAGGGGACGATGTCGCAGCTCTGCAGGGTAAGCATTAACCGTGCCTGGCGCCGAGGATCACGGACTACCTGCGCAGCCACCGGCGCCGGCACGATGATGTGGTCCCCTCCGGTGATTCGCCTCTGGTGACGTCGGAGCGACAGGTCGTCGCGGCGGCTGTCGATGGCGATGAGTGCTCCGCTATCGTAGACCACCTGCCCCATCAGGCATCCCAGTCCTGGAGCCGGAAGGCATTGCCATGCGCCGCGTTGTAAGCCCGGGCTTCCTCCGCGAGGCGGTGCTCCTCGGTCACCTGGGCCTCGATCTCCGCGTCCTCCTCCGGAGTCGGGTAGCCGTGCTCCTTGAAGTACTCCTCGATGGCGGCGATGCCCTCGAGTCGCTTGATCTCCCAGGCAACATGCTGCGCCAGTGCCCGCTCGACCACGCTGGAGATCGTGGTGTGCTCCAGCTTCGCGGCCCGCCGCACGTCCTCGGCGAGTGACTCGCTGACGGTGACGTTGAGCACCGCCTTCTTCTCGGCCATGTTATGAATATAACATGATTTCCGGGCGGGATCCGGCGGCGATCGCACCGGTGGCAGTAGTCCCCGGTGGTAGAACGGCAGCACCGCGTCCAGCAGCGATCACGACGGGAGCCCCCATGTCCGTGCTGAGTGACCTGACCGAGGCAATCCGGGACGGCAGCATCGAGGTGATCGACCTCACCGCGCCGCTCTCGGACACGACACCGGTGATCAGGCTGCCGGAGCCGTTCGGGAATACCGCTACCTTCGCGCTGCACGAGATCAGCCGTTATGACGCCCGCGGCCCCGCGTGGTACTGGAACGACATCACCACCGGCGAGCACACCGGCACGCACTTCGACGCGCCGGTGCACTGGGTTACCGGCAAAGATGGCGCAGACGTCGCGCAGGTCCCGGTGCGCAGGCTGATCGCCCCCGCCGTGGTACTTGATTTCACCGCCCAGGCCGCCGCTGACCCCGACTTCCTGCTGGAAATCGAGCATGTCAAGCAGTGGGAGGCCGCGCACGGCCCGCTGCCCGAAGGCGGCTGGCTGCTCTACCGGACCGGCTGGGATGCCCGGTCAGCCAGCCAGGACGAGTTCCTCAACGCGAACGAGACCGGGCCGCACACGCCGGGGATCTCGGTGGCCTGCGCGCAGTGGCTGGCCGCCAACGAGGCGCTGATCGGGCTGGGCGTGGAGACCGTCGGCACCGATGCCGGAACCGCGCACTCCTTCGACCCGCCGTTCCCGTGCCACGCGTCGCTGCTCGGCGCCGGCAAGTACGGGCTCACCCAACTGCGGAACCTGGCCCTGCTGCCGCCACGCGGCGCAGTGGTGATCGCCGGACCGCTGCCGATCACCGGCGGCTCGGGCAGCCCGTGCCGGGCGATAGGCCTGGTTGAACGGTCAGCCGAGCGGTCCTGATGCTGGTCACCGAGGCCGTCGCCGCGACCCTCGCCGGGCTGGGTGCGGACACTGTGTTCGGCGTGGTCGGCAGTGGCAACTTCCATGTCACCAATGCCCTGATCAGCCAGGGCGCACGGTATGTCGCGGCCAGGCACGAAGGCGGCGCGGCGTGCATGGCCGACGGCTGGGCCCGGACCGCGGGGCGGACCGGGCTGCTCACCGTGCACCAGGGTCCCGGGCTCACCAATGCGATGACCGGCATCACCGAGGCGGCCAAGAGCCGGACCCCGCTGCTGGTGCTCGCCGCGGATGTGGCCGGCCCGGCGGTGCAGTCCAACTTCCGCATCGACGTGGCCGCCCTCGCGACAGCGGTGGGCGCGGTACCGGAGCGGCTGCACTCCCCCGCCTCGGCGGCCGCCGACACCGCGCGGGCCTATCGGACGGCCACCCTGCAGCGGCGCACGGTCGTCCTGGCCATGCCGCTCGACGTGCAGGCGGCCCAGTGTGATCCACCGCCGCCGGCCGCCACGGCGGTCCTCGGCCCCGTCGCGCCAGCCGCAGCTGCGGCGGAGGCGCTGGCCGAGTGCCTCGCCAGGGCACGGCGGCCGGTCTTCGTGGCCGGGCGCGGCGCCCGGGTGGCCCGTGCCGGGAAGGACCTGGAGCGGCTCGCTGATGCCTGCGGCGCGCTGCTCGCCACCTCAGCCGCGGCCAAGGGACTGTTCCGGGGCAGCCCATGGGACCTGGACGTGAGCGGGGGTTTCGCCTCCCCGCTCACCGCTGAGCTGATCAGGGCCGCCGACCTGATCGTGGGCTGGGGCTGCTCGCTCAACATGTGGACGATGCGCCGCGGCAGCCTGATCGGCCCGGAGGCCACCCTGGTACAGGTGGACGATGAAACGGCCGCGATCGGCGCGCACCGGCCGGTGCACCTCGGCGTGCTGGGTGACGCCGCGGAGACGGCTCGCGCGGCGCTGGCCGCACTGGACTCGCTGGAGGACGGCGGCGCCGCGGCGGGAGGCACCGGCACCGGGTACCGGGAGGACGCGTTGCGGGCGCGGATCGCCCGGGAGGCCCGGTGGCGTGATGTGCCTTACTCCGATGAGGGCGGCGGCGGCCGGATCGACCCGCGCACGCTGAGCATCGAGCTGGACGACATGCTTCCGGCGGAGCGGACGGTCAGCGTCGACTCGGGAAACTTCATGGGTTACCCGAGCATGTACCTCTCCGTGCCGGACGCGGACGGGTTCTGCTTTACCCAGGCCTACCAGTCCATCGGGCTCGGCCTGGCATCGGCGGTCGGCGCTGCGATCGCCCGCCCGGACCGGCTGCCGGTTGCCGCGCTCGGCGACGGGGGCGCGCTGATGGGAATCAGCGAACTGGAGACCGTGGTCCGGCTCGGGCTGCCGATGCTGGTCGTGGTCTATGACGACGAGGCGTACGGGGCCGAGGTGCACCACTTCGGCCCGGACGGGCACCCGCTGGACACCGTCCAGTTCCCCGCTGCCGACATCGCGGAGATCGGCCGGGGATTCGGCTGTGCCGGGGTGACCGTACGCGGCCCCGGCGACCTGGCTCCAGTCCGGGCCTGGCTGGCCGGGCAGCGCGACCGGCCGCTGGTGGTGGACGCGAAGGTCACCTCCAGCCGTGGCTCGTGGTGGCTGGAAGAAGCCTTCCGCGGCCACTGAGGCCGCCCGCACCCTGCCCCCGGCGCCGACTGGCCGCTGACGGAGCGCGGTTCGTAGTGCCCTCCATGAGGAGCACTATGAACCGCGCTCGCCACGATTCCGGGCTTGGACAGGCCGACGGCCTTCCCGCGGGTGCTGGACCGCGGGAAGGCCGCCGGGTGGAGGTGACGGGTGCCGGACTGCTCAGCCGTCCTCGTGCGGGACGGTTTCCGGCTTGAGGGGTGCCGACGAGTTGCTGCCTGCGGCCAGCTCGGCTGCCCGGGCCGCCCCGACTCCCACAAGGCCGAGTTCCTCGGACGGGTAGGCCTCCTCGCCGTGCACTGCGACGTCGCCGATCTCCAGGTCCTCGTCGGATATCCGCAGCTTCATGAACAAGCCGATGCCCTTGAGCAGGATGAACGTGACGAGCCCATCCCAGATGATCACCGTGACCGCGGCGCCCAACTGAACCAATAGCTGGTGCGCGTGCCCGTAGAACAAGCCGGTGCCAGACACACTGACCGGGTTCTTGCCGATCCCGAGGTAGACGATCATCTTGGGATCGGCGAGCAGGCCGACCATGAGGCCGCCGAAGAGCCCGGCGATGCCGTGCGTGTAGACGACGCCGAGAGCGTCATCGACCTTGTTGAACGGCGGCACCTTGCTCAGGTAGTTCCAGGCGAACCAGACGATGGCCGAGTCGACCACGCCGATGATGATCGCGCCGAAGCCGTTCACGTAACCGGCCGCGGGCGTGATGCCCACCAGACCACAGATCATGCCGTTGAGGCCGCCGAGGAAGGTCGCCTTCTTGCCGGGGCCGCCGATCATGTCCATGACGATCCAGGTCATCATCGCGATCGCCGTGGCGAGGTTCGTGTTGACCACGGCTGCCGAGGCGTCCGCGCCGGCGAAGTACGGGTCGCCGCCGTTGAAGCCGTTCCAGCCGAGCCACAGGATTCCGGCGCCTACCGCGACGAAGAGCAGGTTGTTCGGCACGGCGTGGTCGCGGTCCCGCTGGAGCCTCGGCCCGATGACCCATGCCGCGACGAAGCCGGAGACGCCCGCTGCCAGGTGGATGACGTAGCCACCACTGAAGTCCAGGGCACCCTTGCCAGCCCAGTAGCCGCCGCCCCAGAGCAGGAACGCGTTGACCGCGTAGGCGAAGGTGATCCACAGCGGCACGAAGATCAGCCAGACCTTGAAGTTGATCCGGCCGATCACGCTGCCGATGAACAGGATCGGGGTGATCGCCGCGAACACGAACTGGAAGTAGACCAGTGATGACTCAGGGAACCTGAACTTCGGCATCAAGCCATCGAGCAAGGGAATGTTGGCTTGCCCCTCCAGGCTTCCGGTGCCGAGCACCGCCCCTGGCTTGCCAACGAGGTGGAGGCTGCCGCCGATCCATGGTGACCCGAAGCCCATCTTGAAGGCCCACAGGACCCAGACAATGAGCACCATGCAGAAGGTGCTGAACACCATGAGCACAGTGTTGACAGCCCATTTGCGCTGCACCAAGCCGCCGTACAAGACGGCCAGGGCAGGGATGCTCATGAGGCCGACCAGTGTCGCGGCTGTCATCTGCCAGGCGTTATCTCCGGATGACAGCCAACTGCTGTAGGGAACCACTACTCTCCGCCTCCATGGGGCTACCCTGGAAGTGCTTGCCGGGGGGTTTCCGGTTGTGGTCCCAGGCAGGCCCGCGTGGACTGCTGGAACCCCTCCCGCGCTATCACAGCGGCGTGATCCGGGGGCATCCCCCCGGGCTAGCTTGATCCGGCCGGCCACTTCGGTGTCCGTCTAGAACGCTCCATGTTTCCCATGAGCGGGTTTCGTTCACGTTTCCCAACTGTTACGCCGTGGACAACGGAGCAGGATCCGCCGGACATCGTGTTTCGGCTCTGTTTCACTACAGTCGCCGGTGAGCTTGTGCGCAGCCTTCCGTGGCGGCACTGCGCGACCTGCGGGACTGGTGGTGCGGGGCCAGCCACGAGGTGCCGTGGACAGCGGGAAGCAGGCCGTCGTTCACCGGCCCGTTCAGTGACGATTCACCGGTCCCTCCGGTGACACCGGGCACCACAGGCCCGCGTCGTTCGCTGACTGGCCGCATCACTGGTCCCGGTGGCCGTCCCGCAGGTGAGCGGCATGGCCCGGTCGCGGCAGTGCCGGGCAGGGACAAGGGGTGGGCTGGCCCGGACCCGGGATCGCGGCCGGCCGGAACATGTCGTCAGGCAGGAGCGAGGGTGCCCTGGCCCGGACCCGACAATCGCGGCCGGCCGGAACATGTCGTCAGGCGGACTTGACACGGCGGGCGAGGCGGGGGCGGGCGAGGCTGGGCGCAGGAACTTACCGCGCCGCGCCGGCCCGGCCGCCGGTGACTGTCCGGCCTCGGTCCGGCATGCGCCGCTAGCGTCCAGGATGGCGCCGACCTGGGCTGTGCTCGGCCAGGACAGGCAGGGCGTGCGCCGCGGGCGGCGACCATGATCGCGTGGCGTGTCCGTAACCTCGGTCGTTGTCTGTTCCGTCACGTTCCCGTAACAGTGGATTTGCGGGGTTGAGTCCGGCGCTGGAGCGAAATAAGGTGCAAGTAACTCGCCTGGTAAGCGCTTACCTCGCCAGGTCCAGTCAGCGGCTTTGATCAGCCGCTTTCTTTAGGGCCATCGGGTAAGCGCTTACCGACGGGCGGATGGCAGAGCCTGCCAGGGCCGCACATCGGGCCAGGCAGTGACCCCAGGACCGCAAGGGAGCGCCCCGGTGGACAGTCGCGACACGGCCCGCACCGCGCCTCCTGATGGTGCCGCGGCCCTGGGCGGACGGTCCGGGGACCCCTTGGGCGGACGGTCCGGGGACCCCTTGGGCGGACGGTCCGGGGACCCCTTGGGCGGACGGTCCGGGGACCCCTTGGGCGGACGGTCCGGGGACCCCTTGGGCGGACGGTCCGGGGACCCCCTGGACCGACCGTCCGGGGATCCGCCGGGCAGCAGGCCAGAAGATGCGCTGGGCAGCAGGCCCGGGAATGGCGGCCTACCCGAGGCCCGCGGCACTTCCGTCCAGCCACCAACGATCTACGACGTGGCGCACGCCGCCGGAGTCTCCATCGCCTCGGTCTCCCGGGTACTGAACGGCCGCGGTAACCCGCTGCCCGACACCAGGGAACGGGTTCTGCAGGCAGTCGCTGAGCTGGGCTTCATCCCCGACGGCGCCGCGCGGGCACTGAGCGCGCGGCTCAAGGAGGTCATCGGGGTCGTCATCCGGCGGCCCACGGCCACCGTCTCCGACGGAGGGGTCTTCCAGGACGAGGCGGAAAGCCTTCAGTTCCCTGACCTCATCAACCGTGGCATCGAGGTCGCGGCACAGCACCGGGACTACAACCTCCTGGTCAGTTCCGTGGACGTGGATGACCACGACCACACCCGGCGCATCCACGCGCTGGCCCGCAAGAGCGACGGGCTGATCCTGCACGACCAGGTGCTTGACGCGGGCCAGCTGGAGCGCCTGTCCAGGCATGTCCCGATCGTGACGCTGGCCGGCCTGGCCTCACCGACCACCTCGAACGTGGGCGGTGACAACCGCACCGGCATGCGGGACCTGGCCCGGCACCTGGTCCGCGACCACGGCTACCGGACGCTGGCCTACCTGAGCGGCCACCCGGACAGCCCGGACAACCTCGCCCGCCAGGCCGCCTTCAGCGCTGAGGTGACGGCAGCCGGGGGCACGTTCGTCGACGGCCCGCAATGGCAGGGGAACTACTGCGCGGCGGGCGGCGCCCGCGTCATCGGCCGGCTGCTGGCCGGTGACGGCACCCTGCCCCGGGCCATCGCCTGCGCGAACGACCAGACCGCGCTCGGTGTCGTCTACGCCCTGATCCAGCACGGCCTCGATGTGCCCGGAGACGTCGCGGTGACCGGCTTCGACGACATCCCGATGGCGCGCCACCTGCGTCCTCAGCTGACCACCGTGCGGCAGCCCATCCAGGAGATCGGCGCGACCGCTTTCGAGGTGCTCTACTCCATGATTCGCGACGCGGAGCCTGCCCGGCGCGACATCGTCCTGCCCACGAGGCTCATCCCCCGGGAGAGCTGCGGATGCCCACCCGATCCGGCCACGCCTGCGTGGCGACTCGGCTGAGAGGAGATGGCCATGCGCTTAATTGCCCGCAGGCTACTTTTCTACTTCTTCACCGCCATCGCCGCGGTCACCGTGGACTTCTTCATTCCCAGGCTGATGCCGGGAAACCCGGTGGAGTCGGTGCTGGCCCACCTCCAGGGCACGGTCACCCCCGCCACCATCCGGTCGCTTGAGCTGCAGTACGGCCTGAACAGCCCGCAGGGCCTGTGGGGGCAGTACATGACGTTCTGGGTGCACCTGGTGCACGGCAACCTGGGCCTGTCCACCAGCTACTACCCGTCTCCGGTGACCAGCGTGATCCGCGGTGCGCTGCCATGGACGCTCGGCCTGGTCGGCGTGGCCACGATCATCAGCTTCGTGCTGGGCACGCTGCTGGGCATCGTGATCGCCTGGCGGCGCGGCACCTGGCTGGACAACCTGCTCCCGGCCACCACCTTCTTCCAGGCCGCGCCCTACTTCTTCGTGGCCTTCATCGCTCTTGACATCTTCGCCACCAGGCTTGGCTGGTTCCCCACCGGCCGTGCCTACAACCAGCTCGACTTCCCGGCGCTCAGCACGAGCTACGTGGGTGACGTGCTGTACCACGCGATCCTGCCCGCTGGGACGATCGTGCTCTGCTCGGCCGCCGGGTGGATCGTCGGCATGCGGAACGTGATGGTCACCACCATGGACGAGGACTACGTCCTCGTCGCGCAGGCGAAGGGGCTGGCCAAGCGCAGGGTGATCTGGTACGCGGCACGCAACGCGATCCTGCCCAGCGTGTCGGGCTTCTCCCTGGCGATCGGCTTCGTGGTCTCCGGGGCACTGCTCACCGAGATCGTCTTCAGCTACCCGGGCCTGGGCTGGATCCTGCTCCAGGCCGTGGGCGCCCGCGACTATCCGCTGCTCCAGGGCATCTTCCTGATCATCACGTTCGCCGTGCTGATCGCGAACCTGGCAGCGGACTTCGTCTACGTGTTCCTCGACCCGCGCACCCGCCAGGAGGCCTGAGCGATGTCTATCGGCACTGGCACGGACCTTGGCGGCACCGGCCTGAGCGGCATCGGGGTCGGCGGAACCGGACCCGCCGCCCAGGCCGCCGGTTCCCTCCCGCCCCCGGTGACCGGCCCGGTCCGGGCCCGCCGGCTCCACCTGCCCCGCTCCCCGAAGATCATTGCCGGGCTGGCGATGCTGGCCGTGTTCCTGATCCTCGCGATCGTCGGCCCCTTGCTGGCCCCGTACAACCCGTCGGCCAGTTCGTCCACCACCAACGGGGTACCGCAGCCGCCCTCGGCCGCGCACTGGCTCGGCACGACCCAGATCCAGCAGGACGTGTTCTCGCAACTGCTGGCCGGCGGCCGGAGCACGATCCTGGTCGCCTTCCTGTCCGGGCTGGTCGCCACCGTGCTGTCGGTGCTCGTCGGGGTCAGCGCCGGCTACCTGCAGGGCAGGTGGATGGACGACGTCCTGTCCATGCTCGCCAACTTCTTCCTGGTGATGCCGGCGCTGCCGCTGCTCATCGTGATCTTCGGCTTCCTGCCCGCCTCCGGCGGCAGCAACGACGTGCTGATCGGGCTGATCATCGCCATCACCGGCTGGGCGTGGGGCGCCCGGGTGCTCCGCGCCCAGACGCTGTCCCTGCGGGCCCGTGACTACGTGGAGTCCGCACGCATCATCGGCGAGCGTGGCTGGCGCGTCATCGGGTTCGAGATCCTGCCCAACCTGTTGCCCATCGTGGCTTCCTCGTTCCTGTTCACGGTGCTCTACGGGGTGGGCACCTACACCGCCCTGGCCTTCCTCGGGCTGGTGAACCCGGTGCACTGGAGCTGGGGCGCGATGCTGTTCTGGGCGCAGAGTTCCGACGCCGAGCTCAGCGGTTACTGGTGGTGGTACATCCCGCCCGGGCTCGCCGTGGCCTTCCTCGGCACGTCGCTGGCGCTGCTCAACTTCGGCATCGACGAGTTCATCAACCCCCGCCTGCGCGCGGCCGGGCTCACCCGGCGCAGGGCGAAGCAGGCAGGCGGGCAAGGACTCCCCCGGCGCTTCGAGCTGGGCCTCACCCCGGTGGTCCGGGTGGCCGCGAACGGGGCCACCGCGGGCACGGCAATGACCGACCGGACCCAGGAGCAGCCGTCATGAGCACCGCACAGCCGTTGCTCGACATCCGCGGGCTGCGGGTTGATTACGGGGCCGGCCCCGATGCCGTGCACGCGGTGGTGGACGCCGACCTGGTGCTGCGCCGCGGCGAGGTGCTCGGCCTGGCCGGGGAGAGCGGCAGCGGCAAGTCCACGCTGGCCTACGCCGCGATCCGGCTGCTCCGCGCCCCGGGCATGATCACCGGTGGCCAGGTGCTCTACCACCCGGAGTCCGGGTACACCGTGGACCTGCTGGCCCTCAATGAGGCGCAACTGCGCGGGCTGCGCTGGTCGCAGATCGCCGTGGTGCTGCAGTCCGCGATGAACGCGCTGAACCCGGTGCTGTCCATCGGCGCCCAGCTCACCGACGTGCTCCAGGCGCACGTGCCGGACATGGATGCCGCCGCGCGCACCGACCGCGCGGCCGAGCTGCTGACCATGGTCGGGATCACCGCGGACCGGTTGCGCAGCTTCCCGCATGAGCTCTCCGGCGGGATGCGGCAGCGGGTGATGATCGCCATGGCTCTCGCCCTGCAGCCGCAGGTGGTGATCCTGGACGAGCCGACCACCGCGCTGGACGTCGTCACCCAGCGGGAAATCCTGGAGGAACTGTCTGAGCTGCGCGCCCGGCTCGGGTTCGCCGTCCTGTTCATCACGCACGACCTCTCGCTGCTGGTGGAGATCGCCGACGCGATCGCCGTGATGTACGCCGGCCGCCTGGTGGAGCGGGCGGACGCGGCGTCGCTGTTCCATGCCCCGCGGCATCCGTACACGGTCGGGCTGCTCAACTCGTTCCCGGCCATGCACGGACCACGCCAGCGACGCACCGGCATCCCGGGGTCCCCTCCCGACCTGCGGCTGCTGCCCCCGGGATGCGTATTCCACCCCCGCTGCCCGTTCGCCGTGGACCGGTGCACGACCGAGTCACCGCCGCTGCTGAACCCCGACCGGGGCAGCGACCGGCTTGCGGCGTGCTGGCGGCAGGACGGCTCCGGGTCAGTCCCGGCCGAGCTGGCCCTGCCGGACCCGGCCGCGATCGGCGCGGCCAGCCCGGACGGCCGGGGCCCGGCCGGCGTGGCGGACAGCCCAGCGACCGGCCCCCGCCCGGCTGACCGCCCGTCGCCGGACGGCCCTGCGCCGGACGGCCCCGCGACAACGTATGCAACGAGCCAGGGCGTGGCCGACATGACGAGCGCCGGCGGCAGCGGGCCGGTCAGCCCGGACCGGGCCACCACGAAGGCGCCCCGCACGCCCAGCGTCACCTCAGCAGATCCCGGGAGCCAGCGATGACCCAGACCGCAGCGGCGCCCAGGCCGCCTGAAGCGGCAGTGCCGCTGCTCGAGGCGCGCGCCCTGACCAAGCACTTCGCGGTGCACCACCCGGGGCGGGCCGTCCGGCGGCAGGCCGCGGGCGGCCGGCGCCGGGGACCAGCCCCCGCAGTGCACGCCGTCGAAGAGGTCTCGCTCACCCTCCCGCAGGCCGGGATCACCGCCGTGGTGGGGGAAAGCGGCTCAGGCAAGTCGACCCTGGCCCGGATGCTCGCCCGGCTGATCACGCCGACGTCAGGCAAGCTGCTGCTGGACGGCGCCGAGGTGCCCGTGGTCACCCGGGGCAGGCGCGCGTACGCCCGGGATGTCCAGCTGGTGCTGCAGGACCCGTTCTCCTCCCTCAATCCCGTGCACGGCGTGCGGTATCACCTGGAGCGGCCGCTCCGCCTGCACGGGCTGAACGGGCAGGGGGCAAGCCTGGAGGAGGCGATGACCGGCCTGCTGGAGCGGGTCGCGCTGACCCCGGCGGAGCAGTTCCTCAGCAAGTACCCGCATGAGCTCTCCGGCGGCCAGCGGCAGCGGGTGGCGATCGCCCGGGCGCTGGCCGTCCGGCCCCGGGTGCTGCTCGCCGACGAGCCGGTCTCCATGCTGGACGTCTCGATCCGGCTTGGGGTGCTCAATCTCCTGGGTGACCTGCGCGAGCGGGATGGGCTCGCGATCCTCTACATCACCCATGACATCGCCTCGGCCCGGTACCTGGCCGAGGCGATCATGGTGATGTACGCGGGCCAGGTCGTCGAATCAGGGCCCGCCGAGGTGGTCACCGACTCCCCGGCCCATCCCTACACGAAGCTCCTGCTCAGCGCGGCGCCCGACCCGGACCGGGCCGAGCCGCCGTCGCTGGCGGGCAGCGGCGCCCCGCCAAGCCTGGTGGCGCCGCCGGGCGGCTGCCGCTTCCATCCCCGCTGCCCGCACGCCATGGCCGTCTGCGCGGTCAGCTCCCCGCCGGGAACCGAGCTGGCGGCCGGGCACGTGAGCGCCTGCTGGCTGCACGCCACGGGCCTGGATGCCGCCCAGGCCCAGCCGCTGGCAGCCGCGGACGAGCTCAAGAGTTCTGCACCAAGTTCCGCGCCTGAAGGGGGAGAGGAGACGTGATGCACCGGGCTCCGGCTTAGCGCACATGCGAACCCAGCATCCACAGCGCATCTGGAACAGCAAGGCGGTGCGAGCGCGCGCCGGGGCAGCACCCGGCCGACCCGCCCCGTCCCACCAATATGACCCCGACACGGTCGCACACGACAGGCCGGCGATGAGCCGGCCGGGCACAACGGAGTTTAAGCAATGAAGCACAGAGTTCTCGCAGCCCTGGCCGTGGCCAGCGCGCTCAGCATCGGGATTGCCGCCTGTGGCTCGTCCGGTAGTAGCAAGGGCGGCGGTCACGCGGCAACCGGCAAGACGCTCGTCATCGAGAGCACGCCGCTCTCGCCGATGACCGACACCTTCAACCCGTTCTCGCTCACCTCGACGGGCTTCCTCACCAATGCGGTCGCCCTCTACAACGAGCCGCTGTACATCTTCAACACGCTCAATTCCGCCCAGCCGCCGATCCCCATGCTGGCGACCAACTCCACCTTCTCGAACGGCGGCAAGACGCTCACCCTGACCATCCGGCAGGGCGTGAAGTGGAACGACGGCAAGGCGTTCAGTGCCAGCGACGTCGCGTTCACCTTCAACCTGCTCAAGAACAACCCGAAGCTGAACACCAACGGCGCCCCGGTGGTGACGAGCGCGTCAGCGCCCAACGCGACCACCGCCGTGCTGAACTTCGCCGCGCCGGAGTACGCCAACCTGTTCCTGATCGGGCAGGTCTACATCGTGCCGCAGCACGTCTGGGCGTCCGTGGGCGACCCGGCGACCTACGCCGACGCCAGCCCGGTCGGCACCGGCCCGTTCATGCTCGACAAGTTCTCGCCACAGGGCTACACGCTCAAGCAGAACCCGTACTACTGGCAGAAGTCCAAGGTGCACGTCCCGGCGATCAGCTTCCCGGCGTACAACACCAACGCCAACCTGGTCCCGCCGGTGGCCAGCGGCCAGATCGACTTCGCCGGCAACTACATCAGCAACATCAAGGCGAACTACCTGGACAAGAGCCCGGACAACCACACCTGGCTGAACAGCGCGCCGTACTTCAGCGCGAACAACGTGGTGGGGCTGTTCCTCAACGTCACCAAGGCGCCGCTGAACGACCCCGCGGTGCGCCAGGCGATCAGCTACGGGATCAACCGGCAGCAGCTCAACGAGCAGGGTGAGACCGGCTACGAGCCTCCGGTCACCAACAGCGGCGGCCTGCTGCTGCCCAACCACCAGTCGTTCCTGGACCCGTCGCTGGCGAACAACCTGCCCGCGACCGGTGACCCGGCCAAGGTGACCTCGACCCTGAAGGCCGACGGCTGGACCATGACGGGCGGCAAGTGGACCAAGAACGGGCAGAAGATCACCTTCGCGGTCTCCGACCCCGTCCCGTACAGCGACTACTACACCAATGCCCAGCTCATCGCGCATCAGCTCAACGCGCAGGGCTTCAACGTCACCGTGAACGGGATCGGCAACCCGACCGTGTGGGCCGGCGATGTCGCGAACGGCACGTTCGACGCCACCATCCGCTGGAGCAACCAGGGCCCGAACCCGTACTTCATCTACGACACCTGGATGGACAGCTCGCTCACGGCCAAGATCGGCAGCCCCGCCGCGGGTGACTTCGGCCGGTTCAACAACCCGCAGGCCCAGGCCGCGCTGGCCCAGTTCGCCGGCAGTGGCGACACCACGGTCCAGGCCGACGCGATCAAGAAGCTGCAGCAGATCATGACCACCCAGGTTCCCGTGGTGCCGCTGATGAACGGCGGCGCGTGGGCACAGGTCTCGACCCGCAACTACACCGGATGGCCGACGGCCGCCAACCCCTACATGAACCCGGTTCCCAACACGCCGTACCTGGAAGTCACCATCCTGCACCTCACGCCGAAGTCCTGACCGGACGGGACGGGACGCGACGCAAGGAACTCGATGACAACTTCTACTGAGGCGACGGAGGAGCGCAGCCGGGTGGCTGCGCTCCCCGTCGAGGAGAAGGTGCGCCTGCTGACCGGCGCGGACAGCTGGCGCACCTACGGGGCCGCCGCACTCGGGCTCCGGCCGATGATCATGTCGGACGGGCCGGCCGGGGTGCGCGGCGTCACCAAAGACGACCGGAATCCATCCGCCAGCATCCCCTGCCCCTCCGCGCTCGGCGCCACCTGGGACAGCGAGCTCGTCCGCGAGCTCGCTGCCGCCCTGGGCGCCGAGGCGCGGGGCAAGGGAATCGATATCGTGCTGGCACCGACGATCAACCTGATGCGGACCCCGCTCGGCGGCCGGGGGTTCGAGTGCTTCTCCGAGGACCCGGTGCTGTCCGCACGGCTCGCCGTCAGCTATGTGCGGGGGCTGCAATCGGCCGGGGTCGGTGCCGCGGTGAAGCATTACGTCGGCAACGACTCGGAGACCCAGCGGTGGACCTACGACGCGCAGATCGCTGAGCGCGTGCTTCGTGAGGTGTACCTGGTGCCCTTCGAGGCGTGTGTCCGTGAGGCCCGCGCAGCGATGATCATGGCCGCCTACAACGCGGTCAACGGCTCCCGGATGACCGAGCACGCACGGCTGCTGCAGGACGTGCTCAAGGGCGAGTGGGGCTTCACCGGGGCGGTCGTCTCGGACTGGGACGCCGCCCGCAGCACCGTGCCCGCCGCCGAGGCAGGCCTGGACCTCGCCATGCCCGGGCCCGACGGGCCTTGGGGAGACGCGCTGGTCCAGGCGGTACGGGACGGTGCCGTCGCGGAGGAGGTGATCGACGACAAGGTGCTGCGCCTGCTGCGCGTCGCCCGCCAGGTGGGCGCGCTGAGCGCGCCGGACGGGTCAGGCCCTCACGGGTCAGGCCCGGACGGATCAAGTGCGGACGGGTCGAGGCCGGACGGGTCGGCCCCGGCTGACCCTGTGCTGGCCCACCCCCGGCTGCTGCGCAGGGCGGCGGCGGCCTCGTTCGTGCTGCTCCGCAATGAGCAGGCGGCGGTCCCCATCGACCCGGCCGCTGCCGGGCACGTCGCCCTGATCGGCCCGAACGCTACCCACCCGGTCATCCAGGGCGGCGGCAGCGCCGAGGTCAGCCCGGCGGGCATCTCCACCCCGGCCGATGCGCTCCGCGAGGCCCTGGCAGGCCAGGCGGCGGTGACCGTGACCCCGGGGTGCCAGACCTGGGAGACCGTTCCCCAGCCGCCATCCCGGATGGTGCGCGACCCGGCGACCGGCGAGCCGGGAGTGCGGCTGGAGTTCCGTTCGGCGGATGGCGCGCTGCTCTCCGACGAGCACCGGAACTCGACGGTGTTCGCCTGGTGGGGTGACGGGCTGCCAGCCGGCATCGGCTGGGGTGAGGGCGGCACGATTTCCGTGCTTGCCAGCTACCTGCCGGATACCTCCGGACCGCATGTGGTCGGGGCCGCGGGAGTAGGGCGGCTCACCGTGACGGTGGACGGCCGGGTGGCCGCGGACGGCGAAACCCCGGTTCCGGAGGATCCGGTGGAGACCATGACCCGCCCGGGTGAGGTCACCGGCGTCGTCCAGCTCACCCAGGGCCAGCCGGCCCAGGTCAGGCTCGATTACCTGCCCTCGGCCGGGGCCGAGGGGCCGCTGGCCGTCCGGCTCGGCATCGTGGCGTTCCCGGATGAGGAGGCGATGCTGGACGACGCGGTCCTGGCGGCCGCCGCGGCTGATGTCGCGGTGGTCGTGGTCGGCTCCACGGAGGGGATGGAAAGCGAGGGGTTCGACCGGGAGACCCTGCGGCTGCCCGGCCGGCAGGACGAGCTCGTCGAGCGGGTCTGCGCGGCCAATGCCCGGACCGTGGTGGTGGTGAACTCTGGCATGCCGGTGCTCATGCCGTGGGCAAGCAGGGTCGCCGCCGTGCTGTACGCCTGGCTGCCCGGCCAGGCCATGGGCGAGGCGCTGGCCGATGTCCTGCTCGGCCGGGTGGAACCGGGCGGCCGGCTCCCGGTGACCATGCCCGTGCACGAGGCCGACTGCCCGGTGCTGTACGCCGTGCCACAGCACGGGCGGCTCAGCTACGACGAAGGGCTGCTCGTCGGTTACCGCGGCTACGACGCGGCGGGAACCACCCCGCTGTTCCCGTTCGGTCACGGGCTCGGGTACACCAGCTGGTCGTATGAGTCACTGTCCGCCGACTGCGCTGGCCTGGCGGCCGGGGCTGACGTCAGCCTCGAGGTCACCGTGCGCAACACCGGCCTGCGCCCGGGACGCGAGGTGGTGCAGGCCTACGTGGCCGGGCCCGACCAGGGTCACGATCAGCGGCACGGGCGCCCGGTGCGGGTCCTCGGCGCGTTCGGTTCCGCCAGCGCGGCGCCCGGGGAGTCAGTGCGGCTGACGCTCACCCTCCCGGCCCGGGTCTTCGCCAGCTATGACGAGCAGGCAGGAAGCTGGGTCCAGCCGTCCGGCCAGTTCATCATCGGCGTCGGCCGGTCATCTCGTGACCTGCGGCTGTCCACCACGGTGACGTCCGGCTGACCGGACCAGCCAGCTGACCCGGGGCGCGGGTGGCCGCCACACCGCCCGCGCCCCGGCTTTCCAGCGCGGCCGCTACGCCGCCCGCGCCCGGGGTCTGGCCCAGGCGCCTGCTCACGGGATGTGGTAACCAGGCTGCTGGCCCGCCAACGGCCCACCCGAATCACCCGGCAACGGCCCCTCCGGTGACGGGTCGGCATAGGGCGGAGCGGTCGTTGGCTGGTTGCTGGGTGTGGGTTCATCCGGCGCCGAGTGGTACGTGCCGTCGGCGGAGTCGGCGGAGTCGGCGAGATGACGTGGCGGCGGCGCGACAAGCTCCACTTCGTAGCCGTCCGGGTCCTCCAGGTAGGCCGCGTAGTGGTGCTCGCCCCCCGCGTACGGATGCCGGTCGGCGAACATCAGCCGCCAGCCGTGCAGCAGCGCCTCCCCCACCATCCGGTCCAGGGTGCCGCGGTCGGAGACGTGGAAAGCCAGGTGATTCATCCCGGGCCGGTAGCGATCGTGACGGAACGCGCGGCGGGCCGGCGACTGCTCGAGAACAATGTAAGTTTCATTGGCCCGCCAGCTCGATCCCTCGGGCCATTGCTGGTAAAGCTCGTAGCCAAGCGCGCTGAGCAGCCATCCCCAGGTGTGTTCCGCCCGGCTCAGGTCTGGCACCCAGATCTCGACGTGGTGCAGAGTCCCCATGGCGACCGGCTTCATGCCGACAGCATGCCGCAATCCGGACATCTGGGGCGGGTTACCCGTCAGGACAGGTCTTCGACCTGCTGCTGGAGCCGGTTCATCCCCCTCAGCCAGCGGTCCGGGTCGGTGGCGCGGCGGGCGTACATCGCCGCCACTTCCGGGTGCGGCAGGATGAGGAACCGGCCGTCGGCGATGCCCTCGATGACCGCGTCCGCGACCGCCTCCGGGCTGATCGCGGACTCGCCCAGCAGGGCGCTGCCGGCCGGGCCGGCCGCCTCCAGCAGCGGCGTGCGCACTCCCTGCGGGCAGATTGCCTGCACGGTGATGCCGCGGTGGGCGTAGCTGGCCGCCATCCACTCCGCGAAGCCGAGCGCGGCGTGCTTGGTCACCGAGTACGGCGCCGAGCCGAGCATGGTGAGCAGCCCGGCCGCCGAGACCGTGCAGATCAGGTGCCCGCTCCCCCGCTCCAGCCAGGGCCCAGTGAGCAGCCGGGCGGCCCGGACGTGCGCCATGACGTTGACCTGCCAGCAGGCCGCCCAGTCGTCCTCCGCGGCGTCGGCACCGCCCTGTCGCGCTATCCCGGCGTTCGCGCAGTACAGGTCGATGCCATCGAGCATGGCGTCAGCCCCGCTGATCAGCCCCGCCACGCCGTCCGCGCTGGCCGCGTCCCCGGGCAGCGCCGCCGCGCCGCAGGCGGCCGCCACCTCCTCTGCGGCCGCGGCGTCGATGTCGTTCACCACCACGCGGGCGCCCTCGGCGGCGAACCGGCGGGCCAGCGCGGCGCCGATGCCGCGGCCGGCCCCGGTGACCACCACCCCGGCGCCGGCCACGGATTTCATCGGGCCACCGCTTTCACCGGGTCCCGTTTCGTCGCGCCCCGTGCTTTCACCGGGTCCCGTTTCATCGCGCCCCGGGGCCGGGCAACCGGGCCAGGCCGGCCAGGGAAGCGCGGTGCCAGTCGGGGGTGCCGAACGCGATCGAGGTGCTCTTGGCCCGCTTCAGGTACAGGTGCGCGGGGTGCTCCCAGGTGAAGCCGATGCCGCCGTGCAGTTGCACGCACTCCTGCGCGGCCAGCGCGGCGGCGTCCCCGCAGGCTGCCTTGGCCAGCGCGACGGCGACCGGGGCGTCGGCGTCATCCGTGGCCAGGCAGGCGGCGGCGTACCTGGCCGCGGCGCGCGCCTGGCTGATGGCGACCCACAGATCGGCGAGCCGGTGCTTGAGCGCCTGGAACGAGCCGACCGGGCGGGCGAACTGGTACCGCTCCTTCAGGTAGCTGACCGTCATCTCCAGGCACCGGTCGGCCAGCCCGAGTTGTTCGGCGGCCAGCATCGCCGCGCCGGCGGTCAGCGCGGCCGCCGTCGCACGCTCCGCGTCCGGGCCCGAGACGACCGGCCGGGCGGGCACCCCGTCCAGCGCCAGGTCACACAGCTGCCGGGTCGCGTCGAGCGACACGACCGGCGTGCGGGTCACCCCGGACTCGCTGGCGTCCACGGCGTACAGCCCGGCGGGCACGCCATCGGCCGGCACCAGCAGCACCGACGCGGGCAGCGCGTCGGCCACCCCGGTGACCGTTCCGGTCAGCCGGGCCTGGCCCGCCGGGTCGCCCGGCCGCGGGGCGGCGACGCGCACCGTCGCGGGCAGGCCGCCCCCGGATGGCTTGCTGGCGAAGGGGACAGTGAGGGCAGCGGTCACCGTGCCGGCCGCCAGCCCGGTGAGCAGTCCGGTGTCACCGGCGGCCAGCGCGGCCGCCGTCGCGACGACCGCGCTGCCGAGGTACGGAACGGGAGCAACCGCCCGGCCGGCTTCCTCCGCGACGACCGCGGCCTCGCGGTAACTCGCCCCGGCCCCGCCGTGGCTTTCCGGGATCAGCAGGCCGGCGCAGCCGAGGTCGGCGGCCAGCGCCTGCCACAGGGCAGTGTCGTACGGCTCGCTGGTCTCGGTGCGGGCCAGGACCTCAGGCCAGCCGCAGCGTTCCCGGAGCAGGGAGCGGACCGCGGACCGCAGTTCGGATTCCGCCTCGCTGTAGAGCAGGTCGGGAAGGCCGCCGGACGGCGTGCTGGGTGCCTGGTTATTCTCAACGGCCGCGTCGCCGGCTGCCTTGTCCTGGGCTGATGTGTGCTGCGTGGGGGCGCTCACCGGGGCAGATCCTTCCAGGGCACGCGAGTGTCCGCGCGTGGTTCCGTGGGGAGGCCGAGGACGCGCTCGGCGATGATGTTGCGCAAGATCTCCGAGGTGCCGCCCTCGATGGAGTTGCCGCGGGCGCGCAGGTAGCGGTACCCGGCGTCGCGGCCGTAGAAGCTGACGCTGCCTGGCCTGCGCATCGTCCAGTCTTCGTACCGGAGCCCCCCGGCGCCGGCCAGCTCGACCTCGAACGAGGTGATCTCCTGGTTGAGCCGGGCGAAGACCAGCTTGGCCGCTGATCCTTCCGGGCCGGGATGGCCCGCGGCCAGCTGCTGGCGGAGCCGCTCGGAGGCCAGCCTGGCCACCTCGGCGTCCGCCCACAGCCGCAGCATCCGGTCGTGCAGCCCCGGAGTGCGCAGCTCGGCGTGCTCCCGCCAGGTCGCCGCGGCCGGGCCGATCATCCCGCCCTCGCGGGGCACCGCGGTCCCGCCGATGGAGACCCGCTCATTCATCAGCGTGCCCTGGGCGACCCGCCAGCCCTCGCCTACCGCGCCGATCCGGTCGCGGTCCGGGATCACCGCCCCGGTCAGGAAGACCTCGTTGAATTCGGCCTCGCCGGTGAGCTGGCGCAGCGGCCGGACCTCCACGCCGGGATCGGTCATGTCGCAGGCGAAGTAGGTGAGCCCGGCGTGCTTGGGCACGTCCGGGTCGGTGCGGGCGACCAGCAGGCCCCAACGCGCCTCGTGGGCCATGGACGTCCATACCTTCTGCCCGTTCACCACCCAGCGGTCAGCGCCGCCACGGGCCGCTCCGGCCTGCTCAGCGCCGCCGCGGGCCGCTGTGGCCTGGCCCGTACCGTCCTGGCCCGCCGGGGACTGGCTCGCGCCGTCCTGGCCCGCCGGGGACTGGCTCGCGCCGTCCCCGCCGTCGCGGACTGCCCTGGTGGCCAGCCCGGCCAGGTCCGAGCCCGCACCCGGCTCGCTGAACAGCTGGCACCAGACCTCCTCGCCGGTCCACAACGGGCGCAGCCAGCGGGCCTTCTGCTCGTCGCTGCCGAAGGCGAGGATGGTCGGGGCGGCCATGCCGAGCCCGATGCCGATCCGCTCCGGGCTGTTGGTGGGTGCTCCGGCCGCCGCGAACTCGGCGTCCACGACACCCTGCAGCGCCCGCGGCAGGCCGAGCCCGCCGAGGCCGGGCGGGTAATGGACAGCGGCGAGGCCTCCGTCGAAACGGGCCCGCAGGAACTCCAGCCGGGGCATGGCCGCCGGGTCGTGGCCGGCCAGGAACTCCCCGACGCGTTGCCGTAGCCCCTCCGCGCTGACGGGCCCGGGCAATCCGGTGTCAGTCAGCACAGCGGCCCGCCCGCCACGTAGATCACCTGGCCGGAGACGAACCCCGCGCCGTCGCTGGCCAGGAAGGAAATGGTGTGCGCGACGTCGTCGACCTGGCCGATCCGGCGGACCGGGATCTGGGATGCCGCGGCGGTCTGGAAGTCCTCGAAGCTCATCCCCATCCGGGCCGCGGTCGCCGCGGTCATGTCGGTGACGATGAACCCGGGCGCGACCGCGTTGGCGGTGATGCCGAACGGGCCGAGTTCGATGGCGAGCGTCTTGGTGAAGCCCTGCATGCCGGACTTGGCCGCGGAGTAGTTGGCCTGCCCCCGGTTGCCCAGCGCGGAACTCGAGGACAGGTTGATGATCCGGCCGAAACGCTGGTCCACCATGTGCTTCTGGGTTGCCTTGCTCATCAGGAAGGCGCCGCGCAGGTGCACGCCCAGGACCGTGTCCCAGTCGTCCTCGGTCATCTTGAACAGCAGGTTGTCGCGGATCACCCCGGCGTTGTTGACCAGCACCGCGGGCGGCCCCAGTTCGGCGGCCACCGTGTCGACGGCGGCTGCCACCTGGTCAGCCTGGCTGACGTCCGCGCCGACCGCGATGGCCTGGCCGCCGGCCGACACGACCGCGTCCACGGTCTCCTTGCAGTCGTCCGCGCTCAGGTCGAGCACGGCGACGGCCAGCCCGTCCGCCGCCAGGCGGCGGGCGGTGGCGGCGCCGATCCCACGGGCGGCACCTGTGACTATGGCAACTCGTTGCCCATCCTGAGGCATATCCGTTTCTCCTCGCTGCTGTCATCCGCTGTCCTCCGCTGTCCTCCGCGAGGGGCAGCGGTCAGTACTGGCTTGCCGGGGCCTGGCTCACCGGATTCACTTCCCCGGCTCGCCGGAGAGCCGGTAGCGGCGCAGTTCCCGGCGGGCGAGCGAGCGCTTGTGCACCTCGTCTGGTCCGTCCGCGAAGCGCAGGGTCCGGGCATTGGCCCACAGGTAGGCCAGCGGGAAGTCCTGGCTGACCCCTGCCGCGCCGTGGGCGGTGATCGCTTTGTCGATCACCCATTCGGCCATCGCGGGAGTGATGATCTTGATGGCCTGGATCTCGGTGTGCGCGCCCTTGTTGCCCACCGTGTCCATCAGCCAGGCGGTCTTCAGCACCAGCAACCGGGCCTGCTCGATCCGCACGCGGGCCTCGGCGATCCACTCCTGGATCACTCCCTGGTCGGCAAGAGCCGAGCCGAACGCGGTCCGGGCGGTGACCCGCTGGCACATCAGCTCCAGCGCCCGCTCGGACGCGCCGATCAGCCGCATGCAGTGATGGATCCGGCCGGGGCCCAGCCGGGCCTGCGCGATCGCGAAGCCATCGCCCTCGGCCGCGATCAGGTTGGCCGCGGGCACCCGGACGTCTTCGAATTCGACCTCGGCGTGGCCGCCGTGCGGCGCGTCGTCATAGCCGAACAGGCTGATCCCCCGCTGGACCGTGACGCCGGGGGTGTCCCGGGGAACCAGGATCATCGACTGCTGGCTGTGCCGGTCCCCTTCCCAGGCGGTCCGGCCCATGACGATGAAGATCTCGCAATCCGGGCTCATCGCCCCGGACGACCACCACTTCCGGCCGTTGATCACGTACTCGTCGCCGACCCGCTCGATCCGGGTTGTGATATTGGTCGCATCGGACGACGCCACGGCAGGCTCGGTCATGCAGAACGCGGACCTGATCGCCCCATCGAGCAGCGGCCGGAGCCAGCGTTCCCGCTGCTCAGCACTGCCGAACTCGGCCAGCAACTCCATGTTCCCGGTGTCCGGGGCGGCGCAGTTGAGTGCTTCCGGGGCGATCGCCGGACTGCGCCCGGTGATCTCCGCCAGCGGCGCGTACTGAAGGTTCGTCAGCCCGGCGCCCTCGGGATGATGGGTCAGGAAGAGGTTCCACAACCCGCGGCCGCGGGCCTCCTCCTTCAGTTCCCCGACCACCGCGGGACGCTGCCATCGGCGTCCTGCCCGGGTGTTTTCCTGCACCTGCGCGGCGAAGACCGGCTCCGCCGGATACACGCATTCGTCCATGAACGCGAGGAGGCGTTTCCGGAACTCCTCCGTGCGGACGTCGTAGCCGAAGTCCATAGAGCCCTCCCGACGGGTCCGCTGACGACTCTATCTACTGACTGGTACGTCAGCTACTGACCGGTACTTGTCTAATCGCCCACTATTTCTATTGCTCTGCTGGCCTGGCGGCCTGCCTCCTGCCCCCGCCGCCGGCCTCCTGCCCTGGCGCCCTGTCTCCTTTCCCCGCCGCCGGCCTCCTTTCCCCGCCGCCGGCCTCCTTTCCCCGCCGCCGGCCTCCTCGCCTAGCCGCCGGCCCGGCGGAAGACGTAGACGTCGTTGTCGACGAAGATCTGCTGGTAAGTGACGCCGGGGTGGCGCTGCTCGACGAAGGCGAGCGGGTTGCTGGGCGCGGGGCGCCAGCCGCTGTCGGACTCGTCGAACACGATGTAGCGGGGCGCGGGATTCCCGGCGGTCCCGATCCAGTAGGTGTCATCCCGCGCGGCCAGCGGGGCGATCATGGTGAGAGTCGCCTCGACGATGGTCCCGTCCGGGACCTTCGCCATCGCCGCGTCCTCCGCCTGGACGTGCTGGTCGATCTGGTAGGTCTGCGCGCTCCACAGCCCGGTCAGCGGGAAGTCGAACGCGACGACCGCCGCGACCCCCACCATCAGGGCTGGCGCGTACCGGGTCGCGGCCGTGCGGAGCCAGGGCGGGCGGGCATGATCGCGGACGCGGGCCAGCGCATCGACCGCGGCGATGAAGACGATGGGCATCACGGTGGCGTTGTAGTGGAATCCCGCGCCCCAGTAGGAACTGTTCGTCGAGACGAAACGCAGCGCAAGGCTCGGCAGCGCCACCGCTCCAAGCGGGGATCCCAGGGCGAGGAACGCCACCGGCAGCAGGATGAGCAGCGTGGTGCGCAGCTTCGCAATGTAGGAGTGCCCGAATTGGCCAAGCACCGCCAGCACCGTGGGGTGCTGCCCGGCCGGGCTGATCACCCCGCCGTCCGTCCAGTACGGATACTGATGGACCGCGTTGAAGTGCGGGATGATCACGGTGATCGCCAGCACCGACCAGGCGAAGCCCCATATCGTGAGCAACGCCCCGGTACGGAAGGCGCCGCCATCCCAGCTGTCCCGCGCTTCGCTGTCCCGCGCTTCGCTGTCCCGCGCTCCGCTGTCCCGGCTCCCCCCGGCTCCTTGGTCCCGGCCAGCCCCGGCTCCGCTCCCCCAGCTGCCCCCGGCTCCGCTTTCCCGGTTGTCCGCCGCACCGGCTCCGCTCCCCCAGCTGCCCCCGGCTCCGCTTTCCCGGTTGTCCGCCGCACCGGATTCACGGACCCGGGCAGCGCTGCTGATCATGATGATGATGCCGATGGCCGCGACCGTGAACCCCTGGTCCTCCTTCACGAAGACGAGGGGCAGCGCCCACAACGCCGCAGCTCGGATCCTCCCCCGCACCAGCGCGGACAGCGAGAAAGCCAGCAACGGGACGGCGAAGGCGATTTCGTGGAAGTCGAAATCGATCATCTGTTGCAGGCCCCAGGAAAACCCGTAGGCGGCGCCGATCGCCCGCCCCGCTCCGGCGCCGAGCTTCGCCGCCGCTGCCCGGCTCACCGGGACGACGGAGACTGCGGTGAGCAGCGCCTGCGCCACCAGGAGGGTGGCCGGACTGGGAAAGAGCAGGAAGAACGGAGAGATCAGTCCCACGATCGGCTGGAAGTGATCACCCAGCAGGTTGAAGCCGGACCCGTGGATGTTCACCACTGGCGCCCGCAGGTGCGCCAACTGCTTGACATACTCGGTGAAGATGCCCAGGTCCCAGGAGCCCGGCTGGAGGCGCAGGTACCGGGACAGTGAAATCGTGGCGTAAGCGGCGAAAACCACCAGGGCGATCAGCCACGGGACCCAGTCGGCCCGCGCCCGCTGCCCAGCCCGCGCCCGCTGCCCGGTCCGCGAGGGCGCCCCGCGGGTATCGTGCACCCCAGGGGTGTCGTGCACCCTCGGGCTGTCGCGAATCCCAGGACTGTCGGGCACTCCGTGCTGCCCGGTGGCACGGGGCGCTGGCTCAGGATGGCTGCCGCCGGTCGTGATCATGCCGTAACCAGCTGCCACCCTCCGCCTGAGACACCCCTGCAGCTTCGCAGCAGCCTAGCGCGCCAGGCCCGGACCGGTCTCCTCGCGGCCTGCGCCTCCGTGCGGCCCCAGCCACACCCCGTGAAAGCTTCACGACAAAGTTGGGGCGTGGCCCATGTGGTGTAGGAGGTTGTTGTGACGAATGAGGCTGGCTGAGCTGGGTTGGTCGGGGACCGGGGCGACGACGGCTCGGGACCGGGACGAGGACGGCTAGCGCAGGAGCAGGCGGCTGATCCGGCGGCCGGCTACGAACAGGCCGGCCAGGCCCAGCAACGCCAGGTACCCCGCGTGCCAGAGCAGGTCAGGGCCGACCGTGCCCAGGGTGAGGCTGCGCAGGATGACAACGCTCTGGTAGAGCGGCGTGCACTCCACCACGATCTGCAGTGCCCGCGGGTACACGCTGAGCGGGTAGAACGTTGTGGAGAACAGGAACATGGGCAGCGTCGCCAGGGTGACGAACTCGAAGTCCTGCCAGCTGCGCATGTACGTGGTGGCGGCCATCCCGCTCGCCGCGAAGGCGAAGCCGGTGAGCACCGCGGCGGGCAGCGCGGCGAGCGCCCAGAGCGAGTGCACCAGGCCCATCGCGAGCATGACCGCCATGAACGCCAGCGCGTACAGGCCGCCGCGCAACAGCGCCCAGCTGATCTCGCCGAGCGCCACGTCGCCGGCCCGCATCGGCGTGGCCAGCGCGGCGTCGTAGAGCTTCTCGTACTTCAGCCGGAAGAACACGTTGAAGGTCGAGTCGAACAGGGCGCCGTTCATCGAGGCACTGGCCAGCAGCGCAGGCGCGACGAAGGCCGCGTAGCTGACCGGCTGGCCGCCGGGCCCGGGCACGGAGCCGACCAGCTGCTCCAGGCCGACCCCGATCGACAGGAGGTAGAACAGCGGCTCGACGACACCGGAGGCGAGCACGAGCCAGGTGTGCCGGTAGACCAGCGCGTGCCGCTCGACCAGGTGGGCGCTGCCGCGGCCGCCGAAGGCGCCGCGGGCGCGCAGCAGCATGCCGCGGACCGGCAGCACCCGCAGCACTGTGCTAGCCCGGGGGGGCGACCCCCCGGAACCCCCCGCGCGTCGCTGGCTCGGAGGGGACACGCCTTCGGCGCGCCCCCCCTCGCCAGCGAATAGGCCGTTCCTAGACATACAGCCGCCTGCGGTAGGTCCGGCCGCCCCAGGCCACCCCGGCGATGGCGAGCGCGGTCAGGTAGCCGACGTGCTCCAGTGCCATCGGGAGGCTGGCCGTGCCCAGCAGGAGCGCCCGGCAGAGCGCGACCCCGTGCCACAGCGGCGTGAGGTAGGCCACCGGCCTGATCCATGCCGGGAGCTGGGTGACCGGGAAGAAGGTGCCGGAGAAGAGGAACAGCGGGATCAGCCCGAACCGGTAGATGACGGACAGCGAGGTGTCCTTCGTCCGGGTCACCGACCAGGCCTCGACCGGGGTGGCGAAGGCCACCCCGGTGAGGATGGCGACCGGCAGCGCCGCGATCGCCCACGGGGAGCGCACCGCGCCGAACGCGGCGGCCACCGCCAGGAAGATGGCGCAGTTCATGGTGAGCCGGAGGGCGACGAAAAGCTGATGGCCGTGGAACAGGTCAGCAGGGCGCAGCGGCGAGGCCACCGCCGCCTGGTAGGTCTTGTTCCACTTGACCGACCCGAATACCGGGTAGGTGCACTCCCCCACCGCGGTCTGCATCGCGGTGGCCGCGAGCAGCCCGGGAGCCAGGAAGACCAGGTAGCTGACCCCGCCCAGGCGCGTCGTGCCGTGCGCGTCCACCAGGGTGCCCAGGCCGAGGCCCATCGCGCCCAGGTAGAGCAGCGGGCTCAGCACGCTGGAGTAGATGGAGCCGCGCCAGGTGCGCCGGTAATTCGTCAGCCAGAACCGCAGCTGCCGTACCGCCGGGGACCGTACCGCCGGGGACCAGGCCATCAGTCCTCCAGCCGGCGGCCGGTCAGCCGCAGGAACACATCCTCCAGCGTGCTCCTGCGGACCAGCGAGGTCAGCGGTTCCAGGCCCAGGCTGCGGACCCCGGCGAGCGCGGCGTCCCCGTCCGGGACGTAGAGCAGCACCCGGTCCGCGAGCACCTCCCGGCGCTGCGCCGGGACGCCTGCCAGCTTCTCGGCGGCGTTCTCGTGAACGCCGGGGTCGAACCGCAGTTCGAGCACCTCGGGGGTGGAGTACCGCTCGATCAGCTCGCGCGGCGAGCCCTCGGCGGCGATCCTCCCGCCGTCCATGACCACGAGGCGGTCGCACAACTGCTCCGCCTCGTCCATGTAGTGCGTGGTCAGCACCAGCGTGACGCCCTGCCTCTTGAGCCGGAACAGCCGGTCCCACACAGCGTGCCTGGCCTGCGGGTCCAGGCCGGTGGTCGGCTCGTCGAGGAGCAGCGCCTCTGGCTCGTTGATCAGCGAGCGGGCGATGGTGAGCCGGCGCTTCATCCCGCCGGACAGCGGCTCGACGAGATCATCCTGCCGGTCGGCGAGCTGCACGAAATCCAGCAACCGGGCCGACCGCTCCCGGATCACCGGCCGGGAGAGGCCGAAGTAGCGGCCGTAGACGAGCAGGTTCTCCCGGACGGTCAGCTCCACGTCGAGGGTGTCCTCCTGGGGCACCACGCCGAGCCGGGCGCGGATCGCCGGCCCATCAGCCACCGGGTCCAGGCCGAAGATCGACAAGGTGCCCGCGGTGGGCGGTGACACGCACCCGATCATGCGCATCGTGGATGACTTGCCCGCACCGTTAGGCCCGAGAAAACCGAACGCCTCGCCCCGGCTCAACTCGAAGTCGATACCATCCACCGCCGTGAAATTTCCGAATCGCTTGGTCAGGCCACGGGCACGGATGAGGGCGGTGGTACCAGGCACTCATGCGACACTACCGGACAATTCCGAGCGGCTATTTTCCTACCTCTTGACCGAAGAATCCGGACCCCCTGGCAACGTGCGCATGCGTGTGCCGGTACTGTCACAAGCAGCAAATGATGAGCCCCCCGACAGGACCTGTGAGAGGGAGACGGCCAGGTGGGACTGACTCGCAGGCTATACGAGCGGTTCAGGATGCTGATCCACGAGGTAGCCAAGTTCGGCGCGGTCGGCGGCATCGCGTTCGTGGTGACCGAGGTCGGCACCAACGTGCTGCACTTCCAGCTGCACGTGGGGCCGATCACGTCAAACGTGATCGCGACCATCGTGGCGACCGTGGTGTCCTACGTCGGGAACCGCTACTGGACGTTCCGGCACCGGGTTGGCATGACCAGCGTGGCCGGCGAGTACACGCTGTTCTTCGTCCTGAACGCGACCGGGCTGCTCATCCAGCTCGCGTGCATCGGCTTCACCTACTATGCGCTCGGCCTGACCGACAAGCTGTCGTACAACGTGGCCCTGTTCACCGGGATCGCCCTCGGCACGCTGTTCAGGTTCTGGTCCTACCGCAAGTGGGTGTGGCGCGCGCACCCGGCAGGGCCTGAGGCGACGGCGGACGGTAACGCGCCGGTGGCGCCCCCCGCCCCCGGCGCCGGCTGCCCCGGCCCGGGGCAGGTCACCAGCTCGCCAGCGCAGAGCGTGCGGAGTAACGGGCATGCGGCTCATCGCGCGGGCGCAACTGGGCCGCTGCCACACCGCCAGACCCGGGACATGACGGGACCTGGCGCGCCACGCGGCCGTTGAGGAAGATCTAGCCCGGGCCGGGGCAGCCGGTACCGCTGCCGCCGACGAGATGCAGCTGCTGAGCGTAGGCAGCAGCCGCCTGCGCTTGGGTGATCTTGCCAGTGGACACCAGCCGGCCCAGCACGTGTGCCTCGCGTGCCCGGCCCACCGTGTAGTGCAGGATCGGGTCATCCGCGGAGGGCCCCTGCACCAGGCCGGCCAGCGTCGCTGCCTCCGGCAGGGTCAGCCCGGCCGGGGCGGTGCCGAAATACCCGCAACTCGCGGCGGACAGGCCGTAGTACCCATGCCCGAAGTAGGCGACGTCGGAGTACATCCGGAGGATCTGCGGCTTGCTGAAGGTCAGGTCGAGCTTGATGCCGAGGATCACCTGCTCGGCCTCGACGCTCAGGCCGCCGCCCCCGGGGGTGTACAGCATTTTGGCAAGTTGCTGGTAGAGAGTTGCCCCGCCCTGGTCGCCGCGGCGGGTGATGGTGGCGGTGATGACCCGGGCGATGGCGAACACGTCCACGCCGGGCTCTGAGTAGAACCGGTGGTCCTCGGTGGCCACCAGCGACTCGGCAAAGAGCGCGGGCACCGGCGGGCCCGGGTAGGCCACGTGATGGCCCTGGTCGATGGCCCGGGCGAGCGCCGGGGCGTTGTTCACCGACGGGGTGATCACGAGCAGCACGCCGAAGGTGGCGACGCACGCCGCGACAAGGACCATGAAGGCAACGAGCAGGCGGCGCAGCAGCCGCCAGCCGCGCCGCCGGGGCGCGGCCCGGCCGCCCGGCTCGTACTCATCCGGGTAATCCTTGCCCCCGTAGCCGCTGTCACCGCCGTCGTAGTCCTCGTAGGGGGCCGCGTAGTCCCCGTAGGGATCGCCGGAAGTGGTGCCGTAGGGCAGCGGCGCGGTTTGCGGGTCATAGCCCAGCCGCGCCGCCTGCGGATCACCCGGGTCGCCCGGCCCGCCCTCCCAGGCCGGTCCCCGTGCAGTCATTCACATCGCTCCGTATGGTCGAAGGCCCGCCCCGGCCTGCGAGCTGAGCGGGGCCCGGGTAACGCCCGGCCTACCCAGTAAGCCAACGAAGAATACTTGCCCCGAGTGCCCTCAAATTAGTGCCCGGAAATGGCATGGCAGCCACGGTGCGCCCTGCGGGGCTGTAATTTCCGGCCCCCCGGGACCGGGCACTCATGAAGAGAGAATGCCGGGCGCGCGCCCGGGCGCGCGCCAAGGCGCCCGGGCTCAGCGCTCAGGCGGCGGCGGGGTCGAGAATCGCTACGCCGGCGGCCTCGGATGGCTCGGGCACCGGGTGGCCTGTCTGACGGAGCATGGCGATGTGCGCGGCCATGGCCTCGATCATGAGCTCTTCGGTCTCCTGGCGCGTAGCACCAGCTGCGACGACTCCGGGCAGGTCAGGGGAGTATGCCGAGTAGCCCGACTCATCGTCGCCTTCGAAGACGACCACGTACCCCGTCACGGCCGCTCCTTCCTCAGGCCCGCTTGCTTCAGAATGCTCGACTCAGTCTTCGGTTTCAAGGTAGCGCTCTGCTCGCCCGCCACGGTCACCAGGCCGGGTTTCGTCGGATGGACGAAGTGGCGGTGGGAGCCGGAAACGCGCTTCAACATCCAGCCGGCCCGCTCTAACAGCAAGACGATCTCGCTGATCTTCATGGGCACGGATCGACCGTAACTTCCAGGTCGGACATTCCTCGCCGGTCCGAGACGAGCCAGGGCAGGATGGGCGCGGGCGCGCCGGGCCGGGGTTAGCGGACTGGTGGCAGCGGGCATAGAGGGGGTTGGCTGCCGGTTGGGGTGAAGGTGCCAGCCCATGGGTGCGAACCCGCAGGGCTTGCGATGGAAAAGCCCGGCACTCGGCCCTAGATCGTTCTCATGGAGCGCCCGACATGGAAGTCAAGGAACTCGGCCATCTAGTCCTCTATGTGCGCAACCTCGACCGCTCCGCGGCGTTCTACCGGGACGTGCTCGGCTGGCGCCAGATCATCGGCGGTCCCGACGACGCCCCACTGCCGTTCCGCGCCGCGGCCTTCTCCGCCCCGTCGGGGCGTACCCACCATGAGTTGCTGCTCATCGAGGTCGGGGAAGACGCCGCTGGCCTCCCGCCCGGCCGCCGGGTCGGGCTGTACCACTTCGGCCTGAAAGTCGGCGGCAGCGACGACGAGTTGCGTTCGGCGCTCGCCACGCTTGAGGCTCACCAGGTCAACGTGGTCGGTGCCAGCGACCACACCGTGACGCACAGCCTCTACATCACCGACCCGGACGGGAACGAGATCGAACTGTATGTGGACGTCCCGGGCGTTGACTGGCGCAGCGACCCCTCGCTGGTCGCGGCCCCGATCCGCCCGCTCAAGCTCTGAGCTGTTCCAGCCTGCCCAGCCCGGCCCTGGTCGGGGCTGGGCACAAGGTGGACGGTGCCGAGCGCAGTCCGGTGTCGCGACGGTGAAGCCCACGCTGTTGTCCTGTAGGCTGACCCCTGGCAACGGGACGTGGCGCAGTTTGGTAGCGCACTTGACTGGGGGTCAAGGGGTCGCCGGTTCAAATCCGGCCGTCCCGACCAGTTCGACAGGCCCGCTGACCCAGGTGGAAACCCAGGTCAGCGGGCCTTTTCGCGTCCTCACATCGTCGCGCATGATGATCTAGACGACTCGCCGCTGGGGACCATTTGGGGACCGCTTGGCAGCGAGATGGACGCTCAGCGCGTCGCCCGCATCCGTGATCGACTGGGCGTCCGGGTGCAGGTACCGCTGCGTTGTGGTCAGCGAGCCATGCCCAGCGATCTTCCGCAGGACATGCACCGGCACGCCTGCGTCGGCCATCCAGGTCAGTCCGGTATGACGCAAATCATGCCGCCGAAGGTGCTCGTACCCGAGCGTCACCACGACCTCATCCCCAGTGCGTCGCGTCCCGCAGGACCGCCGTCGAGATCCGGCCGCCGCGGGGACCGGTGAACAGGCGCGCGTCCTCGTCGTCGCCCAGGACGTCGAGTCGTCGGCCGACCAGTCCGCGCGCTTCCTCAATGATCGGCACTTTGCGGGCACGCTTGCCCTTGGTGCCCTTGTCGATGAGCCCGCCGGGACTCGGCGTGGTCTGACGGCGAACCGTCCAGATCCACGCCTCCCGGTCGATGTCCCCGACGCGAACGCCGGATACCTCGCCGATGCGCGCCGCGGTGCAGGCCGCGAAGATCACCACTTCCCCCCAGCCCGCGAAGCCATCGGACGACCGCTCGACCAAAGCAGCCGCAAGCCGGGTCAGCGCTTCCCAGTCAGGCAGCGCCAGCGAGCGCGGGTCGTCGAGTTCATCTTCCGCGCGGAGCCGTAGCCTTTTTTCCAGGTGGGCTGGGCTCCTTCCTTGCCGGAGTGCGCCGTGACCAAGGTCGCGTCCATGCCGGTGACCACCCACCCGGTCAGCGCTTTCCCAGCGATGGCCAGCCACGGGAACCCGGCCGGGGTGTCCTCGATCAGCTTCCACACGTGCGCGCGGGCCCTGGCCCGGGCGCGGGCGATCCGGTCCAGCATCGCCGGCGCGCCGGCCAGGTCCAGGGCACGGCGCACTGCCGGGCCGACAGGCGCGCGAGCACCGCGGCGCTGAGCACGCCAACCGTCGGCGGTGTCCCGTCGCCTGGCTGCATGACCTGTTCGATGTCGTCCGGGTCCATGTCCGCGAGTGCCTCCCTGAACACTGCCGCGTACCTGTCTTGATATCCCGCTATGAGCTCCAGGTCGCAGGCATGATCGATGCACTTCTGATCCGCGGTGCAGTCCGGGCAGGGTAGGTTCAGCCTGCCCAGGCGGAACGCGATGGCGTCGTCTAACGCCTGCAAGGTGCCTATCTTGGCTGATACCTGAGGATCGAGGAGCGGCATGGGGCTGGCTCTCCGTTGGGTTGCGGGTGCGTGAGTGGACATTGAAGCCAGATCCCTGGCGAAGGCCCGCCGCGGGTGCGATCCGCCGCTATGCCCGGTATCTGGCCCACACGACTTTCCCGCTCGCATGTTCCGGCCGGAAGGCGCCGTGCGCCTCGCTGAGCGCCTCCACCACGAGCAGCCCTCTCCCGCCTTCGGCGTCCGGGCTGGGCTCTTTGCGCGCTGGCATCCGGTCGTTGCCATCCCAGACCTGAACCAGCACCGTGCGGCGATCGGAGGACAGCCACATCCGGATCGGCGGGAACCCGGGTGACCATCGTCCGCCGAACCGGCTGCCCAGCAGGCCGGCTGAGGCCCGCAGGCCGTTGGTCACCAACTCGGAGACGATCAGCTCCACCGTGTCAGCCAGGCCGGCCAGACCCCACTCGGCCATCACCAGCCGGGCGTGCCCCCGGGCGCAGGGCACCGCTGTCGGCAATGGGCTCAGTTCCAGGTATGACCTGAGCGGCCACGAGGGCCGGGCGGCACCATGCTCAGCCCGGCCCATCGTGCGCTCTTCAGATGGGCAGCCGCGTGCCGCACCGGTACCGCCCGTCATGGGGGATCCGCGCTGAGCGGCGTGGTGCTGTCAGGGTCCCAAGGCTGGCCCGTATCGAGCGACACCCAAGCGTGGCTCAGGTAGGCGAAGCTGTCGCCGTCCGGGGACTCTAAGAACGCATCACGGGAATCAGCGAGGCTCGCGACAACGTAGCCGCTTGCCTCGGCCTTGGTGCCCTCGAAGATCGGGTGAGGTTGGCTTGTCCAGACCTTCCAAGTCATCACCATGGCGAATCCGTCCCCGCACTCCTGCTGGCTCACGAGCACAAGGTTGCAGGACCGAAGCCGGGAACGGGCGTGACAGTTTGTCACATGCGATCAGCGCGATCAGCCGGTCAGGGCCTTCCATGCGTCGGCGATGATCGTCTCCGGGCTTGAGTGAGTTGGATACCAACCCAATTCGGTGTGAATGCGTGAACTGTCGCCGCGGAGTTCTCGCGGTTCACGGACTGGCGGCCCCCAGCGCACGGGAACTGGCCGCCCTGTGATCCGCTCAGTGATCTCGATTACCTCGCGTATGCTCACGCCGACGCCGCTGCCGACGTTATAGATGCGATGCCCGACGGGGCCGACAACGTCGAGCGCCGCAGCATAGGCCCGGGCCAGGTCGCAGACGTGGGTGTACTCCCGGATTGCCGAGCCGTCACCGTTGACGTTGAGGCGGTCGGCCTGGCCGGCGGCGACGAGGAGGGTCTTGGGGATGATCCGTGAGGTGTCTGGGTCGCCGTGGCCGTCTACCGCACCGGCCACGTTGAAAGTTCGCAGCGTGACCGCGCTGATGGTTCCGAGCGCAGCTTGATAGCCGATCGCGGTCTCGGCGGCGAGCTTCGATGCGCCGTATGGATTGCCGGGCACCGGTTCTTGTGCTTCAGTAATGGGCTGCCTTTCCGGTGCCCCGTAAACCGCGCCCGTAGACGCGAATACTAGCCGCAGCGGGCGGCCGCACCTTCGAGCTTCCGCGCTCATGGCATCCAGCAGGTTGAGCGTGCCGGCGACGTTGACCCTGAAGTACCGGACAGGTTCTTCAAACGACTCGCGGACCAGGGTCAGCGCCGCTAGATGACATACCGCGTCGGCGCCTTCAACGGCCTGCTCTAGCGCTGCCGGGTCGAGTACGTCGCCAGTCCGCAGCTCGCACGAACAAGGCGTGGTCGTGCGCGCGAATCCGACCACCGAATGCCCGGCCATGGTGAGCTGCCGGACGACAGCGCGGCCGACGAATCCGGTGGCTCCAGTAACGAGAACGCGCATGTCCCGTTGCCTTACCCGTGCTGACCGAGCAGCAGGTCCCGGTGATGCCACGCCAGTTCCACGCACGCTTGCGCAGCCGGTGCCAGCGGCTCAGCGGCTAGCAGCCGGTAAACAGCGTCACGCCGCCACGGCACCCCAATCGAGCCATCGGCGCCGAATACGATGTCGCCTTCGTTATTCCAGGCGACAACATCGGAGAAGACCTGATCGAAGACTTCGGCGTCGATGACAAGAACCGTCAGTATCTCACCGGCAAGCGTCAGCGGGTCCAGCCCCACGCCCAGGTACCACACCCGGATCTGGCCATCCCTGCGAGCCTGGTTGAGGCGGGCGAACGGCTCCTCGGCGTCATAGTCGATCGGCCCGCTAGCACTACCGTCGTGCTCGAGGTTCCCCAGGATCTCCTCGGACAGCTCACGCAGGATGTTGTGCCAGACATCGAAGTCTGCCCTGATCGTCCACGGCGCGATCCCGGAAGGCTGGAACACGCCCGCGGGGATGATGTGAGTCATTCCGCCCGCGAGCGCGACATTGTCAGGATTGCGGCGGTGCAGCAAGAGCGATGATTGGCCTGTGATCGTATCCTGGCGGATGGTCAGGGTGTCGGTGCTGGGCAGCACTGGCCGACGTGACAAGTCGAAAGGATCACCGATCAGGCCCCGGAACGGCAACTCCGACAACCTGATCCGGGCAGCGTCTCCATCGCAGCGAAGCCACGCATCGGCGATCTCGTGCGCTACAGCCTCACACACGTCGACCATGTCGAAGTAGGTCGTGTAACCGTACGTCTGCTCCTGGTGATTGCCGTCGCAGACCATATCGAGCAGACGGTACGAAATCCGGTTCTCGAACAGGGACGGCGGGTCAAGATCCCGGATCGCGTGACAGTACCTCGGGTAACGCCCGCCATGAGGCATAAGCGGTCGGCAGTGCTCACTCTCAGCCTCGCTGCCCGTGATGGCATGGGCGAGTGACTCGTCAGCCCACGCCAGCTTGAGCACCCCGAGGTCCACCGGCTCGACAGGCATCCAGCCAGCCGAAGTGATCAGGGGCGTCCCAGCGATCCGCTCCACTCCGCCATACAACGATACCGCGGCCTTGGTGAGCTGAGGCCGCCGGTGATTGAGGGCCATACGTACCTTGCGCCACGCATCAACGTCTTCTCGAACATCACGAGCCAGGATGTGACCTTGTCCTGCCGCGACCTCGGTTTCCCCAGGGTCGGGAAGCAAACCGAACCGTTCCGGCGGAACGCCGATGGTACGCGCGACTTGCCGAAGACGGCCGACGTCGCTGATCTGCCGACTACCCGACAAGACCTTGGAGACATACGTGCGATCAACGCCCAGCCGACCCGCGAGCTGCGCCTGCGTCAGGCCGTGCTGCTCCATGAACGCCGCCAAAACGACGCCAACGTCCGAACCGCCCCGAGGCCGGGACTGTTCTCGTGCCCCGCCACGATGGCCCCGCCTGCCCTCGCTGGAGAGCGCAGACCCCATCACTGCCCTCCTCAACCCGCCCGCCTTTGAACAACCGTCAACGCTACTGCCCTGCTCCTGGCTAACGGCTCGCCAGACAACGCAGAGCCATGACTCTATCCGGCTAATCCCCCAGCCATCAGCTTCGAGTGTCGGCCGTCACCCTCACGCTCTAATCAACCAAGCCATGATCACACTGACGCGCGGCACCGCCCGCGCCGGGCTGCGGCCCTGGGGACCGACCCGGCGCGACGGGGCGGGCACATCCCACCACGCGCCGATGCCGTTGACGATCGGCTTCGGCGTAGACTAGCCGTTGCAAACTACGGGCGCACACAGGGACGACCAACGACTGCGATACCACGAAGTCGACGGACTGGCCGGATCGCAGTCAATGAACTGCGCGCGCGCTGTTGGAGACTCTTATCGCGAACTCGGAGGCGGTCCGTCCACGGTTCGAGCCGAACAGACACGAGATGAATCTTATGAACTTCGGTGGCCTCGCCGACAGGCCTGAACTCAGGAAAGCTATATCTCAGCGCGTTCTTGACCTAGACAAGATTAAAGAGGCGATACTTCAGGCATATGCGGTCGAGACGGGCATTACTGAACCTAATCTTGGTTTGGTCGCGTCGTGGTTTGAGGGAGTCTTCAGAGAAACTCAAGAACGCCGCCGCGGCAGCCTTTTTGCTAGATGGTCGTTTTCACAGCGGGTAATGTCCTCAAATATCACCCGCAAGGTGCGGTATCTGATGGAACGCCCGTGCCAGCAGTGCAGTATATATGGAGGCTCTCCGTATATACTCTTTTTTGTGCGAATAGCACCTAACTCAAGGCAAGCCAGCTCTACGCCTCTTCGCGTAGCATTCAAGGGTGCCACAGCGGATGATCTGGCACGTAGGGGATTTGACTTTGCAGACTTCTTTCAGGCCCGACTATGTGTCGCCGTAACCTTCATTATGGCTAACGGCCGACAAAAGAGCGACGTTGATAACCTAGCGAAAAGTCTGCTCGACTCTCTTGAGGGCATCGCCTACGAAAATGATGAGCAGATTGAACATCTTGACCTGCTTAGGCAGAGATCCCGGAATGACGAGACGTTCATGACGGTTCGCATTGCAGTCACCAACATCGACGGCATACAGGACGTGATCAATCCGGATTTCCCTGTCGAATGGGTGGGAGGCCCAGGCCCGATAGATCTGTCAGCATATCTTGCCGACACGACGGATGACAATGAAGCAGATGCACCCCCCCTGTAGCTCAGTAGCCTTCCAAGCTGATGATGTCTCACCTCCTCGCCGGGGACGAGTCGTTCGTCCAGTGAGGCGCCAATGTTGATGTGGGTGCTGAGCGCTCTCCCTGGTCGGCGGCGGCACCTCAGTGCTCGTGTTATCCCGGGTCGACTGTGATTGGGCAGGGTGCGAGGACGCCGGCGAAGTTGCGGCCGGTGATGCGCTGACGTTCGGCTGAGTAGACGGCGAAGATCCCGAGGGCTTCCCATGAGCCGCTGCGGACTGTGGGCCTGCTGTCTACGGGGATCAGGGACGGGTGCTCGATCATCACCTGGACGGCGGGGAGGTCGAGGGGCTGGTGCCAGAGCGGCCAGATCATGACGAGGCGGCGGCCGGCCCGGTGCCAGAGTGCCGCGCTGATCTGCTCGCCGTCACCGGCGATTCTCAGCAGCGGTAGCGCCATGGTGGCCAGCCAGGTGGCGCCTGGGACACCACGCTCGGCGCCGGGCTGTCCGCCGGGGTCATCGGCGGCGGAGTTGAGGACGTGGTGGTCGAGGTATTCGCCGGTGAAGCCGTCGACCCGCCGCCACATGGTCAGGGCCTCGCGTAGCCGGGATGGTTCGCTGCGGACCGCTGCCAGTGGCTTGTCGAAGAATGTGCGCAGGTTCTGCTTGCCGCTCGGGGCGCAGAACGGGGTCAGGTCCGCCCGGCCCTGGGAATCAATGGCCAGGTCGGTGAGCAGTGAGGGCAGCCAGCTGGTTGCGGCCTGCTCGTCGATGGCGCGCACTTCATCGGTCAGGCCCGCGTATTCCTCGCGTGGGCGGCGCATCGGGTCACTGCCCCGGCCAGCCGGGAAGGGGAACCGGGGATCGATCCCGGGGATGGCCGCGCCGGGGCTGCGGAAGATGACGTTTTGGAGCGTGTCCGCGATCTCCTCTGCTGATGCGAGCCGGGAGTGCAGGCACGCCGCGGCGCTATGGCGGGAGAAGGACAGCCGCAGCGGTTCTATGCCGTCGGCGTTCAGGGCCCTGATGAGTCCCAGTGCGGCGAGGAACCCGAGCGGGTGTCGGCCGTCCAGCGCGGGCAGTTCAAATGCGGCCGTCATGACATGCCTCCGAACGGGCCGAGCACCAGATGTCAGCGAGCCGCACGATCGTCTCCAGCAGGGCCAGCCCCCAGCGGCCGTACCGGCTGCACAGCGCGGTGAACCGCGCGGGTTCTTGCCAGTCGACGGTGGCCGCTGTGCCGAAGACGGCTGTCCGGCCGTCCGGCAGGGGTACCTCGACTTTCTCCGGCCGGGGGTCGGCGACCGGGGGAAGCAGCGGCCTGGCGTAGCCGTGGTGGGCTGCGACCAGGTGCAGGATCAGGTCGGTGTCCAGGCCGCCGCCGTCCTGCTGCTGCAGGTAAGCGGAGGTGATCTGGGCTGAGAGCGCTTCGTGGCGCATCCCCGGCGGGTAGCCGGACATCTGCGCGGCACGCCGGTAAGCAAACGTGTCGGCCGGGTCCATGCCGGATTTGGCGAGCAGCTCAGCGGCCGCCCGGGCCTGCCACCGGTCGCCCCCGTGCAGCATCACCTGGAACCGGCGGTCGCGTTTGCCCTCGTCGTGATACCGGGCGGCCAATTCCACCGCCGCGGCCAGTGGGCCGGGCAAACCCAGGTTGACGGCGAATTCCTTCGCCCGGCGTCCGACCGCGCTCTGGTGCGCGGCCAGGGTGAGCGGCTGCCGCCCAGGCGACAGGGACGTGCCACCAGCGCTGCTGTCGGTACCCCAGGAAACACCCGGCGCGGCGAAAAGCGCCGTGACTGGCTCAGCTGGATCGTGGTGGCCTTCGCGGGCTTGCGCGGTGTCTAGCAGGGTGAGCCTGCCCGCGGTGGCCAGGCGGCTGAGCACCCGCTGGTGCGGCAGCCCGGAGGCCTCCCCGCCGGCCGCCAGATCACGGAGCAGGTCCTGGTACCGGCTGTCCGCGCTGGAGGAGGGAGCCACCTCATCCTCGATGTCCTGGCTGACCTGGGCGGCGAAGGCGGCGATTGGCTCCCTTAGGTCTGGGGCGATGACGCCGGCCGCATCGGTCAGGGGGCGCCCTATCCGGATCACGGTGGTGCGCCGGGGTCGGCCGCCGGTGAAGTCCGCGAGGTCGGTGACCGGTGACGGTGACCCGGGATGCCACCCGTAGCGGTCGCAGCCACCCCAGACGGCGGGCACCACGAGCAGGTCACCCGGGCGTACCTGCCGCGGTGTCACGGCCTCCTGCTGGCCGCTGGCCGCGTACCGCAGGGCGCGGTGGGGCCCGTTGCCCGCAGCCGCAGCCGGCTCTGCGGCAGCATCACCCGCCTGGGACTCCAGGTCGCTGGTGCCAGCCTCCTGTACCAGGCCGGACGCGGGAATACGCCCTGGCCTGGGGCGGGCCAGCCATTGCTGGGCTGCGCTGATCGGCAGTTCCAGTGCTTCCTCGGCGCCAGGCGGGACCCGTTCAACGCTGGCCGCCCACCCTTGTGGGTCGGTGCCCCCCACATCTGCCCGCCAGATGAGGAACACGGTCGGCTCACCTGCGCCGATGCCGTGCAGATAGGGGGCTACCGGCACGTCGGGATGAGGGGCCGGGCAGGTCCGCGCCCACGTGTCGAGCGCGGCCGCGGACACAACCGGGACGTAGGGCCGGGTGCCGCGCATCCGCTCATGCTGCTCAGCAGGGATGCTCGCCGACAGGACACGCAGAACGGAAGGTGAGGCGGGGATGCCGTCCCCCAGGTCAGGGGTGCGGCCGGGTTTGTGGGTGAGGGGCACCTGCAGGCTGGACAGCCATTCCCACGTGTGCTCGCTGGCCGGGCCGTAGACAAGATCACGCAGCTTCCCCGAGCGGACGACGACCACGGGAGCGCTGGCGTGCCCGCCCATCCGGTTCACCCGGCCGAGCCGCTGCACCAGGGCCGGCAGCGGTGCGGCCTCGGTGACCATGGCGTCCAGGTCGATGTCGGCGCCCGCCTCGATGGTCTGGGTGGCCACCACATACAGTTCCGCCGCGGGATCCCGGGCGGCACCTGACCTGATCTTCGGGTACCACTCGTGCAGCAGGTATTCGCGGTCAATGGGGCGGATCCGGCCGGTGAGCAGCACGCACCCCGCCTGGTCCCCGGCGTCCTCGCGGATGCGCTCGAAGGCGCCCCGGGCCATGCTCACCGTGTTCGCGACTACCCCGACAACCTTCCCCGGCCCGCCGAGCCGCCTCGCCCAGGATGCGACAGCATCCGCGACGGCGGAGGGCCCGCCGCTGGCCGGGGCCGTCACGGCCACCGGGTGCAGTGACTTCCTGGCCCGCAACCGTTTCCCGGCGACAGGATGGTCTTCATCGGCCTTGGTGATGCCGTGGACGCGGGCGTGCGAGCGGCCGGGGCTGGCAGACATGGCCACGAGCACCGGCGGGCGGCTGACATTGCCAGTGTCCAGTTCACGAGCCTGCTGCAGGGTACGGACGAACGGGTCGGACAGGTGAGCCTCATCGATGATGATCAGGCTGTCGGTGCCGGCCAGGGCAGCGTCGATGGGCCGGGCCGTGTCACCGACCCCGTAGCCGCGGAACAGGAACCGGCTGCCGACCTGATCCACGGTCCCGGTAATGATGGCGTGCCGGTCCGGCCGTTCCAGCCATAGCCATGACCAGTCCACCCCGCCCCGCATCCGGGTCACGCTGAGCGCGGCCGGCTCCTCGTCCCCGGCGACGGCCAGCCGTTCCCGGACCATGTGGCAGGCGGTTCCCGGTCCCCCCGCTGCGATCTTCTGCTGGAGGCCCAGCGCCTCCTGGTATGCCTGGTCCACGATCAGCCGCCGGTCCACCACCAGGAACACGCGGCGGCGGGCGTGCGCGCTGCGCAGCGCGCTGGCGAACACGGCGACATCGAGAATGGCCGTCTTGCCGAGCCCGGTGGGTACGTCGATAAGGTCCGGCCACCCGTCGGCCAGCACCCGCTCCAGCAGGGCTTCCTGCCAGGGGAACGGGCCATACCCATGGACTTCCGTGAAGAAGTCACGGAAATGACTGGCATTGAGATCATCCTGCCCCGGCTGCTTCGCCGTATCCGCGGTCATCCGCGCACCCCTGCCGTCTCCGGCGCCCCAGTCCCGGAGCCCGGCCGGCCGGCTGGCCTCCGGGCAGCGGCCGACGGCACCGGGCTGGCCGGGCGGAACAGCCCAACTCCTAGATAACGCATCGACCCAGCCAGGACCGGGCCTATCACCGGCTGCCCGAAACGCACCCACGCGTGGACCATCTGCCGCCGGGGCCGGTCCGGTGGCAGCGTCCCGCGGCGGGGCCGCCAGACAGCCCCCGCCATCAACGGCGTGTCAGAGACTTCCACCTCCGCCGGGCACGGGTAGCCGGCGAGGACCAGCGACCGGGCGAGCTCGCTGGCAGCATCCCGGCCCCGGCGCAGGTGGCCATCGAGCATCACCGGCGTAGCGGTAACCCATTCCCGCTCACCGCCCCGCCCGGCCGCGGTCCACCGGCCCGGCCGCAGGCCTGCCCCGGTGGCGCCATACCGCACCGCCAGGCAGCGCCCACCCCCCAGGGTTACCTTGCTCAGCGGCGAGTCCATGACGAGAGCCCGGATCACCGGCAGCACGTCGGCCTCCGGCAAGTCGCGCGGCATGGCCAGGCCCAGCCCAAGCACGTGACCGTCCGCATGAGGATGATCCACGTCTGGCAGTGCCAGGAACGCCACGTGCGGCCGGCCAGGTTCAGTGTGCCCGCTGACCGGGCCAGGCACCGGGTCGGGCACCCGGGAGATGACCGCCTTGCGCAGCGCGCTGGCGAGGGCGGCCACCTGGTCGCCGCCCACCCGGGCCACCGGCCGTTCGATCTCCCACACCAGCAGATCCGCGAACGGCCCAGCAGCCGGCTCGGCCAGCTCTGCCCGGCCAGGTTCACCGGTGGCGGGGTTCGCATACCGGTAGGGACGGGTACGGGCGGTCTCCCACGCCCGCCGGCCATCGCGGTAGGCGTCCTGGAGCGCATTCGTGTATCCGGCGTAGGGGACGCGGAGATCGACGGTGTGGCCGGCACCGAATTCCGCGGGTTCATAGATGACCGTCTCCGGCAGGTCTGCGGGCAGCATGCTGAGCACGCTGGCCTGGGCGGTGCTGGTGGACCGGCCGACGTAGGGCACCTTCCAGGCGAGCAGGCCGAGCCTGCCCAGCACCTCCGGCGGGGCGCCGGCCTGCGGCCAGACGATCGCAAACGAATCCGACGCCGGGATCGCCGACGCCCGTGCCCGCAGCCCGTTGGTGCGGCCCGGCCAGGCCAGGCTCCCGCCACCGTCCTTCTCGACAGCGTTCTGCACCACATACGCTCGCGCCTGGCGATGCCCGACCCGGTCTGCCGGGTCGGCCCACACCTGCGGCGGAGGCTGCTGTTCCAGCCAGCGCAGCGCGTCCCAGTCCGCCTGGGTGTCGGCGGACGCGGCGAGCGCGCAGAACACCCGGGCAGGATGGGGCGGCCATTCGCTGCGGCTCGGCCGCTCACCGCCAGCGTCGTAGCTCCCGGCCTGCAAGCGGACCATGATGCTCAGCGGCATGCTCACCCCGCGTCCTGCACGCCTGCGGTGACGGCGTACTCGATCGCCGCACGCAGCGACGCCATGGGCTGCACGCTGATCACATCGCTGCTCATCGCGATCCCCGCCGCCGCCGCCCGGCCGCGCAGCTCATGGAAGGCATCCAGCGCGTCCTGGGCCGTGATGGATAGCTCGTCCAGGTCGCCGCCCGGGCGCTCGAATCCCGCGCGTTCCTCGGCCTTGGCCAGGTCACAACCGGACCGCAGCCACACCGACGGGCCGCCGAACGCCAGGCGGTCACCGGCCAGGGCCAGGGCGGCCAGCGCGGCCCGGGCCAGCCCGGCCGCGTCTGCGGAAGCGTCGCCGAACCGCAGCCGCTGCAGCCCAGCCAGCGAGATGCTGGCTGCCCGGCGGATCTCCGAGACGGTGACCCCGCCGGGGACCGGGTTCGGGGCGATGTTGCCGTGCCCGATCTCACTCAGCCGGTTGCCCTTCTGCTTGGTGCCCTCCGGCAGGAACTGCCAGTCCCCCTCCGCCTTGGCCTTCTCATCCACCGTCCCGGTCAGGTTGACCGCATCCATCCGCCCGCCCCGGCGCAAGCCCACCACCGGGTCCAGGCCGGTCATGGACGCGGAGTACAGCCGGGCGAACTTCGGCCACCGGCCCTTGCGGTGCGAATCCCAGGCCCCGAAGATCAGCGAGCAGGGCTCACGCTCGAACAGCGGGCGGACGTCCGCCGCCGTGGCAGTGCGCAGACGTTGCCCCACCGGGCTCGCGTCGAAACGGACGCCTTCAACCAGGCTGTCGCGTAGGTAGGCATCCGCGTACCGGTGAGGAAAATCGAACGAGGTCAGCCGGATCTCACCCAGCTTCGTCGGTACCCGCAACTCGAACATCGGCAGCTGCACCCGCCCCTGGTCGCGGGCATCCCGCAGTGCCTCCTCCACCCGGTTCGCCTGCGAGGGCTCCTGATCGATCACCACACTGGTGCGCTTCTGGCCATCCACCAGCCGGTCGCCGATCAGGTATTTCGCCGCCGGGTCGCGATCACCGTCCGCCGACGGGTACGTCGGCGGCATCACCGTCTGCCCTGCCCCGCCGACCGGCTGATAACGCGACCGGACCACGATGGCGGCGTGCTCTCGATCCGGCGACACTGCCGCGATCAACCCTTCTACCAGGTCAGACATCTCTCCTCCTTGATTGGCAGCATGATCAGTTAGAAGCCAGCGAACGTTATGGCACTCGGAGAGTGTATAGGCGAGGTACCATCCCGACCATGACACTTCCGGATCCGGAACCAGACGATCCGAACTCATGGCCCGCGCTCATCGCATGGATAGGCCGGTGCCGCTGGGCCGAATGGTTGAAGATCATCATCTTCTTGCTACTCATGATCACCGCTGCCCGCGTTATCGGGTGGCTCTGACCTCGGCGATCACCCAGACCCTTCGCCGCTAACCTTGGTGGTAGGCAGCGGCTCCATTGCGGTTGGCACTCGTCGAGTGTCCGATCGGAACTGCAACTGCGCTCCTGCGGCTGCGACCGCAGCTCCGCTGCTGCCCGGGGCCGGCCGCGTGCTGGCCCCGGGCACCCGCCCTGCCGACGCGCGGATGCCGCGCCTGCGCCGTGAGTCGCCATCATCTCCCCCTCCGCCTCACTCGGATGCGGACAGCAGCATGGCACCGGGCTGTGACAGTTCGTGGCCTACCCGTCCTAATGCCGGGCTCTGCACAGGAGAAGAACCTGACCCGCGATACGGGATCCCACGAGACAGCGCATTCATGATGCACAAGCGGCATGGCCGGATCTGCCAGCCGCAGTGGTCGGGCACTGCGCCCGGCCCACGGCAAGATGACCGGTATCGAACGGCACGGAATGATAGAAAGAGCCGTAAATCATTCTTAGCTGATAGTAGTTATGGAGTCAAATTCAACGGGCCGACAGGCCCGTATCTTGCGTCAGATGAAACTCGTGCTAGCGCTGCGCGAGCAAGATGTAGTTATCCATTGTTTATCTCTGGACCGGGCGCGGTCCAGAGATAAACAATGGAGACAGCGCCGTCCGCCGCCCGGCCCTTGCGGGGCCGGGCGGCGGGCGGGCTGGGACCGCGCGGTCCTGATCGGGGGTAAAAGCTGGCGAGTGATCGGGGTGGTTGTCATGACCGGCGGGACCGTGCGGCGGAGGTCGCGGGAGGCTGTACCGCGGCCGAGGGTGGTGCAGTTCTCGCTCACGCAGCAGGAGTTCGATGAGGTCAGCGGGGCAGCGGCACAGGCGGGGCTGGCGCGGGGAGCGTTCGCCGCGGAGGTCACGTTAGCGGCGGCGCGTGGCTGGCAGGCGCGGGCGGGGTCACCGTTGCGGGAGGCGTTGGGCGAGCTGATGGCCGCGGCTGGGCTGGTGCGGCGGATTGGCACGAACCTCAATCAGGCCGTCGCCCGGCTGAATGCAACGGGGCAGCGGGGGGATGATCTGCTGCCTGCGGCGCAATTCTGCGTACGTGTGATCCGGCGCCTGGATGAGGCGGCGGAGCAAGTGCGCCGGAGCATTCCGTGACCCGGATCAGGTGTCCCGGGTGATTGGGAAAGTGACCCGGAGTAGCAATGCGCGGCGCCTGCTATATTACTTGTACGGGCCGGGGAAGGCGAATGAGCATACCGACCCGCATCTGGTCGCCGGGTTCGGGGATCCGGCCGAGCTGGAACCGGAGCGGGTGCGCGGCAGTTACCGGGACTTCCGGCGGCTGGCCGGGCTGCTCGGCCAGCCCCTAGCCGCAGTGAACGGGGACAACTACCCCAAGCCGGTATGGCACTGCTCGGTCCGGGCTGCCCCGGACGACCGGCTGCTCTCGGACGCGGAGTGGGCACGGGTCGCGGCGCACATCATGCATCGGACTGGGCTCGCCCCGGAGGGTGATGACCTGGGAGTGCGGTGGATCGCGGTCCGGCACGCCCCGGATCACATCCACCTGGTGGCCACGCTGGCCCGCCAGGACCGGCACCGGCCCAGCCTGTGGAACAGCTACCGCAAGCTGCGGGACGCCTGCCGGGATACCGAGGAGTGGTTCGGACTGCGGTCCACTGCCCCGGCGGATCGCACCGCGGCCCGGCGCCCCACCCGCGCCGAGACAGAGCAAGCAGCCCGCCACGGCCAGAACGAGCCGCCGCGGGCCACCTTGCGCCGGGAGGTGTGCGGCGCGGCGGCCGGGGCACGGTCCGAGGACGACTTCTTTGCCCGGCTTGCCGGGGCGGGTGTGCTGGTCCGCCGCCGGTACAGCACCCAGAACCCTGGTCAGGTGACCGGGTATGCGGTCGGCCTGCCAAGCCACGTCGGCAGGGATGGCCAGGTCGTGTGGTTCGGCGGCGGGAAGCTCGCCGCCGATTTGACGCTGCCGAAGCTGCGGGCCCGCTGGGCCAGCCCGCGAGGCGGTGATCCGCTGGCCGGGGCGGCGGGACTGGCCACCCCGGCGGTCCGCGCCGTGCTCCGCTCCGCCGTCGCCACGGCCGCGGAGCAGGCGGTCGGTGAGCAGGAGTTCTTCGCCCGGCTGCGGTCGGCCGGGGTGCTTGTCCGCGAGCGGTTCAGCGAGCTGAACCCTGGTGAGGTCACCGGGTATGCGGTGGCGCTGCCGGGCTGCACCGGGCCGGACGGGACGCCCCGGTGGCACGGCGGCGGGCGTCTGCACGACTCGCTGACCCTGCCCCGGCTGCGGCAGAGGTGGACGGCGGGGCAGCAGGAGGCGGGGCGTTCCGGGGCGTTCCGGGGCGTTCCGGTTCACCGCTGCGGAACGCGCCGAGATCTACCGGCACGCCGCCCGGCAGGCAGCCGCCGCAGCGGTGCACCTGCGGCACTGCACCGCTAGTGATCCGGGTGGCGGCGCGGACGCGGCGTGGGCGGCGGCGGACACGCTGCACGCCGCGGCGCGGGCGACCGGGAGCCCGGGGCTGCGGTGCGCCGCGGATCGCTATGACCGGGCCGCCCGGGCACCGTATGGCCGGATCCCGGACCGGACCGGACCGGCCACGGGGACCAGCTGCGGGCGGCCGCGCGGCTGCTCGCGATGACCGGCCAGGCCGCCGCCGGGCAAGGCGCGGGCCCGGCGGGTGCGCTGGCCGCGAGCCTGATCGCGCTGACCGAAGCGGTAGCCGGGCTGCGGGACGCCCAGGCGCACGCCGCGCAGGCAGCAGCCGCGCGGAGGGCCGCCGAGCAGCTGCAGGCCGCCTTCACCCAAGCCCGGCGGCGGGCGCCGCATCCGGGGCAGATCCGTAACCGGGCGGCCTGGCCAGGCGGGCCGGCGGACCGCGCCCAGGACGACTTCCCCGTCTCCCTCATCGACGTCGTGAACGCGGCCGCCGCGCAGGATCCGGCCGCGCAGCGTCCCCGGCCGCACGTGACGCAACCGCCGGCCCGGGCCAGGCCTGCTCGCTGAGGTCCTGGCCTTCAGGCTTGATCACCGCATACGGCGGGTGGCGGTAGGCGGGGGGTGGGGGCGGTGGGGGCGTTCGGAAGAAAAGGTGGTTGCGGTCATGGAAGCAGAGCGCAACCCTGGGAGCACACCCCGCGCCAGGAGGGAGACATCGTGCAAGCCTTCGCCGATAGCGGCCTGCTGCTGATCCTCGGGCTCACGGTGCTGCCCCTGCTGTACATGCTGCCCACCCTGGTCGGGGCGATCCGCCGGGTGGACGGGTTAGCGCTGGTGTGCCTGGTCAACTTGATCAGCGCGCCCACCGGCGTCGGCTGGCTGGCCGCGATGATCCTGGCCTTCGGGCCGAAACGGCTCCCCGCGCCGCCCACAGCCTGGTCGCCGCACGACTGGTAACGGACCCGACATCAGGCCAGTTCCTGCCCTGAGGCGGGCAGACGCGTCTAATCGGCGGCGTCATGCTCGTCCAGCGGATCGGCCGGGGGCGAGAAGAGGGTGGCTTCCAGGAGATCTGGCGGCACACTCAAGGCACGGCTGGTCTGGTGCATCCAGTGCAGGTAGACGGCGTACCGGTACGGCGACCACGCACATGAGCGGCCATCGTCGGTGATTAGGTAGTCCAGACCGCTGAGGGCGTGCACCGCGGTAGCCAGCCGGTTGTCCAGGATCAGCGCACCCGGTGTGGAGAAGTAGAGGAACTTGGTGAAGAACGCGGGGCCGAAGCCGTGGGTCCGGGACCACGGCTCCTGCCCGGCGATGGCTCGCTTGTCGGGTTCGTAGCCGCCGTAGAGCTGGGCATAGCCCGCGATGATGCCAGGGCCATCCGAGTTTTCGGTGATGACCTTCAGTACACGCTGCAGCGCGGATTCCAGGTGGTCGTCGGCGGCAGTGACGAGGTCGCGGTATCGGCGTGGCCCGTAACCGGTAGGGCCGGTGCCCCAGATGAAACTGGCGGTAAGCAGGTCCGTCGCACGCCGCTTCCCATCTCGTACGTCCGCGCCTACATCAAGTACGTCGCCGCGCGAGATGCAGCCATCCCTGGGGATGACAGACGGCAGGGAGCCTGGCGGATCGTTCCACGCCGGGAAGGAGAACTTCACGGCGTGATTGCGGACACCGCCCGGCCCGAGTTCTAATTCTTTCCGGGTGCACTGGACGCGCAAGCGCTTCGCGTCCGCCGCGTTGATCCCGTGGTCAGCCGCCTCAGCGCGGGAATCCTCGTCAAATTCATAGGGCATGGCCACATCCTGGCAGGAATCACGGACCGCGGTGGTCCTCATCGATGCCTGGACCAGCGTGAGTTCGAGCGGTGGACAGCCGGGACTCGCGCCGTGCGCGTCGTGTTGTTCAGTCAGGGCGCAGGTTGCCATCCCGGACGGACGCACCGGGCATGGGTACGCGGCATGCTGGAGGCTGGAGCGCCTGAGGACCAGGCCGGGAAGGCGCAGGATGCGGCTGCGAGATGTCGAGCCAGGCGATGTGGGCAGGCCCCATTCATGGCCATTGTGGGGACGTCATCTGCTGCAGATTAGGGATGCATGGAAGCCAGCAGCTCTTCCAGGCTCCGGCCACGCCAGACCAGCAAAGCAAACGGGTCGTCGCCGAAGGCATCAGCGAGTGCGTAGCAGGCCGCAGCCAGGTGCTTGCAGGGCACCACCCAGCCCAGGGCTCCGGCGTGTTCCGTGATTGTCCGTTTGTGTCCTAGTCGAGGCCGTGGAGGCTGAGGGCTTCGGCGGGGGTTGTGTGGTCGCGGCGGCCTTCGGGGACGTGCAGGTAGCCGGCGTCTTTGATGGCCGCGATGATCGCGGCGCGGATGGTAGCCAGGTTGACGGGTCCGTAGCCGGTGCGGCTGGCCGCGGCGTCCTCGGTGAATGTCACGTCCCGGATGTGATGATGTGCCTCAATCGTCTGGTGCTCGCGCACAAGGCGGGCCAGGCCGGCTGCGGTGGCCTGGGCGCTGGCCAGGCTGGTGATGGCGTAGACGGTCTCGCGGGAGGTCTTGCCGGTGGCGGTGTCCTGCCGCCACCGGGTGATCTTGATGGCCTGGCGGGCACAGGGGAAGTCCAGGCCCTTGACGTGCGCGGTCTTGAGGGTGCGGGTCCCGGTGCGGCCGTGCCCGGTGTCGCGGGTGAGGCTGCCGGCCGGTACCTGCCTCCAGGGCAGCGCCTTGACCCGGGCATATAGCAGCGGCTGGTTAGCCTTCACCACGGCGATGTACTGGCCGTTCTTCTCCGCTGCCAGCCAGTCCAGGTTTGCCCGCACCGTGTGCAGGGCATCGAAGGTCACCACGGCGCCGGCCAGGTCCAGGGGCTGAAGGAGCCCGGTGAAGTGGCTGGTCTCGTTGTGCTTGACGCCGGCCTCGAGGTGGTCCAGGAGGCGGCCGCCGTGCTCGGCGGCGCCCAGGAGGTGCACCCGGGTGCCGTCGCCGCGGCGGGCCCCGCGGGAGGTTTTGCCGTCGACGGCCACGGCCCGTAATCCGCCGCGGGCCAGCGCTTTCGCCTCCTGGGCAGCGCGCCGGGCCGGGTAGCCCCGCACGCCGGCCGGGGACGGCCTGCCGGGGCGCCGCCGGCGGCGGCGTGGCCCGGGCAGTGCCCGGGTCAGCGCCCGCGGGTCCAGCTTGCCTGGCACCACCCGGATCGTCTTCTCATCCGGTGCCCGGTACTGGCCGGCAATCGGGTCCCACGGGGCACGCAGCCGGGCCAGGTCTGCCTGACTGGCTCGTTTGGCCTGCTGCCCGGCCGCGGTGAGCCGGTCGTTCCCGGCGGCGGTGAACGCGCAGACCGCGATCGCGATCAGGCAGGCCAGCGGGTAGATCCGCCCCTGCGGCGAGCGCGGGTCCGGCAGCGCTTCCAGCCGCCAGATCCTGACCGACGGGACCGGACCCGGCCACGCGCGCACCAGCGCGCGACAATGCCACTGCGGGCACGCTGCACCTCGTTCACGCAGACCTCAGAGACCTACATGATCACGTGGCGTGCCCGTACCCACAAACCACTCGAAGCAGCCTCATCGGCCCTATACCCGACAAACCAGGCTAAGCAGGGAACACGCCGGAGCCCTGACTGGGGCGCCCGCTCCTCGCCCAGCCCGCGGCCTTGGTGATGGCGGCGAACTCGCGGAGGAACGTCGCTGCGGCCGATCCTTATTCTTCGTCACCTCTGGGAATGTCACCGATTGAGGTCGCGTGGGTAGAGCAGCTCCAGCCGGTCGGAATGTACTGCGTAGATGTAGGGTCCAGGTCCGTTTACCGCTTCGTATATAGCACGTTTGCTGGCTTGGAAGCGGTCTGCCATCTCGGTTGGGTGCGGCTCTTCTGGGGTGATGGCGTGTGGGGGGTTTTAGGGTGTTCGTTGCTGCTGTGTCTGGTTCGCCCGTGTCGGTGCGTGCGTAAAGGGCTCCTTCTCGTTACGGTCCCGGTTATCTGAAGACCGGATCGTAAAAGAAGGAGCCCGATGCAAGGGTACGTGCCTGGCCAGGACGAGGCGTTCGCGGAGTCCAGGAAGTGCTTTCGTGAGCTGGAGGACTGGATGGCGTCGGCGGAGGCGGCGGGGCTGCAGCACGGTGAGCTGGAAGAACAGGTGGACGTGCGCGGCCGGGGGCTGCTGCTGCGGCTGCTGCAGGACCGGCTGGACCTGACGGCGGCGCGGGAAGAGCGGCGGCGGGACGTGGCCGGGGCGGACGGCGTGGTCCGCACGCGGGCGGAGCGGGGCCGCGAACGGCCGCTGATAACGAAGTTCGGGCACGTCACGGTGTCGCGGATCGCCTACCGGTCGCCGGGCAGGCCGAACGTGTGCCCGCTGGACGCGGCGCTGAACCTGCCGGAGGAGAAGCACTCCCACGGGCTGCGGAAGCTCGCCGCGGTCGAGGCGGCGCGCGGCTCGATGGAGGCCGCAGGCGCCGCGATCACCCGCGCGACCGGCGTGACGATAGGGAAACGCCAGGTAGAGGAGCTGGCCCGCCGCTGCGCCGCCCATGTGGAGGCGTTTTACCTGCAGCGGGTGATAGAGCCGGCGCCGGACGGGTGGCCGCTGATCCTGACCTTCGACGGGAAGGGCATCGTGATGCTGCCCGGGGCGCTGCGCCCGGCCACCGCGAAGGCCGCGGCATCCGCGGAGGGCAAGCTCGCGACCAGGCTGTCGCCCGGGGAGAAGCACGGCCGCAAGCGGATGGCCGAGCTGGCCTGCGTTTATGACGCCGCCCCGGTCCCGCGCACCCCCGAAGACATCATCAGCACGCCGGCGCAGAAGCGGCGGAAGAAGAAGGCGCAGGCCAAGAGGCCCACGGGCAAGGGGAAGCCGCGCGAGCCGCAGGCGAAGGGCAAGTGGCTGACCGCCTCGGTCACCGACGACATCCCCGCCGTCATCGCCGCCGCGTTCGACGAGGCCGGGCGCCGCGACCCCGGCCACAGCCGGGAATGGGTGGTCCTGATCGACGGGAACAACACCCAGATCGAGGCCGTCACCGCCGAGGCCGCCCGCCGCGGCGTCACCGTCACGATCATCATCGACTTCATCCACGTCCTGGAATACTGCTGGAAGGCCGCCTGGTCATTTTTCGATAAAGGCGAGCCCGCCGCCGAGGAATGGGTCGCTGACCAGGCCCGCAAGATCCTGCACGGCAACGCCCGCCAGGTCGCGGCCGGGATCCGCCGCCGCGCCACCACCTGCGGCTACTCCGGCCCCGAGCGCAACACCACGGACTTTAGCTGTTTGGGGTCTCCTGGGGTGTTATCTTCCTGGTGTTCCGTGTGTGTTCTGGAGTCTGTTTTGAAATGGTGTGCGGGCATGGCTTCGGCCCGCGTGTCGCGGCGGGGTGGCGCGCGGTTCCACGGTCCGCGTCCCGGCGCGGCCGGGGCGGTTTCCTCCTTCCTGGCGTGCGGGTCCGGGCTGCGGGCTAGGAGAAGCCTGGCGCGAACACGGTGACCTGGGGTTTCCCCTTGAAGGTCTGCTTCGTTGCGGCGGCGTGGGGGAATTTCGGGCGGGCTTTCTGCTCCCGTTGCGAGTGGCGCTGCCGTCCGGGGACGTTCAGGGTGCGCAGGACGGCGCGGGCGGCGGAGTCCGCGGTGGCGGCGAGCGCGTCCAGTGACGAGGACGCCGTGACCTGGGACGTTGCCATGGAGCGGATCATGTGGTGGCGGGCGGCGGTGAAGGATTCCTCGCCGGCGGTGACCGGGACGGCGTCTTTCCTGCGCAGCGCGCGGGCGGCGGCCGCCTCGCCGCGGAGCGCGGCGGCCTCGCCGGCCCGGGTGAGCTGGGCGGCGGTCAGCCAGGCCCATGCCTCCTGGATGACCAGCCGCGGCGACCCGGACCGCAGCACGGGGCCGCTGGTGCGGTTCCCCGCGCCGGCGATCGTCGTCTTGTCCTCGCCGAACGTGGTCTCCGACGCGCTCCACCTGGTCAGGTAGGTCTCCCGCACCGCCTCCGCGGGCGCGGCCTGGTGGTCCAGGAGGGTGGTGATCACGGTGCCGGTCTCGCAGACGTTCTCTTTCCCGTCCGGGCCGGGCATGACCGCGTTGTGCTCGGTCACCCGGACCGGGAGCCGGTCTTCTTCCTTCCCGGACGGGGCGTTCAGCCAGGTCAGGCGGGATCCGTCGGGCAGCCAGCCGCGGTCCTCGCTGCCGGCGAAGTCCAGGCTGATGCCTTCCTTCATGCGGGCGATGACGTGCCCGCCCGCGTCCAGGATCGCCGTGATCAGCTCATAGCCGGGAAAATTGCGATCGAAGCAGGTCACGCGGCCGGCGAACAGGTCCGGGCGGCGCTTCACGAGCCGCTTGAGCAGGGTTTGCTCTCCGGCGCTGCTGCTGCCCGGGATCGCCCCCAGCATCGCGCGGCCGGCCCGCGCGGTGAGGGCGACGAGCCGCAGCTGCGGGAACGGGGAGGAATCGTCCGCAGTCCCGGTGGAGCCGAACATGGCCCGGTTCGCCGGGGTGTCCGCCAGGTTCACCAGCATCCCGTCCGCCGCGCACACCATCATCCCGGCGAGCATGACCGCTGACGCCTCGTCATCGCTGACCAGCGGACCGGCCGCCCGCCAGAAGACCTCCTCCATCACGCCGGCCGGGACCAGCAGCCGCCACTCCGTGATCACCTTCCCCGTGGGCACGTGCCAGCCCAGGGCGAACGGGATGTCCGCGAGCAGGCCGGCCAGGCGGGCCAGCGCCTCGCAGTACGAGGCGGCATCAGCGTCATCGCGATCATCAGCCGGATAACCAGCGGATAGGACATGATCCGCCGCCGCTGCCGCGGCCTCAGCCGCCGCCTCCCCAGCTCCGCGTCCACGATCGCCTCGATCACGCCATCGCCGAGGTGCCGTTCCAGTTCGCCCAGCCGCACCACGTCCGGTAGCCACGCGCCCGCCAGCACCGTCCCGTCCCTCCGGACCACGGCGGGAGCCGTCACCACCGGACGGCAGAACACCGCCAGCTCGCCCGCTGACGGGGCGGAACCCTCCGCCGAAACGGTCCCTGAACCGTGAACACGCAGGCCAGAGGCACGAAGCACGACCGTCCCGGCCGGGGTCCCCGCATCCGGGAACACCGCCGTCGGAGTTGCGCCGGCGACGCCGGGCACAGTAGAAAGCACAAGGGACTCCTGTAATGGGCGCTGGATCAGACACCCAAACGCCTACCAGGAGTCCCTCCCCGTCTCCAAACCAGCACAAAGCACCAGGTCACAGCATCACGCGAACCGGCACGGCTTAAAGTCCGTGGTGTTGGGCCCCGAGCGCGCCGGCGCCGACGAGTGCGCCCGCTACCTGGACAACAAGCAGGACTACCTCGGCTACGCCACCGCGCTGGAGAAAGGCTGGCCCATCGCCACCGGGATAATCGAGGGTGCCTGCAGGCACATCGTCAAGGACAGAATGGACATCACGGGCGCGAGATGGAGCCTCGAAGGCGCCGAGGCCATCCTGAAGCTCCGCGCCCTCATCGCCACCGGCGACTTCGACGACTACTGGCGCTTCCACCTCCGCCAAGAGCATAAGCGCATCCACGGAGCCATCTACCGCGAAGACCTCGTCCTCGCAGCATAACCAGCTCACCCCAGGGGAGCCGCACCCATCTCGGTTGACGTCAGGTCCCCCCTGGTGATCACAAAGCACTGGGCCCGGTGCTGAACGACCGCGTCAATCTCGGCACGGCGGTAGCGGATGCGTTTGTCCTTCATCAAGATCGGCCAACCATGCGTGGCTGCGTCATGGATCCACTGGACATCAGCGATCTGCTCATCAGCGGGCCTGCCGTAGTGTTCAGCCAAGGTCACTAAATCCCAGCCAGCAGCCCGCAGGCGAGAAGGCACGGCAATCCGACCGAGGCTCCGGTCCAGGAAGAACTTAGGCTGCTGTTCGCGTGGTGGCACGAAGAGCGTCCTCAACCTCGTCCCGGGTCAGCCCGAACTCCGCGGCAACCGCATCGACCGGCTCACCCGCCAGGAAAAGATCAATGACGTCGTCCAGCCCGGCGCCACCCCGCGCGAACCTGGGACGCCCGAAAGCATGATCAGGATCTATGGTCACGTCGGCCACGCGGTATTGCGGGAGATGGATAACCTGCGCATAACCATCAGCGGCAAAGTCGACCCGGCGCAGGTACCGTTCCACGACCTCAGCGAATACTCGCTGGTTGTTGCGGACCACGACGAGCTCGCGGGCAGACTCACCCTCTGGCGTATCTCCGGCGTGCTGAGCGTAGTCGTACAAGATCTCAGCTCCGTCGGTATACAGGCGCCTGCTGGCCAAGGCGTACTTCAGCCCCAGTTCATGATCCAAGGCGTCGATGGCCGGGCGGATCCGCTGCATCGGGACACCCGCCTGCCGGAACGCGGCCAGGGCGTAAGCCTCAGCGAGGCCAATGAACGGCACAGCAGCCTCATGGCGGTGTGCTGGCCGGACCGCGGTAATGACTGGCCTGGCCACGATGACACCGTCACCAGCCCTACGGCGTTCGTACCCATAGGCCCAGGTCGCGAACGTTGACGACGGGACAGCCAGGTACCCGGCCGCCTCACCGAGACCATACAGAGGGGTCTCGAACCGATCGACGCTCACACGCTCACCTCCTCCCAGACCTCCTCCATCCTCCCAGACCCACCACTAATCCCGCCGCAGGCAGAGCCGCATTGCTGCTGCCGCTCCGTCACCGCAGCTCCTCGCGGAGCGCACGGACAAGCGGGTCACTGCTGTCGCGTCCGCTCTCCAGGAGCTCGGTGACCGTCAGCGCGGTGATCGCCTGGTTGCGATCGAAGAACCGCGGCCAGTAGGTGACTTCCCACCAGCCGCCGGTTCGCTCCGTGGCGGTCGCGACGACCTTGCCCTCGATCTCCAGGCTCATGAAGCCGTCGCCGATCCTGACCGGCATGAGGAACCTCTCCCGCCCCGGGGGAGCCAATAGGGAGCCATACGGGAGTCACCAGGCAGCCGGAAATCCTGACAATCCCGGCACCTATGACGGCCCGTCAAGGGCGCCGGGGAGCAAATTACGGGAGCCACTGCCCTCCGACTCCCCCGGACTCACCGCGACCCCTCGGGGCGAATCTGCAGGGGAGGCTCCCCGCCCGACTCCCTCAGACCGGGCCAGACACCCGATTCGTGCCCGGGGTCAAGGGGTCGCAGGTTCAAATCCTGTCGTCCCAACCAGGAGTAGCAGGTCAGAGGCCATTTCACCGGTTCGGTGAGATGGCCTCAAGATCTTTTGACCGGACATTGACCGCAGGATTGGCGGTATTTCGCGGCATCTCGTGTTCAAAAAACGTGGCGCACGTCACACGTCGGCAGGAGTTCAGCCGCGCCTGGCGACGGCTCTCGCCGCAAGGACGGGTATCACGGCGATCTTGTCATCGGTCAGGTGATCCCAGTAGCGGCCACGAGCACAGTCTTCAGCCAGCACGCGACCTCAGGCCCCAGCGCCCACCGCACGGATCCCCGCGTGCCGCCAGCTCGTCCTCCAGTGGTCAGCCTGGCCAAGTCGATACGGCCCATTCTTTATGCGTTATGCGTTTTGTCCGGTTTGCTCGCCCTTTCTCCCCAGGGCTGGTTAGCTGAATACCCGGGACTGCTGACAAGTCCCCCTGACGGCCGGTGCTTCGCTGCGCCGTCCGCCTGCCGTCCCTCCGTCGGAACCGACGAGTGCCGGCTGGCACGACCAGGTTCCTGACGAGGAGGCCCATGCGTACGCCCCCATCACGAGTCACTGACGCCTGTGACAGAACAACCCCCTTCCCCGACACCGCCCCTGGCGTCCTTCCCGCCCGCGGGCCGCGGCAGGTCGGGGTCACCCACCGCAGCTTCCGGGCCGAGCGCGCGCCGCGGATCGCGCTCGCCGTGGTCGGCTCTGATGGCACCGGCCGACCGGGCAGGACCACCGAGCCCGCGGACACCACGCAAGACCGGGTTCTCACGCCGGCCGGACGCTAACCCACTCGATGACGGTACCCGCGCCGACTACCCCAGCCTGCCCGGAGACGGCACCGGAGCCACCGGGCGCGCGCCGCGCCCGGCCATCGCGCCGGCTGCTGGCGGGTGTGCTCTCGATCCTGGTCATCGGGGGTGTCTTCGGCTTCGCGCTGCCCCGTTTCGCCTCTTATGGAGCGGTATGGGGCAGCCTTCAGGCGATGAGCCTGCCCTGGCTCGGGGTCATCGCTGCTGCCGTGGTGGCCAGCCTGGTCACCACCTGGATGATGGTCGCCGCCGTGCTCCCATCGCTGCGGCTGCGGGACGCCGCCACGGTGAACCTGGGCTCTAGCGCCGTGGCGAACACCGTGCCAGGCGGCGGGGCGGTGGCGATGGGCGTCAGCTGGGCGATGCTGTCCAGTTGGGGGGTCGCCACCAGCGAATACATCCGCTACACGCTGGTATCCGGGCTCTGGAACGTGTTCGTGCGGCTGGGCCTGCCGGTCGTTGCCCTATCGGTCCTCGTGCTCACGGGCAGGTCCGGGACGGCGTCACAAGCTGCCGCCTATGCCGGAGCCGGGGTGCTCGTCCTGCTCGCGGTCGTATTCCGCGCCACTTTGCGCAGCGAGTCGTTCGCCCGGCTGGCCGACCGGGCGCTGGCCCGGGTGCTGACGGCGGGATGCCGGCTGGCCCGGCGGCCGCCGCCACGCCAGGCAGGCGGCCTGCTGCTTGAGTTCCGGGCTGGCGCCGCGGGCCTGCTGGCCCGGCGCGGGCTGCGCATCACCGCGACGACCGTTGCCAGCCACCTGACCCTGTGGCTTGTCCTGCTCGCCTGCTTGCGGGCCGACAGGCTGACCCAGGCCCAGGTCTCCTGGCAGGCATCCCTGGCCGCATTCGCCTTCGTCCGGCTGCTGTCAGTGCTGCCGATTACTCCCGGTGGTGTCGGCGTGGTCGAGGTCGGCCTGACCGCCCCGCTCATCGAGGGGCTCGCCCCAGCGGAGGCCGCGAAGGTGGCCGCCGCGGTGCTGCTGTTCCGCACCGTCACCTACCTGCTGCCGATCCCGCTCGGCGCGCTCGCCTTCCTAGGGTGGCGGCACATGCACCGCAGGCGCCACCCGATCACACGCTCTTCGCCCGGACCGTCCCAGGCCCCAGATCCACACGTCACAGATAAGACTCCCCGCTGCAGACACGGGGTCGCGTCACTCGGGCGGGAATGATTCCTCGATGCTGGACAGCACGGTGCCGTTCTGATCGAGTGCGGTGACCTGGAAGGGCGACGCCTGCTCGGTGCAGACGACCCAGGCACCGAAGCGAGACTCCAGCGGCCTGCGGTCTCCGGTCCTTCCGCGGCATGGCCGTGAGCTGGTGTCGGGCCAGTTCATCCCCGGCATCGGCCGCCACCGAGTTCCGCGGCTCCTTCAGCCATGGCTCCGGCGACACGTCTCGCAGCGGTGATCGCAACATTCAGGCAAATGTGGCGTGGAGCCTTGACGGGCCGCCTTACCCTGGGCAAGGACGTTCAGGCAGGCCCAGCCGAGAAGTAATGAAGGCATCAGGAGTCCAAACCCGGCGGCACGGCGATACCTGCGCCGACAGCGGCCGCGCAGGTCCGCCAATGGAGGTATGGCTCAGGTGGGACAGCTCTCCACCCGCTCGGCCCACCCGCCCGGATCGGCCGGGCCGCCCGGATCGGCCGGGCCGCCCGGATCGGCCGGGCCGCCCGGATCGGCCGGGCCGCCCGGATCGGCCGGGCCGGCCGGCCGGTCCAGGACGCACGGCCCCCTAGAAGGGCAGGGTCCGACCGGTCCGATCGAGCGGGTCATGAGCACGGTGATCCGCAAGCTCGCCTGGAGCAGGCTCGCCGACCCCAGGATCGCCGTCACCGTGTCCGGAGTCGGTCTGCTGCTGGGAATGCTCGTCGGGGCGACAGCGCCGAATGTCGAGACGTTGCCCATCAGGCTGCCGCTCTCGTATCTCCTGCCATCGCTGGGCCACCACGGCGTCACCGGGGACGTCATCGCGACGGCGATGCTTTATGCGGGAGACATCCTCGCCTGCCTGGGGCTCGCCGGGATGCTGTGGGCGCACAGCCAAGGGTGGCGCCCCGACCCGCGGCGCCTGCTACTGGTAAGTGCGGGCATCGTCGCGGTAATGGTCAGCCTCACCCCGGTCGGCTCATCGGATACCGCGAGCTACGCGGCATACGGGCGGATAGCCTCGCAGGGCGGGAATCCGTATACGACCAACCCGCAGGCATGGGGCGACTTGGCATACACCCATGTCGTCGGTACGGCGTGGCAGCGGCAGCCTTCCGTATATGGCCCCGTCGCCACCGTGATCCAGTCATTCGCGGCGTCGATCGGCGGCGCGAACGCCGCCACCACCATCTGGGTCTTGATGATCCTCAATGGCATCGTCTTCATCGGCATCGGATTCTTGCTCCTCAAGACCTCTGATGATCCCGTGCGGGCGACACTGTTCTGGGCAGCGAACCCCGTCCTCATTCAGCAGCTGGTGAGCGGCGGTCACCTCGACACGTTCGTGGCGGCGACGGCGATCTGCGCGATCCAGGTGGCGCGCCGCGTCTCGGGTATGTGGGGCGACGCGCTGGTCGGCGTACTGATCGGCCTCGCCTGCGGGATAAAGGTCAACGCGGCGCTGATCGCGCTCGGGCTCGCGTGGCCACTGCTTCGACGACACGAATGGATGCGCACCACCCGGATCGCGGTCGTGGCACTGGTGACGGTTGCCCTGGAATACAGTTACTACGGGTTGCATTCGCTGAAACCGCTCCTCGGTGCGTCGAAGTTGGTTGCGCTGCCATCGCCATGGCGGATCTTCCAAGTAGTGGCAGAGACGCTAGGCGTCGATCAGGCCACCATCGGAACGGTCATCAGCGCTATCTGGCCGATCGCGATGATCGTGTTCGCATGGTTCATCTATCGCCGGATCTCTTCAGATCAGCCCCGCGAAGTCGTCGCGCCATTCGCGCTGACCTTCGCCTGGATCCTCGTCGCCCCATGGGTGTTTCCGTGGTATACCGCGATCGCATGGGTCGCGCTCACCCAGGTCCCGCGCAACCGGATGACCCGATGGCTGGCGCTTGTCACGGTCTTCCTCGCCATCTGGCGTTCCGGCGGCGGGCAGGGTCCGCCGGGATGGCTATGAGATCGGTGGGATCCTTCGCAGCCATGAACGAACGAAGGCGCTGGATTCCTGCTGCCTTGCGGCGGCACTGGCTGGCCGCCGCGCTGCTGGCCGCCGGCCTGGTGCTCCGGGTGCTCGCCCAGCTCGCCTACCGCCCCGCACTGTTCTACATCGACACGACGAGGTACCTGTACAACGCCGAGGGCATGGATCCTGTCGGCTACAAGGGGCCGCTACGGGCGATCCTGCTGGTCGCCAACTTCGACGCGGTCGCCGCCGTTCAGCATCTGCTCGGCCTGGCGACGGCCGTCGTGATCTACCTGCTACTGCTGCGGCGCGGCGCGCCCCGATGGCTGGCCGCGCTGGCCATCGCGCCGGTCCTGCTGGACGCCTACCAGCTGCAGACAGAGCAGACGATCATGCCGGGCACCTGGTTCGAGGCCCTGATCGTGGCCGGGCTTGCCCTGCTGCTCTGGCAGCCGAGGACCAGCTGGTGGCGCGCTGTCGCCGCCGGTATCGTGCTGGGAACCTCGGCCACCTTCGCCCAGGTAGGCGAGGCCCTGATCCTGCCCGGGGTGATCTACCTGCTCGCCGCCGGCGGTGGCTGGCGGCAGGCCATCGGCAAGGCAGCCGCCCTCTGCGCGGCGTTCGCCCTGCCCATCCTGGCCTACTGCACCGGCTCCTACCTGCTCACCGGAGACTTCTTCCTGTCGCACACGGGCGCCACATCCTTCTACGGACGGATGGCGGCAGCCGCAGACTGCGCCACCCTCAGGCTGCCGGCTGCCGAGCGGGGAATGTGCCCGACCCAGGCACAGCAGGCCAAGGGGCCCGACTGGCTCGAGTACGGCCAGGGTTCGCCGATACGGCCTTACTACTCGGGCCTGCCACGCGCTCAAGTCGACACGATGCTGTCCGACTTCAACCATCGGGTGCTGACCCAGCAGCCGCTGCGGGTGCTCACTGCTTACGAGCATGACGTGCTGAAGCTGTTCGCGTTGACCCGCAATACCAGCCCGGGTGACACGCCCGTCTCCCGCTGGCAATTCCAGACGACGTACCCGTACTACTCGTCGCATGCCACGATGCCGGTCGTCAAGACCGCGGTCAGCCGTTACGGCGGCGGCACGCCTACCGTCTGGCGGCCAGTCGCCACATTCCTGCGCTCCTACCAGCTCGGCGGTGGCTACACCCCCGGCCCGCTGCTGGCACTATTCACCCTGGCCGGCCTGGCCGGCTCAGCTGCTGCCCTGCTGCGCCGGCGGGCGGGCACTGGGACCCGCCAGCTCGCCCTGGCCTGCCTGCTGTTCTTCACCTCGGCAGGGTCCGTGCTCTTGGTCTCCGACCTGTTCGAGTTCTCCTGGCGGTACCAGCTGCCCGCACTCGTCACCCTCGCGCCGGCCGGCGCGCTCGGGATCGGCGTCATCATCGGCTCGATCAGGACCCGGCGCAGTTCCGGCCGGAAGACCTCCGGCGCGGCGCTGCCCGAACCCCGGGACGTGCTGCACACCGACGGGATGCAGGCTGAAGAGGTCGCGCACCACTAGGTCAAGGCCGTCAGCCGCTAACGCACCGGCGCAGGGTTGACACCGGACGCAGTTTTAAACTGAGTACTCAGTCAGGTCAGTCGGCCACTGCTCGTTGGATAGAAGAAAGGCAGCGGTGCGGACACCGTGCTGTTCCTCGCCTCGGATGAGTCGAAGTTCATCACCGCACGCGAGATCGCGCCGGACGCCGGCGTCACGGAGTTCTGAGCTGGCAAGCACGAGAACCTGCCCGATCTCGGCGCCCGCGATGCCCGCAGCCGGGGCAGCACAAGGCGGCATTCGGGCACCGCGACCGGGCAGCGCGGGTGGAAGCCGCAGCCGCGCGGCGGGTGCACCGGGTCGGGCAGGTCGCCGGGCAGTACCTCGGGGACTACCCGGACCTGCGGATCGCGCCGCGGCACGGCGCGCAGCAGCGCCCTGGTGTAGGGGTGGGCCGGGCTGCGGATCACCGCGCGGGCCGGGCCTTCCTCGACGATGCGCCCGAGGTACATCACGCAGATCCGGTCCGCGTGATGCGCTGCGGTGGACAGGTCATGGGTGATCATCAATACGCCGAGGCCGTCCCGGCGCAGCGCGTCGAGCAGCGCCAGGATTCCGGCCCGCACGGATACGTCCAGCATCGACACCGGCTCGTCGGCCACCAGCAGCAGCGGCCGGAGGACCATGGCGGCGGCGATCGCGACGCGCTGGCGCTGGCCGCCGGACAGCTCATGCGGGAAGCGGCCGACGTACAGCTCCGGCGGGGTCAGGCCGACCATCGTCAGGGCGCCGGTGACCAGCTTGTCCCGCTCGGCAGCGGACGCCGCCAGCCGGTGAATGATCAGCGGTTTCCCGGCACGCTGCCCGGCCTGCCCCGCAGGGCATCACGATCTGGTGCGGCGCTGGGCCGGTGACGGGCGGAGCGGCAGGGCGTTGACCAGCCCGGCTGGCCTGCTCACGGTGGGTCGGATGCGGTTTAGCGGACATGCGCTGCGGACATACCGGAATGGGGAACGAGTTCCCTCATGGGACAAAAACGGCTGAATCCGGATATATGTGGCACCGGCCTCGGATGAGCGCTGTGCTCTAGCTCAGAGCCAGGGGCAAGCGGCGGCTATGCGGGCGCTCATCCGGCTGATACTGCCCCGGGCTGACAGCCGGGTAACCGCGGCGCTGAGCAGTGGCGCTCGAGCAGGTAATTCGCGGCCAACCGGTCGTCAGCAGGCAGCAAGCTTTTCGGGGGGTTGCGATGGCCGAGACCAAACCGCAACCACGGGGGGATCCGGAAAGCGAATCCCTGCGCGGGCTCAAGCTCATCTGCATGAGCAATTTGCTGGCCACCACGCAGGAGCGGGTGTACTTCAAGGACCGGCAGAGCCGGTTCCTCTTCGTCAGCGCCGGCTGGGTCGCCGCGTACGCCCCTGGCCGTACCCCGGAGGAACTGACCGGCAAGACGGACTTCGATATCTTCAGCAACGAGCACGCCTCCGCTGCCTTCGCCGACGAGCAGCAGATCATCCGCACCGGCAGACCGGTCGTTGGGCACGTGGAGCGGGAGACCTACAGCGGCCGGGAGGACGCCTGGGTGTCCACCACGAAGATGCCGCTCCAGGACTCCCGCGGCCAGATCATCGGCACCTTCGGCATCTCCCGCGACGTCACCGCGCAGATCACGGCTGAGCTGGCGCTGGCCCGCCAGGCCCAGGAACTGAGTGCCCAGAACGAGCGCCTGCGCGAACTGGACAGGCTGAAGGACGAATTCATCGCCCTGGTCTCGCACGAACTGCGGACGCCGCTGACCTCGATCATCGGTTACACCAAGCTGCTCAGGGATGAGCGCGCGGACGGGGGAAATGCCCGCCACTTCACCGAGGTGATCGAACGTAACGCGGAGCGCCTGCTGCGCCTCGTCGGCGACCTGCTGTTCCTGTCCCAGATCCAGTCGGGAAAGCTGGGAGTGGAACTGCGCAGCACGGACCTGGCCGGCCTCGTCGCCCATGCGGTGGAAGAGGGACGGCCCGAAGCTGAGCGCAAGCACATCGACCTGACCCTCGCCACCGCCGCCGTCCCCCGCTGCGCGGTTGACCCGACACGCATCGCCCAGCTACTCCGCAACCTCATCTCCAATGCCGTGAAGTTCACCCCGGACGGCGGGAAGGTCGAGGTCGGGCTCGGCACGGAAGAAGACCAGGCCGTGCTCACTGTCGCCGACACCGGCATCGGCATCCCCGCCGCCGACCGGGAGCGGATCTTCGAGCGCTTCTTCCGCACCGCGACCGCCACGCGCGAGGTGATCCCGGGCACCGGGCTGGGGCTGACCATCACCAAGGCCATCGTGGAAGCGCACAACGGCACGATCAGCGTGGACAGCGACGAGGGCCGCGGCAGCACGTTCACGGTCCGCCTTCCGCTCCGGCCCGCGGCCGCCCCCGCTACCCGGGGCCGCGCCGACGCCGGAACCGAGCGGCAGGACCCGGCCGGCCCGGCTGGTGGCGGCGACGTACGCGTCGATGCCCAGCGCCGCGGTGTCCAGCGCGTGCCGCGGGACGCTGGTGTCCTTGCAGATGGCGAGCCCGAGCCGCCAGCCATCGACGCCGAGCACGGCTGGCCCGGGGCCGGTCACGGCGAGCAGGGCGAGCAGCCGCGGATCGCCTGCTGCGATGGCCGCCGCGCTGGCCGGGACGCCCGCGACCACCAGCAGGATGAGGCACGGCACGGCCGCGTGCCACCACGCCAGGGACTGGAACCGGAACGGCAGGTGCGCTGACCGGCGCGGGTCATCCGCGTCCAGCCTGGCTCCTTCGCAGAGCCAGGCGGCCGCGAGGTAGCCGAGGGTGAGCGCGCAGGCGACCAGCACGCCATCGACGCGCCGGTCAGCCGCAGCACGTCGCCGGGCCCGCGGCCACCGAGGCCGAGGGCGACCAGCACGGCCGCGGGCACGATGCCCACCGCCGCGCCGGCCAGGGCAGCGAGCGCCGCGGACAGCCAGAACCCCGGCCGCAGCAGCCTGCCCCGGTCGACCGGGGTGTCCAGCAGCCAGTCCACGGTGACCTGCGGGATGGTGACGGGGCCGCGCCAGAGCGCGTCGCGGAGCAGGACCAGGATCACCAGCAGCCCCAGCGTGGCCAGCCCGGCCGGCGCGGCGTGCAGCACGCGCGGCGTCACCGCGGTCGCCGGCGGCGGGTGCCGCAGGGCGCGGAACGCGGTCGTCCGGGCTTCCCTGACCCGGCCGGCCCGGGTGAGCGCCTCGACGTACCAGAACGAGCAGAGGTTGAAGGTGCCCTCGCCGCCGTCGATGCCGTCATGCCCGGTGATCGCGTACCGGTAGACCAGGCTGTCCGAGGCGAGTTCCGTGCCGATCCGGTCGAGCGTGGACAAGAACCGCGGGTCGGTCGGGCCGGCGAACCTCACCAGCGGCATCACCAGCACCGACGCGTCGAGCAGCCTGCTGCCCGGGTGCATCACGTAGGTCTGCGCCCAACCGCTGACCCCGCTACCCACTGACCCGGACAGGTCACTGAGCCCGCGAGCCCGTTGAGTATCGGCCTTTGATGCTGAGCGCTGAGCGCCGCCCTTGACTGCGGGCTCAGCCGGGGTCGGCCTGGACGCCCGGAACCCGGACGACGTCGACGTCATCCCCGGCGAGGTCGAGGACCCGGCGGGCCAGCGCGTGCAGACCGGGGTCGGCGGGAAAGACGATCGCCACCGCATGCCCCTGCCGGGCCTCCCGCACCGCCTCCTGGCCGCACTCCTCCTCCGCGCCGGGCTTGCTGCGGCGCACCCGGGTGCCCACCCGCAGCAGATCGGCCACCTGGTCCAGCGACCGGCCGAGGCCAGCCACCACCGAGGCGCGGCGCAGCTCACGGATGGCCCGGGGGGTCAGCAGGTCACGCGCGCCGGGGCCGGTGCCGACCAGGGCCAGCCGTCCCCGCGGCCGGACCCGGGCCACCGCCACGCTGGCGCCCTCGGAACTGCGCTCGGGCACGACGAGTTCGGCGGCACCCGCCAGCGCGGCCGCCTCGGCCACGCTCATCGTGGCGACCCGGGCCGCCGCCGGCCGGCTGCCCTGCTGCCGGATGCCGCCGGGCTGGTTCATCGCACCGGGCTGGCTCATGGCGCTGGCGAGCCGGCTGGCCGGATAGGTGACCAGCGGCCAGCCGCGTTCCCGGGCGGCTCCTGCGATGGGTGCCTTCCCCGCCTCCTCGTCTGCCGTCGCCACCGCCGTCACGCAGGCAGCGGACAGGCCGCCCTCGCCCAGGGCGCTGTCCGCCAGCCTCAGCACCTCGTCGGCGGCCACCCCTTTTCCCGCGTCCACGCCGATGACCAGCGACGGCGGCCGCAGCACCACAGTCCGCGGGCTGGCCTCCAGGACCCGGTCGGTGACCAGGATGCGGTACTCACCGACGTCTCCCACGGTTTCTGGCAGCGGCGGCAGCGGCCACGTGCCGTCGGACTCCAGCCGCACCCGCTCACCGTCCAGCAGCGCCCGGCTCACGGTCCCGATCGCCCCCTCGGTGGGCCAGCCCAGCGTGTCCAGCCCGGGCAGGCTCATCGCGTCGGTGGCCGTGGTAATCACCGGGTCGGCGCCGAACACCTCAGCGACCCTGGCCGCGAGCCTGTTCGCGCCCGCCGCGTGCCCGCCCACCACGGCCACCGCGTGCCGCGCCGACTCGTCCACGCAGACAACGGCCGGGTCGGTCCACTTGCTGTCCAGCAGCGGGGCGATGAGCCGCACGGTCGCGCCCACCGCGAGGAAGCACACCAGGCCATCACACTGTGCCCACGCCCGGGGCAACGCCTGCCGGGCCGGGCCGTCGTAGCTGCGCGTCCGGCCGGGCCAGGCAGCCGCCAGCCGGGCGGCGTGAGCCCGCCCTCCCTCGGTCACCGCGATCAGGCCGATCACCGGCAACCGCCCCAGCCGCGGCTGTCCCCGCGCAGATCTGACCAGCGGTGCATGGCATGACGGTACCCGCGGTCGCGGGCCACTGCTTACCCGGGCACGCACGCGGCGAGGTTTCAGCCAGCCAGCGCGGGCAGAGCGCAGCCCGGCCGGACGGCCGGCCCGTCGAGGATGAGTGGCCGGCCCTGTCAGGCCGGCCGCCGAGGATGGCGTGCTACCGCAGGCGCATGTGCAGGCAGATGGTCGTGCCATCCCGGCTGGTCCGCAGCACATAGAGGACAACGGCATCCTGGGCGCCGGCCCCGACGGGATCCCGCTGCCAGGTGGGTGAACCACCCGACGCCTGATCAGGCAGCCCGGGTCAGTAGCGGGGGCCTGATCAGGCAGCCCGGGTCAGTAGCGGGCGCCGACGACCTGGGCGGCCAGCGGGTCGAGCACGGCCAGTTCCCCGGGGGTGAGCGTGATATCCAGCGCGGCCACGTTCTGCTCCAGCCACTTCACCCGCTTGGTGCCCGGGATCGGCGCGACGGGCACCCCGAGCCGCTCCTGCTGCGCGGATACCCACGCGAGCGCTACCTGTGCCGGGGCGACGCCCTTGGCCTCGGCGACCTTGCGCACCGCGTCGGCGATCGCCTGGTTGGCTGTGCCCGCGTCGCCGGTGAAGCGCGGGTTGCGGCTGCGGAAGTCCGTCGCGCTGAGCGCGGTCACGTCCACCGTGCCGGTCAGGAAGCCGCGGCCGAGGGGTGAGTACGGGACCAGCCCGACACCCAGGTCACGGAGCGCATCCAGCACTGTCGTCTCCGGGTCACGGGCCCACAGCGAGTACTCGCTCTGCACCGCCGCGATCGGGTGCACCGCGTAGGCCCGGCGCAGCAGGCCGCTGTCCACCTCGGAGAGGCCGAGGTAGCGCACCTTGCCTTCGGCGACAAGTTCGGCCATCGCGCCGACGGTCTCCTCGATCTGCGCGGTCTGCGGCGGCCGGTGCAGGTAGTACAGGTCGATCGTGTCCACGCCGAGGCGCAGCAGCGACGACTCGCACGCCCGCTTGACGTAGCCGCGCTCGCCGCGGATCACCCGCTTGTCGTCGCCACCCGAACGGTCGATGCCGAACTTCGTCGCGAGCTGCACCTCGTCGCGGCGGCCGTGGATCGCCCGGCCGACGAGGACCTCGTTATGGCCGGCCCCGTAGACGTCGGCGGTGTCGATGAAGGTCACGCCGAGGTCGAGCGCGCGGTGGATCGTCGCGACCGACTCGTCCCAGTCGGCCTCGCCGTACCACTCACTCATGCCCATGCAGCCAAGGCCCTGTGCTGAGACGGTGAGTCCGCCCAGTGAAATGTTCCACATGCTAGTCCTGCCCTATCTCTGCTGTTGTCTGCTGTGCCGCGGCGACGCGGCTGCGGTAGGTCCCGATCTTGGCGTCGAGCAGTTTCAGGCACTCCTGCTGCTCGCGCAGTGCCTGACGGACCCGCTGGCGGTGCCGTTCCAGCAGCGCCACGCGCTCCTGCTCGCCTGCCCCCGACCGGACCAGCTCGGCGTACCGGAGCATGTCGCGCACTGGCATGCCGGTCGCCCGGAGCCTGCTCAGCAACAGCAGCCAGTCAAGGTCCGCGTCGCTGAAGCGCCGTCGCCCGTCAGCGGTGCGGTCGATGCGGTCCAGCAGCCCGATGCGCTCATACCAACGGAGTGTGTGCTGGGTCAGCCCGCACTTCTCCGCGGTCTCCCGAGTGGTCCAGCCGGTCACATTTGCGACCCTAGACGTTGGAGTGCACTCGAACGCAAATGGCCTGAGATCTGCACTGAAGCACACCGGCGGACGTCCATGACTTCCCCGGCGAGCAGGGCAAGGCCGCGCCCTACGGCGTGTACGACCTGGGTGCCGGCACGGGCTGGGTGTCGGTGGGCAGCGACGGCGACACCGCCCAGTTCGCCGTGGCGACGCCGGTGCCGGCATCGGCGTAGTGGTAGTAGCACTCGTCGGGGAGCAGGTAGTCATAGAGCATCCAGCGCGGCGGCGGTGTCCCTGCGTCCGGCCCGGCTCCACCAGCGTCACCGACGCCGGGCCGACCAGGCCGAGCGCGCAGAACAGCCCGGCCGAGCCGGCTCCGATGATCAGGACATCCGGGGTCGCGGCCATCAGTGCGCCGAGACCGAATCCAGGTCGAGGTTGGCCAACTGGTCAGCCATGACCGACAGGATGTGCTGGCGCATCAGGGTTTCCGCGCGCAGCCCGTCCCGCTGGACGATCGCCTCATAGATCCCCTCGTGCTCACGCACGGACGTGCCCATCCGCCCGGGGATGGGCACCGTCAGCCGGCCGATCCGGGTCACGTGGTCACGGATGTTGTTCAGCATCGCGGTGATCCTGCTGTTCTTCGACTGGGCGTAGAGCAGCACGTCGAACTCGTCCAGCAGGGCCGCGAGACGCCCGCTCTCCCCGGCCCCGAGGGCCGCCGCGCTGTCCCGCACGATGCGGTTGAGCGCGGCCAGGTCCTCGGTCGCGATACTCACCGCCGCCTCGCGGGCGCACAACCCCTCCAGCAGCTCACGCACTTCGTAGATCTCCCGCAGGTCCTGGCGGCTGTACCCGCCGACCACCGCACTGCGGTACGGCGCGATCTGCACGAAGCCGTCCTTCTCCAGCCGCACGAACGCCTCGCGCAGCGGTGTCTTGCTGACCCCGAAGCGTGCCGCCAGTTCGGCCTCGCGCAGCACGTACCCCGGCGGCAGCTCAGTGGTGACGATCTCCTGCCGGAGCTTCAGGTACACCGAATCCTTGAGCTGACGATGTTCCACGCCATCGCCGAGCGCGCTGGCCATAAACCGCCTCCATGGCGGGAGCCGCCGCCCGGCGGGTAGCCGCCGGGCGGTCGGTCCGCACTACGAACCCATTTTGAGATCTCAGATACTAGCCCGCCTCGATCAGCTCTTTGGCAGCAAGGAGGTGTTCACCACGGATGAGGCCTGGACCGGCTTGCTGATCAGCCCCTCGCTCTTCATCCAGTCGGCGAAACTCTGCCACGAGCTCATGTCCATGGCGCCGAAGCCAGCGGAATTCGCCAGCAGCGGCGCGGTGGCGTAGACCATCTTCTTGAGCAGCGCCGGGCTGTACCCCTTGGCCACCGGCGACAGCGCGGCGAGCGCGGCCGAAGGGCTGGCCTGTGCTGCCGCGGCCCCCTTGGCCAGCCCGGCGAGGAACTTCCGCACCATCGCGGCGTAGGCGGCATCGCTCGCCAGCTTGTGCTTGTTCGCGATCACCACCAGCTCGTCGTAGTTGGGCACGCCCTGGGTGTTCACCGGATAGACCTTCGGCTTCAGCCCCAGCGAGGCGAGCTGGATGGCCTCGACGTTCCGGTACCCGCTGATGATCGCCGAGACCTTGCCGGAGACTATGGCGGGGACCAGGCCCTCGTTCACGGTCACCAGCTTGGTCTGGGCCAGGCTGAGGCCGTACTTCTTCAGCACCACCTTGAAGATCGCCGCAGACACCGGATCCCCGTCAGTGCCCACTGTCTTTCCCGCCAGCTGGCCAGGACTGCTGATTCCGCTCTTACCCGAGATGATGAGCGAGTTCAGCGGCGTCGGTATCAGCGCCGCGACGGCGGTGACGTCCAGGTTGTCCGTTGCCGCGGTGATCGTCTCCGGCTCGTAGGAGATCGCGAGCGGGACCTGGCCGAGGCTCACCAGCTTCAGGGCGTCGGTGCTGTTCGACGGCGACTGGAAGGTCACCGCCAGGTGCTGCGCGGCGAAGTCACCGTCCTTCTGCGCCAGGTACAACGCGATGTGATCAGGGTTCGGGAACCAGTCCAGCAGCACCGTGGTGCTGGTCAGCGCCGTGCCGCCAGCTGCGGTTGTGCTGGAGGAAGACGAGCCGCACGCGGCGACAGCGCCCGACAGCACGGCGGCTGCTCCGATCAGCAACGCGCTGCGCCTGCGGCCTCTCCTGGCTGCGGTCATGGAAGTCACCGTTTCCCCTCTCGTGCCCATGGGCAGACGATCCGCTCGAGTACCGAGACGGCGATGAACAGCAGGATTGCCTCGACGGTGAGGATGAAGATCGCGGCGAAGACGAGGTCTGTCTCCAGTTGCGGGATCGCCTGGACCATCACGTAGCCCAGCCCGTTCTGCGAGCCCGCGTACTCGCCGAACACCGCGCCGATCGGGGCGTAGGTCGCCGCGATCCGCAGCCCGGAGAACATCGACGGCAGCGCCGCCGGGGCCTCCACGCGGCGCAACGTCGCCCACCGCCCGCCGTACAGCGTGCGCATGACCTTCAGCAGGTCAGGGTCCACCGACCCCAGTCCGTCGATGGTGTTCACGACGATCGGGAAGAAGCAGATCAGCGCGACCACGATGAGCTTAGGGGTGATCGTGTAGCCGAAGATGATGGCCAGCACGGGTGCGATGACCACGACCGGGACGGCCTGCGAGCCGATCAGCAGCGGGTAGACCGCGTTGCGCACGACCCGCGAGCTGTGCAGGGCGAATGCCAGCAGGATCGCCACGGTCACCGACAGCAGGAAGCCGAGCAGGACCTCCTGGGTCGTCACCCAGGTGGCGCTGGCCAGCGTGCCCGGCCAGTCGGCGACCCCGGTCGACCAGATGCGGTCGAGGGACGGCAGGACGTAGTCAGGAACGCCGAACCAGTGGCTGACGGCCTCCCAGATGGCTGCCAGCGCGACGAGGATGCCCACCGCGGGCAGGCTCCGGCGGATGGTGGACCCCGCCGCCGCGCGCCGCGACCTGCTGGGCACTGCCCCGGCCGGCTCGGCTGGGCGGGTCGCCGTCGTGCTCATGTCACCGCCTCCAGCAGGGAGAGGATCTCATCCCGCAGTTCGGTGAACTCGGGATGCCGGATGAGCTCGCGGCGGCTGCCGGTCTGCGGCAGGTCGACGTCGAACTGCGCGACGATCCGGCCCGGGCGGGCGGACATCACCGCGACTCGCTCGCCGATCAGCAGGGCCTCCTCGACGTCATGAGTGACCAGCACGGTTGTCCTCGGCTCCGCGTCGAGGGCGCTGCGCAGCCACTGCTGCAGGTCGGCACGGGTGATCGAGTCGAGGGCGCCGAACGGCTCATCGAGGAGCAGCACCTCCTTGCCCGCCACCAGGGTCCGCAGGAAGGAAACCCGCTGCCGCATGCCGCCGGACAGTTGATGCGGCAGGCGCTCCTCGAAGCCGGCCAGCCCGAACCGCTCGACCAGATGCGCGACCTGCTCGCGGGCCGCGTGGCGCCGGATGCCCTGGTTCTCCAGGGCCAGCGCGGCGTTGCCGAGGACATCGCGCCAGGGCAGCAGCAGGTCCCGCTGCGGCATCCAGGCGCAGCGGCGCAGCCGTCCTTCAGCGGTATCCGCGTCCAGGACCGTGATCCTGCCCTCGTCGGGCTCGTCGAGGCCACAGATCATCCCGAGCAGGGTGGACTTCCCGCATCCGCTCGGGCCGACGATGGTCAGGCGGCCGTGCAGCGGCACCTCGAGATGAACTCCAGACACCGCGACCGTCTGCCCGAATCTCCGGGCCACGCCGTCCAGCACCAGGCCGGTCCCGGCGGCACCGCCGCGGCTCCAGCCGGGCGCAGGCGCGCCATCGGCATGCTCATGCGTCGGCAGGGGAACACCCTTGCCGACTGGCGAACCGCTCGTACTGACCATCGACTCCTCGATCGGCAGAAAATAGGATCTCAGATCTTATTTCGTAGTGAATCATCCCCGGGGCGGCCGTGCGAGACCCTGACATGGAACCGTTACGTCAGCAATGTGCTGTTAACACTATTGCGGGCAGCAGGTCCTGGCTCTGGCCTGCTCAGCGGGCAGCGTGCCCGGCCTCTGACTTGCTCGCAGCGGACACCATGCCCGGCCTCCGGCGGCGCGGCCAGGCGGCCAGTCCAAGCGAGCTTGCCCGGCAGTTGGATGTCTCGCGCCAGACGATCAACTCCATCGAGACCGGGCGCTACACCCCGTCCCTCCCGCTCGCCATTGCCATCGCCCGGTTCTTCGGGACAACAGTCGAGGAGATCTTCCATGCAGATCACGTCTAAGAAATATATGCGCCGCTTCGCGACGCTCCCGTGGTGGGCGAAACTGGGCCCCTGCGGGTCGCTGGCGGGCTGCGGGCTGTAGGCGGTTCGGCTGACACGGGTTGTCCGGGCAGGACAGGCTTTGGGCTGGCATGCCGTCTGCCGTCACCGATTGGCCCTGGTCCGTTCGAGGCCGTGTCTAAGTTTGGTGCTGGAGCCCTGTGCCGGGTACCCCCCGTTGCTGCTGCGTGCGCGTGTGTCAGTCTCCTGTACTGATCTTGGGGCTCCGGTCGGCGGCTCGCCTTTCCCTGTTGTTTCGGAGTGAGCCGTTGCAGGAGGCGGGCGGGCGTATGAGAGTGATGTTTGAGCGGGTCGCCGGGATCGATGTTCACAAGGACATGATCAAGGCCGGGATCCGCGGGCCGGGGCATCGGGCGTGGACTCGGACGTCGGAGGTGCTGGAGTACCGGACCTTTTACGGGGTGCTGCAGACGATGGCCGCTGAGTTGCGCAAGCGGGGCGTCACCCACGTGGTGATGGAAGCCAGCGGGGTGTACGCCGAGCCGGTGTATTACGCGCTGATGGAGCAGGACTTCGAGCAGGTCGCGGTGATCGGCCCGGCGCACGCCAAGGCGCTGAAGGGGCACAAGACCGATGCGAAAGACTGTCTGCGGCTGGCGGAGCTGTTTGAGTGCGGGCTGCTGCGGGGCAGCTACATCCCCCCGCAGACGCTCAAGGATCTGCGGGACCTGACGCGGTACCGGGTCAAGACCGTGCAGGCCCGCACCTCGGAGATCCAGCGGCTGGCCGGGGCGCTGGAATCGGCGGGGATCAAGCTCGATCCGGTGGTCTCAGACCTGGCCGGCAAGTCCGCAGGGCTGATGATCGAGGCGCTGATTGATGGGGAGCGGCGCGGGCAGGTGCTGGCGGACCTGGCGATCGGCCGGATGCGCACCGCGGGCAAGCTGGCTGACCTGTCCCAGGCGCTGACCGGCCGGTTCACCGACCACCACGCGGTGCTGTGCCGGCTGCACCTGGACCGGATCGCGCTGTCCGGCACCGCGGTCGCCGGCCTGGAGCAGAAAATCGCCGTCAAGGCCGCCCCGTACCAGCGGGAGCTGGACCTGCTGAAATCGATTCCCGGGTTCGGGGACGCGGTGGCCTGCGCGTGGCTGGCCGGGGTCGGAGCGGCCAGCCGTATCAGGACCTGGGCGCCGACTTCTACACCAGGCGGGAATCCCCCGAGCAGCGCCGCGCCTACCTGCTGCGGCAACTGGAAAAGCTCAGCCCCGGCTGCACCATCACCATCACCCCCGCGGAGGCCGCCTGAAGGCCGGCACCATCCCCGGCCGTTCCCGCTGATCACGGAGCCGTTGCCACCCGATCTGCTGCCCCCCTCCCTGCCGCCAGACATATAACGCCTCGCACGATCCCTCGCCGGCATCACGGGCCAGGGTTCGCTGCCGCGCGCCTGGCGGGGCCCAGTTTCGTGTCAGGCCAACCGCCAGTACTGGGTCACGCCGATCATCGGGGTCTTGATCGGCATCGTCTACCTCGCCGGGTTCGCCGTGGGAGGCAAGCCGCTCTACGGGTGACCGGGCTGGCCGTGATGGTGGTGTTCAGCGCTGCCATCGCGGTGGTCGGGCGGCGCAGCGAGACAGTGGGCGGGTTGCTCGACCACCGTGACGAGCGCATATCGGGAATCGACCTCAGGGCGACGGCCTTCACTGCGATCGCCATGATCCTCGCCGTCCTCGTCGGCTTCCTGATCGAGGTATCTCTCCAAGGCATCGCCGGGCTCGCGGGCCGCAGCCGAAGCGGGGTATCTCAGGAGCCGCGCCGGATACCGCCGCCCTCTCGGTGACCGTGATCTTCTTCGCCCTGTTCGGCAGCCTTTTCGTGCTGACCCGGTACCTGCACGGCTACAGCCCGCTGTCCGCCGGGCTGCGCGCGCTGCCCTTCGCGATCGCCATGGCCGCCACGTCGCCGGTCTCGCCGATCCTTGCCCGGCGGTTCGGCACTCGGCTGGTCATCCCGGCCGGCATTGCGCTGATGGGGGCCGGCCTGCTCGACCTGTCCACGGTCGGCGTGCACACCGCGTACCCGCCGCTCGCTCTCGCTGTCGCGATCATGGGCGCGGGCATGGGACTGGTGATGGCGCCTGCCAGCACCACCATCATGACGACGGTGCCCGCGCACCAGGCCGGGGTCGGCGGCGCCATCAACGACACGATCAGGGAAGTCGGTGGCGCCCTCGGCATCGCCATCGTCGGCAGCCTGTCCGCCGCCGTGTACCGGTCGAGGCTGGGCAGCACGCTCGCCGCAGCGCACGCGCCGCACCTGATCAGGCATCTGGCGACCAGCTCGGTGGCGGCCGCGGACTGGACTTCTTCCAGGAGGCGGGCTACGCCCCGCTGGCGCCGGGCTGGCCGGGAACCTCGGACACTGTCGAGGAGACCCGGCGCCAGCCCGATCAGGTCGCCGGGAAAGGCATCGACGATGTGGTCGAGCACTACGCCCGGATCATCCGCGGGCTGGACGCCCCAGTCCGGCCGAGTCCCAGTCCGGCTGAGCCCCAGTCCGGCTGAGCCCCGGTCCGGCTGAGCCCCAGTCCGGCTGAGTCCCTGCGTGTAACATAGATACATCATGCATACGATTGGGATGCTCAGTGCGGCGAGCGCCGCCGACCGCGCCTATGCCTACGTCAAAGGCGAGATCCTCGCGCGCCGGTTCACCCCGCAGGAACTGCTCTCCGAGGGGCAGCTCGCCGAGGCCGTCGGCGCCTCGCGCACGCCGGTGCGCGAGGCACTGCTGCGGCTGCAGGGTGAGGGCCTGGTCCGGCTGCTGCCCAAGCGCGGGGCGCTGGTCCTGCCCGTCACCGCGGACGAGATGGCCGATGTCATGGAGACCCGGCGCGTCGTCGAGTCGTTCGCGGCGCGCAAGGTCGTCACGCACCGGCCGCGGTTCTCCCTGGTTCCCGCCCTGGACGGTCACCTCCGCGACATGCGCGCGGCGATGGGATCCCGCGATGTCGCCGCCTACGTGGAGGCCGACAGGGGCTTCCATCTCGCGATCGTCGCCGCGACCGGCAACGAGATCATCACCTCGCTGTACCGCTCACTGCGGGAACGGCAGCTGCGGATGGGAACGGTCAACCTGCTGGATGACAGCGGCGGCGACATCGACCCGGCGCGGATGCGCTCCACCCTGACCGAGCACGAGCGCATCCGTGACGCGCTGTGCTCCGGCAGCGTCCCCGCCGTCACCGAGGCCGTGCACGCCCACCTGGACCACGCCGAACGTACCCTCGCCAGCCGTCCCTGACCGCCCCGGCGGGTCCCCGACCGGCACCCCCAACCGGAACTTACCTGTCATGCCCACCCCGGCCCCTGCCCTCGCCCTCACCGCCCCTGCCACCTGGCCCGCCCGGGCTGGCCTCCGCCGCTGGGCCGTCGCGGTCACCGTGTACATCGCTGCTGTCTTCAACCGCACATCGCTGGGTGTCGCCGGGCTGCGGGCCGCCCACCGCTTCGGGATCACGCCCGCCCAGCTGAGCGTGTTCGTCCTGGTCCAGCTCGGCGTCTACGCGGCGATGCAGGTGCCGACGGGCCTGCTCGCCGACCGCTACGGGCCGCGCCGCCTGCTGATCGCGGCGGCGGCGACGATGGCGCTCGCCCAGCTGGTGTTCGCGGTCACCCCGTCCTATCCGGCCGCGCTGCTCGCCCGGGCCATCCTGGGCTGCGGCGACGCGCTGACCTTCGTCAGCGTGCTGCGCTTCGCGGCGCAGGACTTCGCACCGCGGCGTTTCCCGCTCGCTGTCGCCGTCACCTCGATGCTCGGCCTGGGCGGCAACATCGTCGCCACGATCCCGCTCACGCTGCTGCTGCGTTCGGCCGGCTGGACACCCACATTCGCCGGCGTCGGCGTGGTTTCGCTGGCCACCGGCGTCGCGGCCTGGTCGTTGCTGCCTGCCGCCGGCCCGGCGGCGGGCCCACGACGCCGGCTGCGCGAGCTGCGGGCACCGCTGGCGCAGGTCGGCCGCCAGGTCCGGGCGGCGTGGGCGACGCCCGGCACTCGCCTGGGATTCTGGGTGCACTTCTCCTGCATGTCGCTCACCACGATGTTCGCCGTGCTGTGGGGCCTGCCGTACCTGGTGGCCCAGGGGTTCAGCCAGTCCGCGGCGAGCGCGGTGCTGCTCGTCGGCGTGCTGGCGGCGATCGTGGTCAGCCCCCCGGTGGGCATGATCTTCGGGCGCTTCCCGGCCGCCCGGGTGCCGTTCGCGATCAGCGTCTGCCTGGTCACGGTGGCCGGCTGGAGCACGCTTCTCGGGGGCTTCGGCGGCCACCCGCCGCACGCGCTGATCGTCGCGGTGGTGGCGCTGTCAGCGGTCGGCGGTCCCGCCTCCACGATCGGCTTCTCGCTTGCCCGGGACTACAACTCCCACCGCGTGGTCGGCACCGCGTCCGGCGTCGTCAACGTCGGCGGGTTCTCCGCGACGATCCTCGCCTCGCTGCTCGTCGGCGGGGTCCTGGACCTCATCGGCCGGACCGATGTGCCCGCCTACCGGTTCGCCTTCGGCTGCGCGGTCGCGGTGCAGGTGCTCGGCACGGCATCGGCGGTCCGCTGGTGGCTGCGGGTGCGCGGGCACGTGCTCCGGGCACAGTCGCGCGGCGAGCCGGTCCCGGTGCCGCTGGTCCGGCGGCAGTTCGACCGCGTCCGCTAACTCCTGTCCAGCCCCCGGCGGACGGGCGGGACTCATCCGGGTTAACCGACTGCCTCAAGGTGGAGGACGGCGCGCCAGGCTGCTTGCCGGGCCTGCGCCGCGACCGGCCGCGCAGCGGCCGGTCGCGGGGCTTCTTCTTGTACGGGCTATCGGAGGACGGCGGCCTCGAACTCCGGCCCGGTCACCGGGTGACCAGTTCCTCTCGGCTGAGCCCGCCGACATCCAGCTGTGCCGGTCGTCCTTCGAGGCCGTATGGAAGCTGGCCATCCCGCACCGTGAGTACCGTCCCCTCTAGCTCCGCCAGGCAGGCACTGGAGGAACTGGGGACACGTCTCCGGGACCTCCGCAAGGACGCGGGCCTGTCGGGCCGAGCGCTCGCGGCGGCCACAGGCCAGCACTTCACCCGGGTGAGCAAGATCGAACATGGCGTGCAAACCCCCAGCGACCAGGACATCCGTGCGTGGTGTCTTGCTTGCGGCGCAACTGACCAGATCCCCGACTTGATCGCTGCTGCCCGTGCAGTCGAGTCCGCCTACCGGGAGCTCCGCAGGCAGGCCCGCGCGGGCATGAAACGGGTGCTCGGGCCGCACACCGTAACACTGTATGAGCGGACCGGGCTGTTCCGGATCTATGAGCACAACGTCATACCCGGTTTGTTCCAGACCGCAGACTATGCAGCGGCCATGCTTTCGTTCTGGATCGAGTTCCTTGACAGTCCCAACGATCTTGGGGCCGCCGTGGCAACCCGGATGGAACGACAGCGCGTTATCTACCAGCGTGACAAGGTATTTGATGTTGTGCTGGAGGAGCAGGCATTGCGCACATGGTTTGGCACTGCCGAGACGCAAGCCGGGCAGCTTGACCGGCTACTCGCCGTCATGTCGCTCCCGGGCGTCCGGCTGGGAATCATCCCGATGATGACCGAACGGAAGGCAGTCGGGTCGGCTGGATTCTGGATCTTCGACAATTCGCTAGCCGCACTGGAGATACCAACAGCGAGCATCGAAGTGACCAGGCCGCAAGAGATCGAAATGTACGCCAGGATGTTCGGTTACCTAGAATCAGCAGCCGTCCACGGGCCGGCAGCACGGGCACTCATCTCGAGAACCCTGGCTGAGCTGGATCACCGCAACTTATCGCAACACTGTGGACGCCCAGCCTCGCGATTCCTAACTTCGCAGGTATGGAGAACAGTGCACAGGCCGCCGCCGAGCCCAGGCCGGCTCCCCATGACACTCTGAAGGCGGTCCGGCGGGACTTCCCGCAACTACCGGATCTGGCGGGAGATCACCGGGGACCGGACCCGCTACGTTGCCCGCCGCGTCCACCCAGGCAGTGGCCCGCACACCGTCGTGACCAGTGACCTTGGCGAGCTGCGCGCAGCGCTGAGCCGGGATGCCAGGCAAGCGGAGGCGGGCCCGGCCGTTTGTCACCCGGGCCGTCCGCTATGTCGCCGCCCAGGGCATCACCCAGTACATCGACGTCGGGGCAGGCCTGCCGACCGCTCCCGCTGTGCACGAGACTGCCCAGGAAGTAGACCTGGCCGCACGCGTCGCCTACGTGGACAACGACAGCCTTGTCCTCGCCCACGCCCGCGCCTTACTAGCAGGCGGCCCCGGTGTCACCGTGGTTCCCGGTGACATGCGTGATCCCGCCGCCATCCTCGCCAACCACGACCTGCGGACGCTCATCGACCTGGACCAGCCGACGTGCATCCTGCTCGCCTCCGTGCTCCACTTCATTACCCCCGCCGAAGCCGACGCCAGCGTCGCGGAGTTCCGCGCCGCCATCGCACCCGGCAGCTACCTCGTCATATCAGCGGGTACCTCTACCGGCACCAGCCCTGCCCTGATCGATCGGCTGCGCAGCACCTACGCCAACACCAGCGACATCACCGGCCGCCCCGCCGAGGAGATCGCCGCCTGGTTCACCGGCATGGACGTCATCCCGCCCGGCCTGTCCCAGGCCGAGCTGGCTGACCGGGGCCGGCTAGGGCCGGCAGCGGTCCCGTCAGTCCCGCCCGGGCGGGGGACCCCGTCAGTCGAGCATCGTGATGATGATGCCGGCCCGCCCGGCCACCTCCGCGACGGTCTCCGCGCCGGCCGCGCCGCGCGCGACCAGCGCCTCCTGCGCGGCCCGGCTGCGGTTGTGCACGACCAGGTCGGCGCCCGCGGCCAGCAGGTTGCCGGCCATCGGCTGGCCCATCACGCCAAGCCCGACAAACCCGATCTTCCCCAACGGGGTCACGGCACGGCTGCCAGCCCGCTGCCGCGCGGCCTGGACGGGTATCTCACTCATGGCGTGCTTTCCCGTGGTGTGAGCCCCCGTGGTGTGAGCCCCCGTGGCCTGGTCCCCCGCGGTCGGTTGAACTGCTCCAGCCAGCCGAATGAGTCCCCGGGGGCGGGGATCGTGGTCAGCAGGCAGGGGCCGTTGTCCATCGAGTTCACCGCCTCGATCATCACGTCACAGCCCGCGGCCGCCGCCTGATCCGCCGGGCTCAGAGGGCGAAGTGCTCGACCGCCCGTGAGGCGATGTGCCGCCCGATGACGATAGAGGCGGTCGCGGCGGGCGACGGCGCGTTCAGCACGTGGATGATGCCGTCACCGTCCTCGATCAGGAAGTCGTCGACCAGCGCGCCAGAGCGGCTCAGGCACTGGGCGCGGATCCCGGACGGCCCGAACGTCACATCCGCTGAGGTGACCGCCGGGAGGTAGCGGCGCATCTCGGCCAGGAAGGCCGGCTTGACCAGGTCACGCCAGATCTCCCGGGCCCCGGTCCCCGCGTACACCCGGGCCAGCTTGCGCATGCCGGGGAACCGCAGGCTGTCCAGCAGGTCCGGGCCGTTCACGGACAGGCGGCCGTATCCCTCGCGGGCCAGGGCGGGCACCGCGTTCGGGCCGGCTCGGAGCATCCCGTCGATCCCCCGGGTGAAGTGCACGCCGAGGAACGGGAACGCGGGATCGGGCACCGGGTAGACGAGTCCGCGGACGAGATCAGCGGCCGCGGGCCGGAACGTGTAGTAGTCGCCGCGGAAAGGCACGATCCGGTACTCGCTCCCGCCCTGCCCGGTCATCGCAGCGATCCGGTCGGCCTGCAGCCCGGCGCAGGCGACCACGGCCCGGCCGTGCAGCGGGCCGGCCGCCGTCTCGACGACCCAGCCGTCCCGGGTGCGGGCCAGCCCGCGCACGCCGCGACCGCACAGCACCTCGCCGCCCCCTTTGGTGACGACCTCGGCATAGGCTGCGGAGACCTCCCGGTAGTCGATCACGCCGCTTTCCGGGATGTGCAGCGCCCGGATGCCCCGCACGGCCGGCTCGATCTCGGTGAACTCCGCCGGTTCCAGTTCGCGGACGGCCAGCCCGTTCGCCCGGCCGCGCTCGGCGAGATCATTGAACCGGGCCATCTCGCTCTCATCAGTGGCGACCACCAGCTTGCCGGTCTGCCGGTAGGGGATCTGATGGGACTCGGCGAACTCCATCAGGGCCTGCCTGCCCTCCCGGCAGAACCGCGCCTTCAGGCTTCCCGGCTTGTAGTACAGGCCAGCGTGGATGACGCCCGAGTTGTGCCCGCTCTGATGGATCCCGACCGCGGGCTCTTTCTCCAGCACGGCGATCCGCAGCGAGGGGCGTTCGGCGAGCAGCGCCATCGCGGTGGCGAGGCCGACCAGCCCCGCGCCGATGACGATGACATCGAGCTTGCCACCATCCGTCCCGTCCGCCATGTCAGGCCTCCTCGTGCGGTGCGCTGTGGCCGCGCGGCGACCCTATCCGGTTGCGCAGTACCCCGATGCCGGCCACCTCGAGTCCCACCGTGTCGCCGGGGACCAGCAGCCGCGGACCGGGCAGCCGGGACACCGCAGCCCAGCCGCGGACCGGGCAGCCGGGACACCGCGGCGGGCCGGCTGACGGGCTGGCGAGGCCATGTGTGACAGTTAACTAACGGCTCACCACTGCCTTAACGCAGTCTTCATGTTTCCCGGGTAGACCTTTCGTTTGGGCTCGTCCCGCCCGGGAAGGCTGTCCGCCAGGTACGGTGAGCGCAGCTCCCGGTGCGGGCTTTTTATGACAAGCCCTGCCACAGGCACCAGAATGAGTGCTTCCTGGCTGCGGTATCTCTCTGCTGAATGCGAACCCGGAGGGAGGACGTGGGTGCCTAGACCGGCGTCGTTCCGGCGTGACCCCGAAAGCGGCGTACCCAGGGAAGAGTCCGGGCGGTTCGACCCTGGCCCGGGCGGTCCCGGCGCCAGCGGCTACCCCCCGCGCGGTCCCGGCCGCCGGGGCGGCTACCCCCCGGACGGTCCTGGCCGGGGTGGCTACCCCCCGGACGGTCCCGGCCGCCGGGGCGGCTACCCCCCGGATGGTCCTGGCCGGGGTGGCTACCCCCCGGACGGTCCCGGCCGCCGGGGCGGCTACCCCCCGGACGGTCCTGGCCGGGGTGGCTACCCCCCGGACGGTCCCGGCCGCCGGGGCGGCTACCCCCCGGACGGTCCTGGCCGGGGTGGCTACCCCCCGGACGGTCCCGGCCGCCGGGGCGGCTACCCCCCGGACGGTCCTGGCCGGGGTGGCTACCCCCCGGATGATCACGGCCCCGGCGGCTACTATTCCCCGCGCGGTCCCGGCCGGGGGCGCGGGGAGCGCGGTGCTGTGCCCCCCACCCGCGGCAGGAAGCGAAAGCGGCGCCCGCTGTGGAGCCGGCTGTGGAGCCGCCGGTGGTTCAAGGTCACGATGGCGGCGGTGCTGGCATTGCTGCTGTGGGTCTCCTGGTCGGTGGGCCACGCGCTCACCAACCCGGGCGGCGGCACCGTGGCCGAGCGCCTCGCGGAGTGGGCTCGCGACCACTATCTCGGGCCGGTGGTGACGCTCGGCGAATGGATCACCTACAAGCAGCCGCAGGTTGGCGGGAAGCCGTCCTTCGCGCTGACCGGCCCGAGCGCCGCGGTCAGGGCGGCGAAGGCGCGGGCGCGCCACAAGGCAACGATCTACCCGGCCCCGGCTCCGCTGCAGCCGCTGGTGGCGCACCCGCTACCCGGGGAGGGCACCTGGCGGGTGCTCGGCACGGCCAAGGGCCAGCCGGCCATCTTCGGCACCTACCTGCGCGCGAGCAGCATCTACACCTCCTACGTCGCAGGCGTCGTGTCGATGAACCAGCACCTGGTGCGGTTCCAGCTGCACCCCGGCGCGGAGGATCCCGGGCCCGGCCACTGGGGGGCACAGCCGACCATCCCGCCGGCCAGGCGGCTCGGGCTGCTGGCGACCTTCAACAACGGCTTCAAGATCGCCACGTCCGGTGGCGGCTTCTACCTCAACGGCACGACCAGCGGGACGCTGACCAAGGGAGTCGCCTCGGTCGTCTACTACAAGGACGGGCGCATCGCCATCGGGAACTGGGGGGGCTCCGTGACGATGACCCCGGACGTGGTCGGCGTGCGGCAGAACCTGCACATGGTCGTCGCGCACGGCCAGATCCCGGCGTCGGTGGACTTCAACACCGAGACCAGCTGGGGCGCCACCCTCGGCGGCGGTTACTACGTCTGGCGATCCGGGATCGGGATCACCCGGGACGGGCGGATCATCTTCGTCTACGGGCCCTCGCTGAACGTGCGCGAACTCGCCACGCTGCTCCAGCATGCGGGCGCGGTGACGGCCATGGAGCTGGACATCAACCCGGACTGGATGTCGTACATGTACTACCTGCCGAAGCGCGACCCGGCAAACCCGACTCCGGTCAACCTGCTCCCTGACCAGATGCAGCCCCCGGACCGCTACTACGGCCTCGCCAGCCGCGACTTCACCGCTGTGTACGCAAGGTGACGACCCGCGTACGGGCGGCCGAGGTGCCGCCCGCGGGCTCGGCTGCGCTCCCGGGTTCCCCGGTGGCGCGCTGGGTCACTGCTGTCGTGCAGACCGCCCGGCCCCGCCAGTGGCCGAAGAACCTGCTGGTCTTCGCGGCACCGCTGGCCGGCGCGTCGCTGGGGCGAGACGACGGCCTCGGCTATGCACTGGTGGCCGCAGCCGTCTTCACGGCGGCCGCAGCCGCCGTGTACTTCGTCAACGACGTGGCCGACGCCGAGCGGGACCGGCTGCATCCGGTCAAGCGGTCGCGCGCGGTCGCGTCGGGGCGGCTCTCCCGGTCGCATGCGCTCGCGCTGGCCGGCCTGGCCATCGCGGCCGCCGTGGCCGCGAGCCTGTGGATCGGCGTGCCCATGCTGGCCGTGCTGGTCAGCGCCTACATTGCCCTGTCCATCCTGTACACCCTCGTGCTCAAGCACGTGCCCGTCATAGAACTGCTCTTCGTGGCCGCGGGCTTCCTGCTGCGCGTGCTGGCCGGGGCGACCGCGACCCGGGTGCCCCCGTCCGCCTGGTTCCTGGCCGTGTGCAGCCTGGGCGCGCTGATGGTGGCGATCGCCAAGCGGTTCACCGAACTGGCGGTGCTCGGCCCGGAGGCCGCCACTCACCGCCCGGTCATGCGCTGGTACACTCCGGGATTGCTGCGGCTGAGCCAGCGCGTCGCCTCAGTGATCATGATTACCGCCTACCTGCTCTGGGCGTACGGGCAGCATGGTGCCGGGACGCGCACGTTGCACCTGGTGAGCGCGCTGCCGCTGGCAGCGGCCCTGCTGCGATTCGACTGGCTCACGGCGCACGAGCCAGGCAAGCCGGTCGAGGACCTGATCTCGAGAGACAGGCTCATGATCGGCTGTGAGCTGGCCTGGCTGGGGCTGTTCGTAGGAGGGCTGATGTGATGAGCGTCACCCAGGAGCGGGCCGACGTCGCGGGCCGGCTGCTCACCGGCTGGGGACGCACCGCTCCGTCCCGTGCCCGTGTCGTCGGCCCCATGGAGCCCGGCCAACTGCGGGACCTGGTGGCCGCGGCGCCGGCCCAGGGAGTGCTGGCCCGCGGGGCCGGCCGCAGCTACGGTGACGCCGCGCAGAACGCGGGCGGTTACGTGCTGGATCCGGCGACGGAGCCGCATGTCGACCTGGACGCTGACGCGGCGACGGTCCGGGCGGCCGGGTCCACCACGTTCACCGAGTTGCTGACCCGCATCGTCCCGCATGGCCTGCTCCTCCCGGTGCTGCCGGGCACCCGCCATGTCACCGTCGGTGGCGCGGTGGCCGCTGACGTGCACGGCAGGAACCAGCGTAGTGACGGCAGCATAGGCAGCTGGATCGAGGAGATCGAACTCCTCGACGGAACCGGGGAAGTGCGGCGGCTCACCCCCGGCGGCGACGGCGAAGCGTTCCGGGCCACGGTCGGCGGCATGGGACTGACCGGGATCATCCTCGCCGCCCGGATCCGGCTGCTGCGCGTGCGCAGCGCACTGATGCGGGTGACGACCCGGCGGCTGGCGAATCTTGATGCCCTGCTCGGCGCCATCGACGAGGCCGGCGACCACTACTCGGTCGCCTGGGTGGACACCACGGCGACCGGCAGGTCCTTCGGGCGTGGCATCCTCAGCGTCGGCGACCACCTGGCCGAGCCGGACCCGGCCGCCGAGGCCGGCGGCCTGGCGTACCGGCCTTCCCGCGGCCGCCGCGCCCCCCAGCTTCCCGTCTGCCCGCTCACCTCCTGGTCGGCCCGGGAATTCAACGGCCTGCATTTCTTCAAGGCCCCCCAGGAAGACAGCGAGATCACCGATCTGGCTGCCTTCTTCCACCGGCTGGACGCGATCGACGGCTGGAACCGGGTGATGGGCCCGCACGGCTTCGTCCAGTACCAGTTCGTTGTCCCCGAGGGCGCCCACGAGGTCATCGCCCGTGTGCTCGAGGCGGTGCAGCGGCACCGCCTCGCCCCGTTCCTCGGCACCATCAAGCGTTTCGGCGCCGCCAGCGGCGGCCACCTGTCCTTCCCGCTGCCCGGATGGTCACTCGCGATCGACATGCCAGCGGGCAACCGGCGGCTCGGGCCGGTGCTGAACGAACTCGACCAGTGGATAGCCGCCGAGGGCGGGCGGGTGTACCTGGCGAAGGACAGCAGGCTCAGCGCCAGCGCCTTCGAGGCGATGTACCCGCAGTTGCCGCAATGGCGGGCGGCGCGGTCCCGGCTCGACCCGGCCGGGGTGTTCCGCTCCGACCTCGGCCGGCGGCTGGGCCTGTGCTGAGCGGCCATCACCAGGAGGGGCTGTGCTGAACAGGCGTGACGCGCCGGGCAAGCTCGCCAGGGTGCTTCTCCTCGGCGGAACCAGTGAGATCGGCCTGGACATCGTGGCCGCGCTCGGCGTGCCGCCGGAGACCGAGGTGCTGCTGGCCGGGCGGGACGAGCAGCGGATGGCGGCCGCCGGCAAGGCGCTGGGCTGCCGGGTGCGGACCCTGCACTACGACGCCACCGCGCTGGACACCCACCAGGCGCTCATCGACCTGGCCTTCGCCGACGGGGAGGTGGACCTGGTCATCTCGGCGGCGGGCATCCTCGCCGGGCAGGAGGCCCTGGACCGCGACCCGCTCAGCGCCGGCCAGCTGGTGGAGACCAACTTCACCGGGCACGTGACCACGCTGCTGGCCGCCGCCGCGCGGATGCGCGCCCAGGGCCACGGCACCATCGTCGTGCTGTCCTCCATCGCCGCGATCCGGCCGCGCAAGGCCAACTTCGTGTACGGGGCGGCCAAGGCCGGCCTCGACGCCTTCGCCCGCGGGCTGGCGGACTCGCTGCACGGCAGCGACGTCCGCGTGCTCCTGGTCAGGCCCGGCTTCGTGATCGGCCGGATGACGGCCGGGATGCCTCCGGCCCCGCTGTCCACCACGCCCCCCGCGGTGGGGGCTGCCGTGGCGGCCGGGCTCACCCGGTCCGCCAGCACTATCTGGGTGCCATCGACGCTGGCGCTGCTGGCGGCCGCGCTCCGGCTGCTGCCCCGGCCACTGTGGCGCCGGCTGCCGCGCTGAGCCTGGGGAAGACCGATGCGGCTACTCGTGGCCGAGGATGACCGGGGCCTCCGCGAGGCGCTCACCCGGGGGCTGCGGGAGAACGGCTATACGGTCGATGCCGTGCCCGACGGCCAGGCGGCAATGAACTACCTGCGCAGCTACGCCTACGAGGTGGCGGTGCTCGACTGGCGCATGCCCGGGGTGTCCGGCCTGGAGGTCCTTCAGTGGATGCGCCGGGGCGGGATGGGCACCGCCGTTCTCATGCTGACCGCCCGTGACGCGCCCGCGGACCGGGTCACCGGCCTGGATCAGGGCGCCGATGACTACGTGGTCAAGCCGTTCGACTTCGCCGAGTTGCTGGCCCGGATCCGGGCACTGCAGCGCAGGCCGCGGACACCGCAGCCGCCTCAGCTGGTGGTCGGCGACGTGGTCTTCGATCCGGCGACACGGGAGGTGCTGATCGGCACGCAGCGGCCCGGGCTCACCGTCACCGAGTGCGGCATCCTGGAGATGCTCATGCGCCGGTCGCCGGCCGTGGTGGACCGGCGGTCGATCGCGCTGAGCGTCTGGGCCAACGAGGCGGACGCCCTGGGCTCCAACACCATCGACGTGCACATGGCCAGGCTGCGATCCAAGCTGGCTGGCGCCCGGGTGCGCATCGAGTCCGCGCGCGGCGTCGGATACCGGATCGTGGCCAGGTGAGCACGCGACGCTGGTCCGGGCCGCGCGTATCGCTGCCGCCGCAGTTCGCCCACGCGGCGCGCGTCGCCCTGGCCGCGACGTTGCTCGTCGGCATCGTGTACGTGGGCTGTATCACCGTGCTGGACCGGGTGGTGGCGGCACGGCTGGTCGCCGCGGTGGACGCCCGCCTGCAGGAGCACCTGTCCGACATCACCGCTGGCCGCCAGGCGGCGGCCGGCCGGAAGCACCGGGCCGGCAACGACAGCGATATTGACGAGGCGCCGGTGTTCGTGTGGCGGGTGGTGCCGGGGCGTGCCGGGACGCCGCTGACCGCGGGTGCCCCGGCACTGCCGGCCGGCTGGTCCGCGGTCGGCGGACGTCCGGTCACCGTCCACCTCGGCGGCGGCGCGTTCCGGCTGAACGAGGTGCGCCAGGGCGGCTCCTGGCTGGTCGCCGGGCAGAGCCTGGCAGATCAGCAGCACGTCGCTGACGTGCTCCGGGACGGGGAAGCGCTGGTAGCCCCGGTGTTGCTGCTGGCCATGTTCGCTGGCTCGTTGATTGTTGGATTGAGGGCACTGTCCCCGGTAGAGCAGTCCCGGCGCCGTCAGCTCGAGTTCACCGCAGACGCCTCGCACGAGTTGCGGACCCCGCTCAGCGTGATCAGCGCCGAGATCGGCATCGCGCTGAGCGCCCCGCGGAAGGCCAGCGACTACCGGGCCGCCCTGCTGCGCATCGAGGGTGAGAGCCAGCGGTTGCGGCGCATCGTCGAGGACCTGCTCTGGCTTGCCCGGTTCGACTCGCAGCCGCCGCCGCCCGGCGCCGAGCCGCTCGACCTGGCCGCCATCGCCGCGGACTGCGCCGAGCGCTTCCAGGCGATCGCGCACGCGCAGTCGCCGGGCATATCGGTGGTGGTGGCCCGCTCCCCCGCCGCCTGGATCAGCGCGCCACCGGAGTGGATCGACCGGCTGACCGGGGTCCTGGTGGACAACGCCTGCCGCTACGCCGGGCCCGGCGGGACCGTGCGGCTCAGCGTTGCGGTACGCGGGAACCGGGTCAGCCTGATCGTGGAGGACAGCGGCCCGGGAATCCCGGCCGATGAACGGGCACGGCTGTTCGACCGCTTCCACCGCGCGACACAGCAGGGCGGCGGGGCCGGGCTCGGCCTGGCCATCGCCGACTCGATCGTGCGGTCCACCGGCGGTCACTGGCGGATCAGCGAGTCCAGGCTGGGCGGGGCGCTCTTCGAAGTCTCCTGGCGCCGCCCGCTGACCAGGCCGCACGGGGGGGCACCACGGCCGCCCGCGACCGCTCCTGCCCAGGCCGGGTGAGCCGACGCGGCCACCCGCCCCCCGTGCCCCGGCGACCCGCCGCCGCCAGAAAGCGGCTGGCGAACGCTCCTGCGCGTTATCTGGACGGAACGCATCGATCCGGCTGGGATTGGTCGCCCGCCGGTAACCCTCCCATGTCCTGACTATTATTCCGGTCAGCAGTGAAGGGGCTCGTCGGCGAGGTATGGCGGTGCGGGCTCGTACTGGATGTACCGGCGGACCGCCCGGGCGTGATCGCGTCCGTGGATCCGGCCGACCAGCCATAGTGCCATGTCGATCCCGGCTGACACACCCTGGCTGGTGACCAGGTTCCCGTCCACCACGTAGCGGGTATCGCGGACAACGCGGGCCTCCTCACTCAGCTCGGTGCCGCCACCGGCGACGGCCCGCAACAACCGGGGCTGGTCCCCGCCCCCGGCCGCGGCTCCAGCGCTCAAAGAGCCGAAATTAGGACGCTGGCCGCTGCACTACGAACGTCCCGCGCTGGGGCACCGTGTCAACCAACCCGCGCTCCCGCAGCACTTGCACAGCCTTGCGCACAGAGCCACGGGACAGGCCGTAGTCCTGCTGGAGAGTCTTCTCGCTCGGCAGCGTGCGACCCACGGGCAACTCACCGCTGCGGATCCGCTCCGTGAGGAGCTGGCAGAGGACTTCCGCGCCCGGCCGGGCCTGCTGATCTGAGCGTGTGAGCGGGGCCGCCCGGCTGGCCAATTGCCTGACCGTTCTGCGGTGGGTCCGGCAGGGCCAGGCCGCTGCCTGCCAGGCCACCTGACCACCATGGCAGCGCGGGGCCGGTGCCATGGCGCGCGTCGGTAACGGGCTCTGGGCGGGGCCGCAGCGTGCGCCTGGCGTCATGCCCGGCAAGGCGCGGCCCGACCGATGGCAGCGGCCGGTAGCGCAGCCGCACTGGGGCCGCGCTCTCCGTCCCCGCCGTCAACGCCGTCGTCCAGGCCGTGAATGTGGGCATGGATGTGATCAACGGCGTTTTGCAGCATTGTCCAGCCGACCGCCCATGTCGTCCGCGTCTGGCTCGACAGGCGATGGGCAAGCTCGCCCAGGCCTACCGCGGATAACGCGGCCAGTCAGGCCGCACGGCCACGGCCGGCCATCCGCGCCCGCTGCGCCGCGCGGGCGGGGCTGCGGGCGACCCAGATCGCCACATCCAGGATGCGCAGCAGGCTGGCGCCGGCCGCTTCGGGCGGACGCAGCGCCTCAACCTCGGCGCGCGCATCCGGATCCTGCAGCAGGCAGCGCAGCACCTCCCAGGTGAGGCCGGGCAATCCCGCCGCCCGGATCACCACCTTGTCGGTGACCGGGCACAGCCTGGGCCGCTTCCGGGCGAGCAGCTTCGCAGCGGTGGCGGTGCCGACGCCAGGCATGTCCAGTAATGCGTCCCAGAGCCGATCCACCGTCGCGAGGTCCGCATCGGAGGCATCCCACAGGTCGAGGTCGCCGCGGATCGCCGTGAGCATGCTGGAGACCCGCTCCGCCTGGCTGCCGAGCAGCAGTCGCACGGCCTCCGGCCGCCAGGCGATGTCCAGCAAGGACACTGCCAGCAGATCGTCAGCTGTCACCTCGCCGGGCGGATTGTGTCCCAGGGTGGTGAAACTCATCCCTGCGAAACCCTCAGCCGGATCGAAGTAGGCGGCTACCGCCGGGCCGAGGCCGGGCATCGCCAGAGTCTCTCTAAGCCGCCCGGCTGCACGCTGGACGGCATCCCTCCCCCTTAACGAACTCATACGCCCAGTATGCGATCAGCAAGGTCGTCTAGCCCAGAATGCATGCTGTAAAGATCGTATGCACATGCTCTCAGCCGCCGGAAAGGCACGCGCCGTGTCGAGCATGGCACAGGCCGTCGCGCCGGGTGTGCCGAGTGTGCCGAGTGTGCCAGTCAACGCTGGCCGGGTCCACCTGGCGGGGGCCTGGCGGGGGCCTGGCGCCGCCCGAGCCGGTCCGCCCGGCGGGGGCAGGGGGCGGCAGGAGGCCGGGCGGGACCGGGCCCAGCCAGGCCGGCCCCAGTCCCGCCCGGCGCTCGCGCTGAGTCTCGGTTAGGTCACGAATCAGCGACAACTGACGCTCCGGGTCTTGCCGGTGCCTTGGCGCTGCTTTTGAATCATCTGAACCACGATTCATCAGATGCCAGCGTTGCCTATCTGAGCAGGATCTACTTGGTGAATGCTGATTCATCAGACGGGCCCTCCCCGGTACCCGGGGGATCAGGTACCGAGCTGCTAGACGTGCGCGGGGTGACGGTCCGCTTCGGCGGGCTGACCGCGCTGGACGACGTCTCGTTCACCGCCGCCGCCCGCCAGGTCACCGGGGTCATCGGCCCGAACGGGGCCGGCAAGACGACGCTGCTGAACGTGCTGTGCGGTTTCGTCCGGCCCGATCCAGGTGGGCTGCGCTTCGACGGCAACGAGCTGAAGCGGCTCCGCCCCCACCAGCTGGCTTCGCTGGGCATCGCCCGCACCCTGCAGGGCGTTGGCCTGTTCCGCCGCCTGTCGGTCCTGGAGAACGTCATGGTCGGCGCGGAGCGCCAGGCACGCGCGGGATTCTGGTCCGCGCTGGCGGGCCTGCCAGCCTCCGACCGGGACGAGCGCAAGCTGCGCGCGCGGGCACGCGAGGCGCTGGAGCGGGTAGGCGCCGCCGACCTCGCCGACGCCATGCCCGATCAGCTGGCCTACGGCTGGCGCAAGCGGGTCGCGCTGGCCCGGGCGCTGGCCGGGCAGCCGCGCCTGTTGCTTCTCGACGAGCCCGCCGGCGGCCTTTCCGAGACCGATCTCGGCGGCCTCGGCGAACTGATCGCCAGCCTGTCCTCGGACACCTCGGTCCTGCTGGTCGAGCACCGGATGGACCTGGTGATGGCGGTGTGCGACGCCGTTGTGGTGCTCGACTTCGGCCGGGTGATCGCGCGCGGCACACCGGATCGGGTCCAGGCCGACCCGGCGGTCACCATTGCCTACCTCGGCGCGGAGGGCACGGGCAGCGGAGCGGAGGGTTCCGGTGAGTGAGCCGGCGGCCCTGGCGGTCGAGCCGGCGGCCCTGGCGGTCGAGGAGTTGGTGGCCGGCTACGGCGGCGTCCTCGCGCTGCGCAGTGTCTCGATCTCCGCCCGGCCGGCCACGATCACCGCCGTGCTCGGCGCGAACGGCGCGGGCAAGACGACGCTGCTGCGCGCCATCAGCGGCGTGGTCCGGCCGCGGGCCGGGCGGGTGCTCGTCGGCGGCCAGGACGTCACCGGTCACCGCCCCGAGGACGTGGCCCGCGGCGGGGTGGCGCACGTGCCCGAGGGGCAGGGCGTGATCGCCGAGCTCACCGTGGCGGAGAACCTGCGGCTCGGCGCGCTGTGGCGGCGCGGCCGCACTACCCGGGCCGAGGCGCTGGCCGAGGCGTACCAGCGGTTCCCGGCGCTGGCGGGCGCACGGCGCAGGGCGGCCGCGACGCTGTCCGGCGGCGAGCGGCAGATGCTCGTGATCGCGCGGGCGCTGATGGCCCGCCCGCGGGTGCTGCTGCTCGACGAGCCATCGCTCGGCCTGGCGCCGAAGATCGTCTCCCAGGTCATGGAGCTGACCGCGCAACTGCGCGCGACAGGGCTCACGGTGCTGCTCGTCGAGCAGAACGCGCGCAGCGCGCTGAGCATCGCTGACCAGGGGATCGTGCTCAACCTAGGCAAGGTCGTGGCCGCGGCTGACGCCGCCGCGCTCGCTGCCGACGTCGGGCTCCGCAAGCACTACCTGGGCTTCTAGGAGGCGGCCGGTGGCAGAACTTGGCGAGCTCACGCTTGGCGGGATCAGCGTGGGCATGATCTACGCCGCGATCGGGCTGTCCCTCGTGCTGATCTGGCGGGCCACCCGGATCCTCAACTATGCCCAGGGCGGCATGGCGATGCTCACCACGTACATCGCGCTGACCGTGGTATCCCGCACCGGGTCCTACTGGGCCGGCTTCGCCGTGGCGCTGATGGCCGGACTGGTGCTCGGCGGCGTGATCGAGCGGACGGTCATCCGCCCCGCCGAGAACAAACCGCCGCTCAACGCCATCATCGTCACCATCGGGCTGCTCATCTTCCTCGAGGGCCTGGCGGGGATCATCTACGGCGGCCAGTTCCGGTCCTTCCCGGCGGCTTTCTCGATCACCGGGCTGCACATCGGCTCAGCGGCGCTCGGCATCTCGGCGAACGACGTGTTCGTGGCGGGTGCCGTGCTCGCCGCCGCGGCCCTGCTCGCCGCCGGATTCCGGTACACCTCAGCCGGGCTGCGGTTGCGCGCGGCGGCGTTCAGCCCGCCGGTCGCCCGGCTGCTCGGGGTCCGGGTCGGGCGCATGCTCACCCTGGGCTGGGCACTGGCAGGCCTGATCGGCGCCCTGGCCGGGGTGCTCGTCTCACCATCGACCTTTCTCTACCCGAACAGCATGGACTCGGTCTTCGTGCTGGGCTTCACCGCCGCGGTGATCGGCGGCCTGGACAGCCCGGGCGGCGCGGTCGCGGGCGGCCTGATCCTCGGCGTCGCGCTCAACTACGTCGGCGGCTACCTGGGCTCGGATCTGGTGCCGTTGTTCGGCCTGGCAGCGCTCGCCGTGGTGCTGATGATCCGCCCGTCCGGCCTGTTCTCGCCCGCCCCCGCGCGGCAGGTGTGAGATGACCCTGCTCCGGCATCTGGCCGCCGCGGCGGTCCTGGCGCTGCTCATCGTGATCCTCAGCATCAAGCTGAGTGCCTTCCGTGACTACCAGATCGCGGAGATCGGCTGCTATGTGGCCGCAGTCGCCGGGCTCACCATGCTCGTCGGGCTCAGCGGCCAGATCTCGCTCGGGCACGGGGCGTTCATGGCGATCGGCGCGTACGCCACCGGGCTGATGCTCCTGCACCTGCACTGGCCACTCGAGGTGGTGCTCGCGGCGAGCGCCCTGGCTGCGGCGCTCAGCGGCGCCGTCGTGGGCGTGGCCGCGGCCCGGCTGCGCGGGCCGTACCTGGCGGGCGCGACCCTCATGCTCGCCGTGGCGCTGCCAACGCTCGCGATCAGGTACGCCGGCCTGTTCGGCGGCGACCAGGGGCTGAGCGTCACGATCAACACCCCGGGCTTCCTCGGACCAACTTTCCCGCTGACCCGCTGGCAGGCGTGGCTGACCTGCGGGTGTGCCCTGATCACGCTGGTGGTGCTGGCCAACCTGGCGCGCAGCCGGGTTGGCCGGTCCTGGCGTGCCACCGGCGACGACGAGGTCGCCGCGGCCCTGGCCGGCCTGAATGTGGCCAGGCTCCGGGTCCTCGCCTTCGTGGTGAGCGCGGCCTGCGCCGGCCTGGCGGGCGCCTTGCTCGCCGTGACCACGTCGATCATCTCGCCGGGCGCGTTCACCCTGACGCTGTCCATCGCGCTGCTCACCGGCGCCGTGCTGGGCGGCCTTGGCACGCTGGCCGGCGCGGTCTGGGGCAGCCTCGTCCTGGTCCTCGTGCCCACCTACGTGACAGACGTGGCCGCCAGCCATGGCCTGTCCAGCTCCGCGGGGTCCAACATTCCGGTCGCCGCCTACGGAGTCGTTCTCGTCGTCGTCATGCTCGTTTTTCCCGACGGCATCCAGGGCGCCGTGCGCCGTTTTAGGCAGCTGGCATCCCGCGTGCTCACCTTGCGGGGCACGCCCCGGGGGCGTGCCCCGGCCAGCGAACATCAGGAGGAAGGCTCGACATGAACAGATCGCACGCGAGCAGATCACGCGCATATAGATCACACTCGTACACAGCACACCGGGCAGCCCTGCCCGTCATAGCCGCCGTGGCGGTGCTCGCGATGGTGGTCAGCGCCTGCAGTTCAAGCAGCACGGGGTCCAGCTCAGGCAGCAAGGGCGGCGGCCTGACCGCGTCCGCGCCTGGCATCACGACCACCACGATCACGATCGGCAGTCACCAGCCGCTCACCGGCGTGGCAGCGCCCGGGTACAGCGAGATCGCCCCCGCGTCCAACGCCTACTTCTCCTACGTCAACGCCCACGGCGGGATCTACGGACGGAAGATCGTCTATAAGTACCTCGACGACAAGTACGACCCGACCAACACCGTGTCGGTGGTCAAGCAGCTTGTCCTCCAGGACAACGTCTACGCCATCTTCGACGGCCTGGGCACGCCCACCCACCTGGCGGTCGCGCCGTACCTGAACTCCCAGAAGGTGCCCGACGTCTTCGTGGCCTCCGGCTGCGAATGCTGGAACGCACCGTCCAGCTGGCCGCAGACCTTCGGCTGGCAGCTTGACTACGTGCGCGAGGGCAAGATCCTCGGCAGCTACATCAAGCAGCACTTCGCCGGCCAGAAGATCGGTTACTTCTACCAGAACGACGAGTTCGGCCAGGACGGCGTCAAGGGCCTCGACGCCGAGATCCCGCACGCGGACGTGGTCAGCAGGCAGAGCTACGACCCGACGAACATCAACGTCGGCCCGCAGGTGGCTGCGCTCAAGGCGGCCGGGGCCAAGGTCGTCGTCTCGTTCAGCGTCCCCGCCTTCACCGCCCTGCTGCGGCTGAACAGCCTCAAGCTCGGCTTCAGCCCGACCCTGGTTGTCAGCGACGTGGGCGCCGACCCGATCACGCTGGCCGGCCTGCTGGAGGCATACGCCAAGCAGGGTGGCGCGACGGTGTCCGGCAACCAGCTGACCCAGGGCATCATCACCGATGGCTACCTGCCCACCCTCGGCGATGCCAGCAACAGCTGGATCGCGTTGTTCAAGAAGATCCACGACCAGTACCTCCCCAAGCTGCCCTTCGACGGCAACGTGCTCTTCGGTGAGGCGGTCGCCTACACCTTCGTCCAGGCCATGCTCAAGGCGGGCAAGAACCCGACCAGGGCGGACCTGGTCACGGCGATCCAGGGCGGGCTGCCGCAGGGACCGGTGGTAGCTCCTTACGCCTACTCCGCCACTGTGCATGCCGGGATGACCGGGGCCTACATCGGCGTGATCAAGAACGGGGCGATCGTCCAGCAGGGCCCGGTCCTGGTCACGGACACGTCGCCCACCGGCGCCGTCACCTCTTACAGCGGCACGCCGCCAGCAGCACCAGCCAGCGGGATGCCCTAGCATACGCACGGGCGACGGCTGTGGCTGTGCCCGTTATCGTTCCCGGACGGGGGTAGCAGGCGTGGCCGTCGCAGCGAGCCGACGGCTGCCCGATGACCGCGGGCAGCCGCCAGCGCAGCGGCTGCTCGCGGCAGCGGAGAGGCTCTTCGGCGAACGTAGCTACCAGCGGACCACGGTGGCCGGTATCTGTGCCCGGGCTGGCATGGCGACCGGCAGCTTCTACGCGCATTTCGGATCGAAGGCGGAGATCTTCGCCGCTGTGGTCCGCCAGCTCAACGCCGATCTCCGGATGGCCATGAAGGAGGCCATCGAGCAGGCCGGGCCCGGGCAGCGGGAACTCGAGCGGGCCTCGTTCCGCGCGTTCTTCGACATGCTGTCCACCCGCCCGTGGATGGACCGCATCGTGCGCGAGTCGGAGTTCGTGGCACCCGGTGAGTTCCGCGAGTACTACGAGCACCTGGCCCGCGGCTACGCCCGCGGGGTGCGCCACGCCCAGCTCGCCGGGGAGGTGGACGCGCGCTATGACCCCGAGGTCATCGCGTTCATGTACACCGGGATCGGCAACTTCATCGGCATGCGCTGGGCGGACTGGACGGCGGGCGGGCGGGTGCCCGACGACGTCCTGGACGATCTGCTGGAAGTGCTGCGCCGCGGGCTCCCGCCGCCCGCGGCGCAGCAGGTATCCCCGTAGCTCAGGCGGCCGCCCGAGTAGTGCAGCAGGCGAACGTTCCCGGGAAGCCCGCCCCGGTCGGGATCCAGAACCCGCCCGAGCCGTCGGCCGTGATCTGCAGCGGCTCGCCGTACCTGGCCGAGCCGGCCACCAGCCGCCACCTGCTCCCGTTGAAGTGCAGCAGGTAGAACGGGCCGTGCTCGTCCTGGCAGTTCCCGCCGCCCACGGCCCACACGTCCGCGGCGGAGCGGGCATAGACCGCATCCGCGGAGGGCCGGCAGCCCGGGGACGGTAACACCCGGGGCTCGCCGGGCGCACCATCGGTTCCGCTGCGCGCGTGGTCGCCGGTCTCGCCCCGCGCCCCGGGGCCGCTGCTCGCGTGGTGACCGGCGGCGCCAGGTGCGTGGTGGCCGGTGTCGCTGTCCGGGTGTTGATCGGCGCCGCCGTGCGCGAGAGGATCGTGGCCGCCCTGCGCGAGGGGACCGTGGGCATCGGGGCTGCCGCCCATCATCTTGAGCATGGCGCCGCCGCCGGACCGGAAGAAGCGCACCAGGAGCGCCGCGGCGACCAGCAGGAAGATGATGTTGAGGATCGTGGTGTAGTTCCACTGGATGGTCACCTCGGCCACCTTCGCCGTCCGCTCCGCGGGAACCAGGCCCAGCGCGCTGAAGAGGAGTCCGACGATGTAGCCGGCCCGCACCATGGTGGCGTAGAAGATGCCGAGCAGGGTGAGCATCATCCGGGTGCCGTAGTACTTCCGGTAGATGACCAGGATGGGGAGGATGATCAGGTCGGCGAAGATGAACGAGACAACGCCGCCGAAGCTGATCCCGCCGTTCCACAACACCGCCGCCAGCGGCACGTTGCCGATCGAGCAGACGAAGCTGAGCACCGCGATCACCGGCCCGATGACCGGGCCCCAGATCCGTGACGCCAGCGGGTGGCCAGCCAGGAACAGGTGCTGCCAGAACGTCGCGGGCACCCACGCGCCGACCGCGCCGGCGATGAGCAGGCCGATGACCACGTCACGGATGACCGCGGCCCACTCCATCACGAAGATGTGGCTGACCGAGGTGTAACCGTCCCGGTTCAGCAGCCGGCGCCACACACTGCCCCCGGCGGCGATGCTCATGTCCATGGCCGCATGGCCCTCCATGGACCCGGCCAGGCCCTTGTCGGCCTGCTCCCGCGCCGCGTCGATCAGCTGCCTGCGGACGAACAGCCGGAACGCCACCGCCAGCGCCGCGATCATGATCGGCCCGCCGATGAACTCCGCCAGGGTGAACTGCCAGGAGATCAGCAGGGCCAGGATGATGCCGAGTTCGATGACCAGGTTGGTGCTGGCGATCTCGAACACCATGGCAGCGGTGAAGCTGGCCCCCTTGCGGAAGAGCGAGCGGGCCAGCGCGACCGCGGCGTACGAGCAGGACGAGGAAGCCGCGCCGAACCCGGTCGCGCGGGCCAGGGTGGCCGGCCGGTCGTCGCCAAGCAGCCTGATGATCGTGGAACGGCGGACGACCGCCTGGACGATCGCTGACAGAGTGAACCCGAGGATCAGCGACCAGGTGATCTGCCACGTCATCGAGCCGCTGACGGCCAGCGCGTGGCCGAGCGCGTCAAGCACGGACATCGTCAGCCTCCGGCACGGCGATGGTCAGCAACCCGGCACCGGGCCTTCCATCACCTCGAGCGGCACCCGGCCCAGTTCCGCATCGTCGGCCGTGATCACCCACTCATACCGGCCAGGCACGTCGAAGATCAGGTTGCTGAACGCGATCACCAGCGGCACGAACGACGGCGCGCCCGCTGCCGCCGCATCAGCCAGCATCGCCGTGGTGAGTTCCATGCTCCATTCTGGTCCCACCGCCCGCCGGCTGGGCGGAGGACGTGTTCGGCTACGACGACTACCACTCCAGCGACGGCAACGCCGAGCTGAAACCGCCGTTGCCCGGCGTGCCGTATCTGGTCAGCGAGGCCGTCGGCGCGCTGGCCTACCGCTGGATCGACCCCGGGGCGGCGCTCGCCGTCCAGGCGCTGATGCACGCCCAGGTGCATGACATCGCCCAGGCGAACCCCGGTTACGCCGGGCTGCTCGGCTGGGCCGGCATCGACTATGCCTCGCTGAACGGCGGCGAGCGGGTCTGGGACGGCCTGAAGACAGCCGGGGTGACCGACGTCTTCCGGGTACCCAAGCCTGGCGCCGCCTTCTACCGGTCGCAACTGGATCCGGCCGTGCGCCCGGTTATCCTGCCGGTCTTCTTCTGGGACTTCGGGCCCAGTTCACCACCGGGCGGCCCGGGCGCGAACGCCATGATCGCCACCAACTGCGAGCGGCTGGAGATCTACGTCGCCGGGGCGCACTTCGCCACCGGAGCGCCGGACAGGCAGGGCTTCGGCGGCCTCGCCTATCCCCCGGTCTTCGCGGACCTCACCGTCGACGGCTCCAGCCTGCCCGAGCTGCGCATCGACGGTTACCTCGGCACCCGGCGGGTGGCGTCGGTCCGGATGTCCGCCGACACCGCCGGCGACCATCTCGGGCTGGCCGCCGACGACAGCTCGATTCAGGCCGACGGCTCAGACGCCACCAGGGTCACGTTCCGCGCCCTCGACGCGTTCGGCAACCAGCGCCCTTACGTGACGGGCTCGGTAACGCTGGCGCTGGCCGGCCCAGCGACCCTGATCGGCGACAACCCGTTCGCCTTCGCGCGCTGCGGTGGCGTGGGCGGCGCCTTCATCCGCTCCGCGCCAGGCCGCACCGGGCTGGTCACGGTCAGCGCCGCGCACCCGTCCCTGGGCCGGGCCGAAATCCGGCTGACCGTCACGCCGCCGGACCCGGGCCGCGAGTTCCGCTGAGCGCCGAGATGGGCGTGGGGTGGATGACATCGTGATGGGGTCAGTGGGGTCAGTCGGGTGGGTGTGACGTGATGGCTGGGGTCAGGCGCCTGGGCCGCCGATCCACAGCGGGATGGTGGCTCCGGGGTAGGTGCCCCAGCGGAATCCGTAGTCACGCTGCTTGCCGTGGTAGTAGCTCAGCTTCATCCGGGAGAAGTAGCGGACACCACGATGGACCGCCGCCTGCGACAAGGTGACGCCCGCGGAGTACTTGCGGTAGTGCCCTGCCGCGCAGTCCGGGCGGCAGGTGTTCACCCAGAGCGTGCCACGGCTGTAGGCGGACGAGCCGGTCCAGTGCGACCAGTGCAGGGTCCGCACGAACGCGTCCGAGCCGCCGATATAGATGACCGCCAGCCGGGTCTTGCCGTGACTCCAGCCGTCCACCCCGTTGTAGGCGACCGGGACCCGGGCGCCCTGTGTCGTGAGCGCGGCGGCAGCGCCCGCCGCGGTCAGCGCGAGCGCGATCGCGACCACGGCCGCGATGCTGACCCGCTTGACCCGCGCTGACGTCAACCATGCCCGCTTCAACCGTGCCCCCAGTGCCGTGCCCGCATCCACCGTGGTCCTCTGCTGTTCCTGCTCCCCCTGCTGGTGCGGACCAGCATAATGCCTGGCCGTACGCTCCCCGCTCACGCCCGATACGGAACGAGGTGACCCGCGGGCCTCGTGCCGCACTACCGGCCCGAGGCCCGCGAGACACCCACCGGGGTCCGCGGGGCACCCGCCAGGGCTCGCGCGCTATCCGGCGTTGGCCTGAACCTGCTGCGGCGAGACGTAGTCGCGCTGGGCCAGCTGATCCGAGCTGGTGAACCCGGAGACGGCGAACCCGCTGAACGTGTTGTGGTTGGCGTTGAAGTCCTCCGGGCCGGTCGCGCCCGAATAATTGATCTTCTTGCCCTGCTTGAGCAGCGCCACGCAGGACGCGTAGCTGAAGCACTGGGTGCCGGGCGGATCGGAGACCTTGGTCACGTCCTTGACCCAGACCGTCGGGTCGGTGGAGTGCGCGGCGGTCATGGCCAGCGCGGAGATGATCACTGAGTCATACATGTTGTAGGAAGAACTCAGGATCTGCCTGGTGTGGTAGACCGCCTGGTAATCGGCGAGGTAATGCTGGTAGGCGGCGCCGCCGGGAGAGGCGCCGGACACGGTGAACAGGTACTTCGACGCCTGCGGCTGGCCCATCGCCTTGGCGTAGCCGGGTGAGCCGAGCACATCCTCGCCGATGACCGGGACGTTCAGGTCGCCCAGCTGGCGCATGTCAGAGAACACCGTGGTCGCGGTCTGCTGGTCGAAGGCGGCGAACACGGCCTGCGGGTGCTTGGCGAACGCGTTCGTGATCTCTGAGCTGTAGGAACTCTGGTCGGGGACGATCGTCTCGTTCGCCACCACCGTTCCGCCCTGCGCCTTGAAGGACTTCAGCAACGGCGGCACCAGCCCCTGGGTGTTGGCCGAGTTGTCGAAGATGAACGCGGCCCGCTTGTAGCCGTGGTGGATGGCGTAGTAGGCCATGGCGACCACCTCGGCGGAGTCGGAGGCAGTGGTGCGGAACACGTACTTCTGGTTCATGTGATCAAGTTGCGTGGTCCCGCCGATCACGTAGTCGACCACGTGGTTGGGGTCGAACTCGCCGAGGACGGCCATGACGGTGAGGGAGAACGGCCCGACGATGAAGGCGGGCTTGGAGATCAGCAGCTTGCGCAGCGCGGGGACCGCGTCCACCGCGTCACCGGCGTCGTCGGCGCTGACCGAGGCCAGCTTCTTTCCCAGCACCCCCCCGTGGTGGTTCACGTCGTACACCGCCGCCGCGTCGCCATGCACCGCCCAGGAGGATAGGAACGCCTTGGTGCCGGTGAACGGCAGCAACTCGCCGAACGTGATCGTCCCGCCGCTGCTCCCCCCGCCGCTGCTTCCCGCGCTGCCGCCCGACGAACCGCAGGCGCTGAGCGCGAGCGCTCCTGCCGCGATGACGGCCAGTGCCCGCCAGCGGCCCCTCGCTCCGGATCTTCTGCTGCTCATGAGTCCTCACCGGCTCCGTTCTGTGTGGGTGCTCCGTGCTGTGTGGGTGCTCCGTGCTGTGTGGGTGCTCCGTGCTGTGTGGGTGCTCCGTGCTGTGCGCGTGCCTGCGCTGGGCCGCCGTGGCCCAGGAAGATGGCGGCCAGGTCGAGCCCTGCGACCTCGTCCGCTGGGCCGTGGACGTAATTGGCGCCGGCCACGAACACGTAGACATGGCGTGCGCTGGCGACCGCGCGGTCCACGTTCTGCTCGACGACAAGGACTGCCGTGCCGGCCTGGGTGATCCGCGTGATCTGCGCCCACACCACGTCCGTGTACATCGGGGAAAGTCCTGCGGTGGGCTCGTCGAGGATGACGATGCGCGGGTCGAGCATCAGCGCGCGGGCCATGGCGAGCAGGTTCTGCTGGCCGCCGGACAGCAGTCCCGCTTTCTTGGCCGCCGCTGTCCGCAGGTCCGGGAAGATCTCCAGTACCTCCCCGATCCGCTGCCGGACGCCGGACCGCCGGGTGAAGGCGCCCATCTCCAGGTTCTCGGTCACGGTCAGCGAGCTGAAGACGTTCTGGTTCTGCGGGACGTAGGCGAGCCCGCGGCGCACGATGAGGTGGCCGGGCAGGCCGGAGATCTCGTCGTCGCCCACGAAGACCTGGCCGCCGGACGGCCGGAGCACGCCCGCCAGCGCCTTGGCGAAGGTGGACTTCCCCGCGCCGTTCGGCCCCACGATCGCGGTCAGCGTGCCATCCGGCACGGTGACCGAGATGTCGCGGATGATCGGCACCCGGCCGTATCCGGCCGTGATGCCCTCAGCCCGAAGCGCTGTCACTGAGCGCACCTCCCAGGTAGGCCCGGACGACGGCAGGGTTGGCGCGCAGGTCGGCCATGCTGCCGGTGGCGAGCGTGGCGCCCATGGCCAGCACGATCACGTGGTCGCAGATGCGCTCCACCACGCCCAGGTTGTGCTCGACCATGAGCACGGTGACCCCGCCGTCGGCCAGGCGCAGGATGTGCTCACCGATGCGGTCGATGAGCGCGGGGTTGACCCCCGCCATGGGCTCGTCGAGCAGCAGCACCCTGGGCTCGGCCATCACCGACCGGGCGAGTTCGAGCAGCCGCTTCTGCCCGCCGGACAGTTCCCTGGCGTAGCTGTCGCGCAGGTCGTGAAGGCCGAAGGTGGCCAGCACATCGAGGGCACGCTCCAGGTGGCGCCGCTCCTCCGCGCGCACCTGGCGCGGCCGGGCGAACACGTTCCACAGCGATTCACCTGCCTGGCCGACCGGGGTGACCATCAGGTTCTCCAGCACGGTCAGCCGCCCGAACTCCCGGGAAAGCTGGTAAGTGCGGATCAGCCCGGCCCTGGCGATCCGGTCGGGCGCCCAGCCGGTGATGTCCGCACCGTGCAGCCGCACCCGTCCGCTGTCAGCGCGCAGCGCGCCGGAGATCAGGCTGACGGCGGTGCTCTTGCCGGCCCCGTTCGGCCCGATCAGCGCGCACACCTGGCCAGCGGCCACGGCGAACGAGGCATCCCGGACGGCCTGGAGCCCGCCGAAGCTCTTGCTCAGGCCGGACACCGACAAGGCTTCCGGCGGTGCGGCACCAGTCATCCCCAGGCTGTCAGTCACCGCTGGCCTCCACACCACTGGCCTCCACACCACTGCGGGCCGTGGTGGCCGGCCTGCGCCCGGCGGGCCCGGGGGGCGGGGCGGTCGGCCGCCGGGCCGGGCCCAGCAGCCGGTCGAACCGGGTCTTGCGTTCCGGGATGAGGCCTTGCGGGCGGAACCAGAGGGTGGCGATCAGCAGGATGCCGATGATCATGTTGTCGATCTCCGGGATAAGCGCGGGATTGCCGCCAAGCTGCGGCAGGAACTTGGGTAGCTCGACGAAGATCACTGGGACGGCGAGGGAGCCAGCGATGGCGCCGACGTTGTTGCCGAGCCCGCCGATGATGAGCGCGGCGAAGATCACGAACGTCTCCCCCGAAGTCCAGGCGCTGGTGTTGAACGCGCCCACGAACTCCATCAGCAGGCCGCCGCCGATACCGGCGAAGAACGAGCCGACCAGCAGCGAGGCCATCTGGTACCCGAAAACGTTCTTGCCCAGGCCCCGCACGACGTCGGGGTCGTCGCGGATCGCCCGCAGGGTCCGGTCGAACGGCGAGCGGGTGATCCTGCTCATCACCCACCACATCGCCGCCGCGACGAGGCCGGTGAACGCGGTGAACACATAAAGAAAAGAGTTCGGGTTCAGGTTGAGGGCACCAGCGAACGGCTCGGGCGCGCCATTGAGGCCGTCCGCGCCATCAAACAACGGGGTGTAATTTGTGATGATGTCGTAAAGGACGATCGATACGGAGATCATGACGATGGCGAGGTAATCGCTGCGCAGCCGCCGGAACGCGATGAGCCCGATGAACAAGCCGAGGAAGGAAGCGGCCAGCCCGCCCGCGATCAGGGGCAGCGGGAAAGGCAGCGTCATGCCGAGGATGTAGCTCTCGCCGGTCCCGGCGATCGGCTTGCCGAGGCTGAGGACTCCGGTGATGTAGGCACCCACGGCCACGAAAGCGATATAGGCGAAGTTGAGGATCCCGGTCCGGCCGAACTGAAGGTTCAGCCCCCAGTTGAGGATGCTGTAGAGAAAGAAGAAGAACGCGAGGGTGATCGCGTAGTAGGCCAGTTGCATCGGTCAGGCCTTTCCCTTGGTCGCCAGCAGTCCCTGGGGCCTGACCAGAACCACGATGACCAGCAGGACGAAGGCGACATCCAGCTTGTAGGCGGCGTTGATGACGACGGCGGACATCTCGGTGGCCAGGCCGATGATCAGGGCGCCGAGCATGGCGCCGTAGGGCTTGCCGATGCCGCCGAGGATGACCGCCGCGAAGATCACGAAGAGGAAGGTCTCGCCGGTAGATGGCGTGATACTGGAGATGTTCAGGCCGAGCACGGTGCCGGCCAGGCCGGCCAGGGCACCGGTCAGGAACCAGGTGATCGCGGTGATCGCCCGGGTGTTGATACCGCTCACCATGGCGAGCGAGGTGTCATCGGACATCGCCCGCATGGCCTTGCCGAGCTTGGTCCGGGTGAGCAGCAGGTGGACGGCGGCCATGGCTGCCACCCCGATCCCGATGATGATCAGCTGATCGGTGGTGAGCAGGAACGGCCCGAGGTGCAGTGGGCTCTGGGTCGCGACGTTGTACTGCTGGTAGTTCGGCCCCCAGATGGCCTGGATCAGGTTCAGCAGGATCAGCGACAGCCCGAACGTCACGATGAGGACGTAGAAGAGGTTGCTGAAACGCCGGGCGAAGGGACCGATGACGAAGTGGTTGAGCAACACTGCGGCCAGGCCCATGCCCAGGGAGCCAATGAGCATCGAGACCCAGATGCTCAGGTGCAGCTTGACGTTCGCCACCCACGAGAAATAGGCACCCAGAGTCAGGAAGTCACCGTAGGCGAAATTGACGAAGTTGGTGATTCCGAACTGCAGGGTGAGGCCCATCGAGGCAAGCGCGAGTATGGACGCGGTGACCGCGCCGAATCCGACGGAGAGAAGAAACGAATGCACAGCACCGAAAGCTAGCGGCCGATGCGGCGCGGGTCACTATTGCGCGCGATGACCGCATAATGCGCCGTTGTGCTCGTTTTGCTCATTCTGCTCATGTTCACGGGTTCTTCACCAGCCCGGAAGGCGCTGTTACACTGCCGAAACACCCCGGTACCGGTGGTTACCCGGCCATGCACGCGCAGCCCTGCACAGTTACCGCTACGCGGGTACGGCCACACAGCTACATGGGTACAGCGGCACAACGAGGAGCCATATGCGGCGGGTGTCGTGGCAGCGGCTGTCCACCCAGGTCGTGATCATGCAGGTCGCGATCCTGGTGATCACCATGGCGGCGGGCTTCGCTGTCGTCCAGTGGAATCTCGAGCGTCAACTCGACCGCCAGTACGAGCAGCGGGCACTGGCGGTTGCCGAGGCCCTCGCCAGCAGCGGCAGCGTGATCCGGACCGTGGCCGCCGGCGATCCGGGCGGCGTCGTGCAGCGGATGGCCATGACCGCCATGCGCAGCACGGACACCACATTCGTGGTGATCACCAACGCGGCGGGGATCAGGTACTCCCACCCGAACCCGGCGCTGATCGGCAAGTCGGTTACCTATCACGACCCGGAACCGGAGTCGACAGAGCCGTTCCGGACGGGACGGGCCTGGACCGGCATCCAGCACGGGACGCTCGGCTGGGAAGCCGTCGGCAAGGCTCCGATCTTCGATCGCGGCAGGCTAGCGGGGGAGGTGTCGGTCGGCTTCCTGACCAGCACGGTAACCGGCAAGCTGGTCGGCGCGCTACCCGGGCTGGCCGCATACCTGCTGGCCGTCCTCGCCGTCGGCGTCCTTGCCGCGCTGGGCCTCGCCCGGCGGCTCAAGCGGCAGACCTTCGGGCTGGAACTTGGCGAGATCGCCGGCTTGCTCCAGGAGCGGGAGGCCATGCTGCACGGAATCCGGGAGGGGGTCCTCGGCTATGACCGGAACGAGCGGCTGATCCTGGCCAACGACTCCGCGCAGCGGCTGCTCCGGCTGCCACCGGACTTCCTCGGCCGGCCGCTGCGCGAACTGCTCCCCCCGGGGCGGCTGGGGGATGTGGTGAGCGGCACGATCAGCGGCAGCGACCTGCTCGTGCTGTCCGGCGACCGGGTTCTCGTGGTGAACCGGATGCCGATCCGGCACGACCACCGGCGCCACCTCGGCTGGGTGGTCACGTTCCACGACCGGACCGAATCGGAGAGCCTGAAACGAGAACTGGACGACGCCATCGGCCTGACCGAGGCGCTGCGCGCCCAGTCGCACGAGTTCGCCAACCGCCTGCACACCCTTGTCGGCCTGGTGGAACTCGGACATTACGACGACGCTATCCAGTTCGTCACTGACGTGTCGGCCGCCCGCGACGGACTCACCCAGCAGCTCATGGGCACCATCCGGGATCCCAGGCTGGTCGCCCTCATGCTCGCCAAGTCCTCGCTGGCCGACGAGCGCGGGGTCGAACTGCGCGTCGCCCCGGACAGCACGGTGACGGCGAACATCGTCGCCATCGGCGAGGTGCTCACCGTGGTCGGCAACCTCATCGACAACGCGATCGAGGCCACCGCGCAGACGCCAGAGCCACGCTGGGTGGAGCTGACCGTCGTCTCAGCGGACGCCGACCTGCTGATCAGGGTGCGGGATTCCGGCCCGGGCGTGGCCGAGAACATGCGCGAGGCCATCTTCACCGACGGGGTCACCAGCAAGGCTTCGCCGACCGGCGCCCGGCGTGGCCTCGGCCTCGCCCTCGTCCGGCAGGTGGTCGAGCGGCGCCGCGGGATGATCAGCGTGGGCCAGGACGGCGGGGCCGTGTTCACCGCCACTCTCCCCGGCTGCCTGGACGCCGCAGGCCGGGAAGCCACGGCCCGGGAAACCGCGGCCCGGGACGCTACGGCCCGGGACGCTGCGGGCCAGCAAGCCGCAGGCCAGCAGCCCGCAGGCCAGCAAGCCGCAGGCCAGCAGCCCGCAGGCCAGCAAGCCGCAGGCCAGCAGCCCGCAGGCCAGCAAGCCGCAGGCCAGCAGCCCGCAGGCCAGCAAGCCGCTCCGAGCACAGGTGCCTGGACATGATCCGCGTCCTCGTGGTCGATGACGACTACCGGGTAGCGGCGATTCACGCCGCCTACGTGGCGAAGGTGGCTGGCTTCGAGGCAACCGCGCAGGCGCACACCGCCCACGACGCGATCGAGGCGGTCGACCGGCTGCAACCCGACCTGCTGCTGCTCGACCTCTACCTGCCGGACGAGCACGGCCTCGACCTGGTGGCGCGGCTGCGCCGCGAGAATCATCCGCGGGTCGACGTGATCGTGATCACCGCGGCCAAGGACGCGGACAGTGTCCGGGCCGCCATGCAGCATGGGGCCCTGCACTACCTGCTGAAGCCATTCAGCTTCCCGGCGTTGCGGGACAAGCTGCTGTCCTATGCGCAGATGCGCGCCCGCCTCGGCGCGCTGACAGTTCCCGACCAGCGGAACGTGGACCGTGTCTTCGGCGCGCTGCGCGCTACGGACCAGCTCACCGGCAGTAAGGGCCGCTCGGCGCACACCCTGGAGACCGTGGAGCGGCTGCTCTCGGAATCAGGCGAGGACCTGTCCGCCGCGGAGGTAGCCGAGCGCACCGGGATGAGCCGCGCAACCGCCCAACGCTACCTGACCCACCTGCACGAACTCGGGAGGGTCTCCGTCCAGCTGCGCTACGGCGCGAGCGGGCGCCCCGAGCACGGCTACCGCTGGTGCCCCACCAGTGCCGCCTGACCGCTGCCTGGTCAGGCGCGCCTGACCAGGCAGCGGTCAGGCGATCACTTTCACCGCGGAGGAGCCATCCGGGAGGCGGCGGACTTCGAGGCGCTCGGCCACCCGGTCCTTCAGGTCTGCCACATGACTGACGATGCCGACCACCCGCCCGCGGTCGCGCAGTTCGTCGATGACCGCCATCACCTGGTCGAGGGTCTCGGGATCGAGCGAGCCGAAGCCCTCGTCGATGAACAGCGTGTCCAGGTCCACTCCCCCGGCCTCTGCCTTCACCACGTCCGCCAGGCCGAGAGCCAGCGCCAGTGAGGTATAGAAGGTCTCACCGCCGGACAGTGACCCGGGACTGCGCTCCTCACCGGTGTGCCGGTCGATGACTGCCAGGGTGAGCCCGGTGCGTTCCCGCTTCGTGCCGCCCTCGTCGGTGCGCCTGAGTTCGTAACGGCCCGAGGACATCGCGGCCAGCCGGACGTTGGCCGCGGCGACCACCTGCCCGAACCACTGCCGCAGCACGTAGGTGGTCAGTGCCATCCGCCGGTGGCCGTCCATCCCCTTGGCCAGGCCCGCCAGCCGGATCACGGCCGCGGTGTCCTCCTCCAGCCGGTCGTAGCCCTGCTCCGCCCGGCTCACCTCGTCAAGCCGCTGGCGCAGCCGGCCGACCCTGGCGTTCGCCGCCTCATGGGCGGCGCGCACCTCCTGTTCGCCCGTCTGGGCGCGGGCGAGGGCTTCCGCCGCGGCGCGGGCCGACGCGTGCACCTGGTCGGCCCGGCCCGGGTCGAGCCCGGCCAGGTCGTCCGACGCGACCGCGGACTGCAGCGCGGCCAGTGTCGCGGTCCAGGACGTCACCTGCTCGTCGAGGTCTGCCTGCTGGCCAGGGCTGAGCAGCGCCGAACTGGCCTGCTCCGGGGTGTCGAAACCGCGGGCCACCGCCTCCCGCTCAGCGCGGCCACGCGCCTTCGTCTCCTCGGCGAGGGCAGCGGCGAGCTTGTCCAGGGCCGCTGAGAGGGACCGGTCAGCCTCCGCCGCCCGGCGCAACGCTGCCTGCCGCACGGCCACCGACGGGTGGCCCTGCGCGGCCGCGGCGAGGTCAGCCCGGAGCCGGTCGAGGTCGGCCAGGGACTTCTCCGCCCGCTGCCGGGCCGCCGCCGCGGTCGCCGTGGCGCCCAGCAGTTCCTCGGCCACCTGCTGCTGCTCCGCGCGACTGTCCGCGAGTTCGGATTCGAGGCGGCCCGCATCCGCAACGGCCTGCTCTGCCTGCGCCACCTGGTCGGCCAGCGCGGCCGCTTCGGCTGCCAGCCCGTCCACGGTGCCGCCGTCAGCCACCGCGGCGCTGGCCGCCGCCTCAGCGGCGAGGGCGTCGCGGTCGTCGGCCAGCCTCGTCCGGTCGGCCGACGCGGCGTCGCGCCGCTCTGCCGCGACCGCGAGATCCTCCTCGGACACCAGGCCGCCAGCGGCCTGGGCGGGCGCTGGGTGGGCAGCCGAGCCGCAGACCGGGCAGGCGGCACCGTCGGCCAACTGGGCGGCGAGTTCTGCCGCCATGCCGGCCAGCCGCACGTCCATCAGCCGCTGGTGCTCATCGACCAGGGCATGGTGAGCGTCGACGGCGTCGCGCAGCGCCTCGTTCCGCTCCGCGAGCAGCTGCTCCAGGCCGGCCAGGCGGGACGCCGCTTCAGCCCGCCTGCCGATCGCCGCCTGCTGCTCACGGGCACCGCCCAGGCCGGATGCGAGCAGCCGTGCCGCCGCCAGGTGGTCCTCCAGCGTGGCGATCCGCTCCGGGAGATCCTGCTTCGCCGCCTCCAGCGAGCTGACCCGGCCAGTCGCGGCGGAAGCGGCCTCCTGCAGGCCGGCCAGCGTGGCTTGGCGCCCGGGCAGGGCGGCCTCCTCGTCGGCGAGGTGCTGCAGCGACGCGGCATCCCGCTCGGCAGCTTCCGCGCGCATGAAGGCCCCTGCCCCGCCACCGCCGGCCAGCATGGTCTCGTCCGGGTCCGGGACCAGCCCGAGCAAGGTGTCGCGGGCCGCCCCAGCCGCTTGCCGCGCCTCGTCGAGTGCCGCCAGCAACGGCCGTACCGGCTCAGCCCGGCGAGCCGACGCCAGCCGGCTGGCCCGCTGCTCCTGCTCCGGCCGCGCGTTCTCGTGCTCACGGAGCCGGCCGGCCGCCTGGGTCAGCCGGGTCATCAGGCTGGCCTGCTGCTTCGCCCGTTCCTCCGCCACCAGCGCGGCCGCGACGCCGGCCACCGCGACCTCCAGCCCCTCGCCGGTGACCGCCGCGTTCAGCGCGAGTTCGGCACCGACTTCCTTCAGCCGGGTGCCGCGCTCGGCGCGGGACAACGCGAGCACCTCGCCGCGCGCGTCGGCGTCCAGGCCCGCTGCCTCCACGGCCGCCGAAACGGCATTGCCGATCGCGGCCTCGGCGTCCTGGCGGGCCCGCACCGCGGCCGCCCGGCGCTGGTCCAGCACCGCGGTGATGCGGTCATACAGGCCGGTGCCGAACAGCTTGCTCAGCAGCACCCGCCGGTCGTCGTCCGCGGCGCGGAGGAACTTCGCGAACTCGCCCTGCGGCAGCAGCATGACCTGGGTGAACTGGGCGCGGTTGAGGCCGATGAGCTCGGTGATGTGCTCGCCCGCCTCGGCCTTGTTCGCGGTCAGGCTGACCCAGCTGGCACCCTCGCGCCGCTGCAGGTGCACGCGGGCGGGCTCGGTGGTGAAGCCCTCGCCGCGCTTCTTCGGCCGCCGGTGCTCGGGCACCCGGCAGAGGAGATACCGGACGCCGCGCACCGAGAAGTCCAGGGTGACCGAAGGCTCCGCGTCCGGCTGGGCGAAATGCGAGCGCAGCCGGTCCTCGGCGGCCTCCTCCCCGGCCAGCCCGCCGTACAGGGCGAAGGTGATCGCGTCCAGGATGGTCGTCTTGCCTGCCCCGGTCGGCCCTTCCAGCAGGAACAGCCCGCTGCCGGTCAGCCGCCCGAAGTCGATCCGCTGCGCGGAGGCGTACGGGCCGAACGCCGTCAACTCCAGGCTGTGCAGCCGCATCAGGCAGCCGTCTCGGCATGCTGCGCGGTCTCCACGGCCGCGCGCAGCACCGCGCGCTGCGCCTCGTCAGCCGCGCCGCCGCTGGTGAACTCGACGAACAGGCCGCAGATCTCGACCGGGTCGGCCGCGGCGGCCAGCCGTTCCAGATCGGCGTCGGTACCGGTCAGCCCGCCCTCCGGGGCGAAATCCAGGACCAGGGTGTACGGCCATTTCGCACGCAGCCGCTCCATCGGGGCGGACGGCCGCATGGTGTCGGTGAGCACCGCCTTGACCCAGGCGCCGGCCAGTTCCGCGAGGTCCGCGTCGGCCCGGGCGAGCAGGTCGGCGAGCTTTCCCCGTACCTCGCGCAGCGGCCTGGGCACGGGCGCCGGAAGCAGGGTGGTGCTCACCCGCCCGGCGGCGTCGATCTCGGCCAGGGCGACCGACTTGGCATGAGCCTTCTCCCCGAACGAGAAGGCCAGCGGGGAACCGGAGTACCGGATCACCGGGCCGCTGCCGCCGACCCCGATCTGCTGCTGCCCAACCTGTTGAGCACCGTGCAGGTGGCCGAGTGCCACGTAGCAGAAGCCGTCGAACACCGACGCCGGGACGTCGGCGATGCCGCCGACCCGGATATCGCGTTCGGATTCCGCGGGCTGCGCGCCGGTGACGAAGGCATGCGCGGCGACAACGGCGCGGCCGACGCCGCGGGCGGCCGCGTCCGCCCGGATCAGCCGCGCGGCGGCGCCGAGCACCGCGTGGTGCGAGCGCTCGGCGTCCAGGTCGGCCATGACCGCGTCGGGCAGCAGGTACGGGATGCCGTAGATGGCCACCTCGCCGTGGGAGTCGGGGACCAGCACCGGCTTCGCCAGGTCGGCCACTGAGGTGCGCAGGTGGATACCGGCCGCCTCGCTCAGCCCGGCGCCGAAGCCGAGCCGGACCGCCGAGTCGTGGTTGCCGCTGGTGATCACCATCCGGATGCCCGCCCGGGCGAAACCCAGCAGGGTCCGGTCCAGCAACCGGACGGCGTCGGTGGGCGGCACCGCACGGTCATACACATCCCCGGCCACCACGACGGCGTCAACCCGGTGGCTGACCGCCTCGCCGAGCAGCCAGTCGAGGAAATCAGCCTGGTGCGCCAGCAGGTTCTCACCATGCAGGGTGCGGCCCAGGTGCCAGTCCGAGGTATGAATCAGTCGCATCGCAGCGCCGTGGACTCCAGTGCGGATTAGGCCGGCGGATCGGTGTCTTCGTGACGCTCGACATGATGCCGGACTGGTGCGACATCCCCGGTTATCCCGGTCCCTTCCGCGTGTCGCGGCCGGCCCGGGATCACCCGGGGCTACAACCTGGGGTAAAACCGCGCTCAGACGGTGCCCTGTGCGGGGGTGCCGGCCGGATGCGGCTGGAGGACCTGCACCTGCGGCGGGCCTGCGACGAGGCCGTCCAGGGATTCGCTGAGCTCGGCGAGCGCCGCGCCGCGGCTGTGCGCGGCGAGGGCGTCCGCGCTCGCCCACTTCTCCACCATCACCAGCCCGTCGTCCCCCTCGTGCAGCGCGTAGAGCAGGCAGCCGCCGTCCTCCGCGTGCACACGGGCGATCGCGCTTTCCAGTGCCGCGATAACCGCAGCCTGATTTCCGGGGGTCGGCCGGATAGTTGCCACAACGACGACTGCTGTCATCAGTTCTCCACGGGTTGTGCCGGTTCTTCGGGGCGGGTCACTGGCTATGGGAGTGGCGGGGGCCGCTGCGGCGGGTCCGGAGCGGGCGGGCGGGCGGCCGGGCGCGGGGCTTTCGGCAACGGCCGCCAGGCCACCTTGGGCAGCAGCGGGCTGATCAGCCGCTCCGCGGCCGCGCCGCGGTACACCCCGGCCCCGTAGGCAGCCTCGTCAGCCAGGTAGCCGGCCGCGAAGGGCAACGGGCCCAGCCGCGGCCGGCCGCGCAGCCATGCGGCGGCGGGCGGACCAGCCAGCAGCGACGCCAGCGCGAGCCGGCGGCCGAGCCTGGTCCACCTGGTCTTCCCGCCGGGCCGGGCCAGGCCGACCACGACCGCGGGCAGCGCGTACTGGATGCTCCAGTTGCCCATGCCCAGCCAGGTCTGCAGCACCGATCCGGCCATCGGGCGCAGCACGCCCCGGGGCGGCACCGCCCAGCCGTGCAGCAGCCACACCAGCTGGCCGGTGCCGGCACCGTAGGCGGCGAGCGCTGCGGCCGGCCTGCGGGCCAGCAGCGCCCCGGCGGCGACCGCCGGCCACGCCTGCACCACCAGCGGCGGTACCTGGCCGGGGTGCTTGCGGGCCAGCGGGGCGGCCGAGCGGCCGTACCGGAAGCGACGGACGAGCAGCGGCCGCCAGCCAGCAGGCTCGGCATGGCGGACCGCGGCCGCCGGGTCGTAACGCACCCGCCAGCCCGCCTCGGTGAGCCGCCAGACAAGGTCCACGTCCTCGCCGTAGTGCAGGCCCAGATCGAACCCGCCGACCGGCCCGGGTGAGCTGCCCGGGCTGTGGCGGCGCCGTGGCCGGCCAGCGCCGCGCGGCGGACCAGCAGAGCGGCGGTGGGCAGGTAGGCCACCCGGGTCAGCGGGAGGACCCGGGCTTCCCGCGGGCCGAGGTCGGCCGCGGGCCGGACGGCCAGAGCCCGGGCGGCCAGGTGAGCACCGCCCGGGCTCCCCCCGGCCACGTCCGCACCGGCCACGTCCGCACCGGCCAGGTCAGCGCCGGTCATCGCCAGCACCCGCGGCGCGACCGCGCCGACCAGCGGATCCGCAAAGTGGGCGGCGAGCCTGGTGATCCAGTCAGGGCCACCGGTGCAGTCGCTGTCCAGGAAAGCGACCAGCGAGGTGGAGACGGCGGCGAGACCGTCGTTACGGGCCGGCCCCGGGCCACCGCGCTCCGGCCGCCTGATCAGCTGCGCACCGTGCGTCTCGCACACCCGGGCGATCGTGGCGGCGTCCGGTGAGCCGTCGTCCACCACGATCACCGGGTAGCTGCCGCCGAGCGCGGACAGGCAACGCCCGAGGTCGGCCGCCCGGCCCCAGACCGGGATCACCACCGTCACATCGGCCTGCTGGCCGGTGCCGGGTGGCCGCGGGTGCGCGAGCCCGGCATCAGTGAGCCGCCGGGCCAGCAGGCCGCTCGCGACGGAGCGCACGCGGCCGCCGCGCAGTTCGGCCAGGGCGTGCCGCTCTGCCGTGGTCAGCCGCAACAGCCGCGGCGGCGAGCCGCCGAACAAGATGTCGCTACCGACGAACTGGGTCTCCGGGTCGAAGACGACACCGAACCCGGCTGGCAGCGGCTCACTCACCCTGCCCGCTCCCCCACCACGCCCGCCAGCCGCACCATCAACGCTGGCCCCAGAACCCTCGCAGTGCCAAACTCGGCCAACCACATGAATGTGCCAACCATGCACACTTGGCCTCTGTGTTCTGTGCGACATATACTGGGAGCATGTCCTTAACCGTGCCCCAGGCCCCGCCAGCAGGGCAAGCGCTGCGCGCTGGGCTGTACAACCGCGAATCGAAGATGGCCAGCAAGGCCGACCTTGACCGTGCCCGCTCCGTCGAACAGCAGAACGAGGCCAACGCCGGCGCCGCCCAACTGAACGGGTGGACGGTCACCGAGACCTACCGTGACCCTGGCCTGTCCGCGTCCCGTTTCGCGAGCGCCAAGGGCGGCAGCAACCGCCTGGACTACTGGCGTGCACGTGCCGACGTGAAGGCCGGCCGGATCGACGTGCTGGTGCTGTGGGAGCCGTCCAGAGGTGACCGTGAGCTGGAATCGTGGGCTCACCTGCTCAACGCTTGCCGCGCCCGGGGCGTCAAGGTCCATGTCACCCAGCATGGGCGCACCTATGACCCGCGCAATGCCCGGGATTGGCGCAGCCTGGCCGAAGATGGCGTGGACAGCGCGTATGAGTCGGAGAAGATCAGCGCCCGGGTGCGGCGCGGGAAGGCGGACGGCCGCATGGCAGGCAGGCCACAAGGCTCAGTCGCGTATGGCGTGCACCGGGTGCGCGACCCGGAGCGGACCGTCCGCGCCTGGATACGCGACGAGCCCGACCCCAAGACCGGGCCGGTGGTGCAGGAAATCGTCCGCCGGGTGGGCCAGCGGCACAGCTACACGGCCATTGCCCGGTCGCTGAACGAGCGCGGCATCCCCTCACCCACGGGGGTGCTGTGGACCGGGACGTCGGTGGTGAACATCGCCAGGAACCCGGTCTACGTCGCTGCGGGCGTGGTCACCCAGGCCGAGTCGACCGCTGCCCGCGCTCGCGTCACCGAGACCAAGGGCCGGGGCAAGGGTTCAGGTGAGCGGCCCACCGCGGCCAAGTTCCGCTACTCCCTGGTCATGAAGTGCGGCGTGTGCGGCGGCCCGGTCGGCGGCACCCCGCGCGGGAACGGACGGTACACGTGCCGCGCCGGGAAGCACCCGGACGGCGCGATCGGGTATGGCGCGGCCTGGGTGGACATGAAGGCGGCGGATGAGTGGATCGATCACCTGGCCATCGAGTGGCTGACCCAGCCTGCCGCCCTGGCCCTGCTGGACTCTGCCGACGACAGCGGCGCCCGGGAAGCACTCGATGAGGCCGAGGGATATGAGCAGCAGGTGAGCGAGGCCAGGACCCGGTGCGAGACCGGCGACGTCACCCCCGACGAGCTGACCATCCTCATGGCCGCGGTGAAGGGCTGGACCGCCAAGGCCCAAGCCGCCCGCAAGCGCGCCGGGCAGCTGGCCACGCCATCCCCGCTGGCCGGGCTGCCCGACGCCGCCCGTGACGTGGTGGCCGGACGCTGGGAGGCGCTGACGATCGGCGCACGCAAGGCCGCCGTGCGAATCATCATGCCGGACTTGACCCTGATGCCCGGCCGCCGCGGCGAGGACGTGCCGGCCCAGCAGCGGATCACCCCACTGCGGCCCCGGTGAACCAGCCCCGGACAGGCGCCGGGCTGCCGGTCAGCAAAGGCGGCAGGCACCCCAGGGTCACCGGGTGCCTGCCGCCTTGAATGCTGGGACGGGCGGGCTATGCGACCGCTTCGGTGCCGACCAGCCCGATATCGGGATTAGGACACCCTCTTTGCCCGGATTCCCCAGTTGCCCCTCGTCAGCAGCTGCTCCATGCGCTGGCCGAAATGCCCGCTAGCTCTCCGCTAGCTCACACTTCGACCCTGTGCCGCTCGAATAATCGATTGAGGGGCTGGCCTGCGCCGTTGTCGGCAGGCTTGACGCGGTGATGGTTGGATTGCCGGGTGCTGCTCAAGATCGTCTACCTGCTAGTTCGCCGGATACTCAGCCT